>Ga0209810_1000253_pt1 | contig 146193 bp, 132 predicted proteins | sample Coa_R1_7_FD_187159 | JGI IMG/M metagenome (GOLD analysis project Ga0209810, IMG submission 187159) | Surface soil microbial communities from Centralia Pennsylvania, which are recovering from an underground coalmine fire - Coalmine... | ecosystem: Environmental > Terrestrial > Soil >...
ATCGAGCGGCGCAGTTGGCCTTCGTGGTGGCCATCCTTCTCATCATCAGGCTCTTGGACGCCGGCCACCTGCCACACCCTGAGGACTGAGAGGACGTCAACCCGTGGCGCCTATCCGCTCATCCTCTAAGCCGGGCTCCGGCCGCGGGCCAGCCGGTGCGCCGCGGCTTCCACCTGGGCCACGTAGGCCCAGGAGTGGTTGTACGAGTAGAGGGCATCGGAGAGACCGCTCGGGTGGTTGCCTCCGTTGGCGCACAGGAGCCGGGAGGCACCGGCCGCCGCATCGGGCAGGGAGTTGGGATCGGCCCGGCCGTCGCCGTCCCCGTCGGTGGCGTAAGCGGCCCACGTCGAGGGCAGGAACTGCATCGGTCCCACCGCGCCGGCCGACGACCGTTGGACCAGGCGACCGTCCCTGGTCTCGACCGTGTAGATGCCGGCGAGAATCCGCCAATCGAGGCCCGGGCAGCGGCCGGCCGCCGCCCGTAGGACGGACGCGGCGTCGGCCGGGGCAACTCGGGCGCGAGGCGCCACGACCAGTGCGTTGGCCGAACCGGGCGACGGCTGGAAGATCAGCAGCACGGCGATGGCGACGAGGGTGGCGACCAGGGCGACCACCAGGCGCGCCGGGTGGGCCCGCAGCTCCTCGAGGTACTGAACGAAGCCGCTCGTCTGAGGGGTCGGCTGGCCGGGGGCATGCCAGGCCATGTGCGGTGACTACCCAGCGTGACCGGCCGCTACACCCCGCGGCCAGCGGCAACGGTGACGGGCTATGGCGACCGGCTATGGCAAGCCGGCTACAGCTGGGCCTCGTAGCGGGCCTGCAGCTCCGAAGCGGGGACTTCCTCGATCGGCGTGGCGATCCACCAGATGTTGCCCCAGCGATCGACGACGCCGGCTTCTCGGTTCCCGTAGAACTGATCGGTCGGCTCCGTCCGAGGCTGCCCGCCCGCGGCCACGGCGCGAGCGAAAGCGTCGTCGACGTCTGGCACAAACACGTAGAACGCCGACGGCCGGGCTGGTAGGGCGCCAGTCGCGTCAGTCACCATCACCACGGAGTCGCCCACGGCGAGCTCGGCGTTGCCAATCGTTCCGTCGCCGCGGGTGATCCGCTCACATTCCACCGCCCCGAAGACGTCGCCGAGGAAACCCATCATCTGCTGCGCCCCTTCGACGATCACGAAGGGATTGACGTTGTGATAGCCGGCCGGAGCCGAGCGTTCAGACATAGAAGCTCCTAGTCATTGTCGGTAGCACCGCCGTCACCGCTGGGTCGGGCGGGCCTGGCTGAAGGTCCAGCGGTTGCCCTCCAGGTCGGCCGCCTGGTAGATCGACGAGCCGGGGAAGGGGTGGATCTCCGAGATGATGGTTGCCCCTCCGTGGCGGGCCCGATCGAAGTGCGCTTGGAGATCGTCCACGTAGACCCACGGAACATGCGTTCCTCCGCCCGGATCCTGGCCGGGCTCGAGCGGGAAGATGTGAAGGGCGGAGTTGCCTATGCGGAACTCGATCCACGGATGCCCGTGGTCTCCCTGGGGCAGCGGGTCCTCCCCCTCGGGAAGGGAATCGACCGACTCGAAGCCGAACACCTCGGCCAGGAACCGGGCGGCCGCCGCCGGCCGGACGTAATGGACGGCCAGGGCCAGCCGGGCGATGTCGATCTGCTCGTGCGGCACGCGGTCGCGCCGGGCGCACCAGGCGCCGAACCACGGAGGCACGACCCGGCTCCAAGCGGTTCCGCCTCGGTCGGTGCCACCGGCCGGTATGCGGTGCTCCACCACGACCCGGGTGCCGCCCGACATCGACTCGAACCGGACCTCGGTCACGACGTCGTCCACGCTGCTGTCCCAGCACAGCCGACGGCCTGGCTCCCACACCGTGATGCGGGCCCGCTCCAGCCAGTTGGTTCCGTCCTTGCGGTCGTAGACCTCGAGGATCCGACCTCCGACACCTGACTCGCAACGGATCTCGACCACCCGGCCGGCGTCCCCGTAGAAGTTGATCGGGCCCCGGACCCACCACAGGTCCATCTCCTCGGTGAAGACGGAGAAGGCCTCGGCCGGCCCCACCGCCACCTCGACCTCGGAGCAAACGACCTGCGCGTCGCTCACCGCTTCCTCCTCTCGGCGTGGGCCTTGAACGAGCCGAGCTGCTCATCCCAATGAGCCTGCAGCTGGTCGAGCCACGCCCGGAGGGCCACCAGGGATTCGGGGCGCAGGCGGAACACCCGGGCCCTAGCGTCTTCCGCCAGCCGCTCGTCAGCCACCACTCCCGCCTGGAGCAACACCCGCAGGTGGCGGCTCAGCGCCGGCGGTGAGGCGCCCAAGGCGACGGCCAGCTCCCCCGGCCGGCGGGGGCCCCGCCCGAGCTCCTCCACCACCCGGCGACGGGTCTCATCGGCCAGAGCGTCGAGTATGGGCTCCACCACTACCGGTTAATTGTTCACTCGTTAGTTAATAACTGTCAAGAGGGGGCTGGTGATCGCCCCTCCCCGGGACCGCTAGTCCGTCTGGCCCGCCTCGACGGAGCCGGCGGAGCCGAGCGTGACCGTGTAGAGACACATGTTCGTAAAGGTCAGCTGGGCCATGCCCGGGCCGCTGGCCGTGTAGCGGTGGTGGGCCATGTCGAAGGTGCCGGGCGGGGGTCCCAGGGCCGGAAACACCCGGGCGCCCGGGGACAGGGTGCACGGGACACCTTCGGGGCTCACGTACACCCCCCGCGCGTTGCGGGTGTTGTCGGTGGAGACGGCGATGGAGAAGGTGCCGGTCGCCTGCGAGATGTATCCGGCCAGCTCGGCGTCCGCCGGGTAGTTGGCGGTGAAGGTGCAGCTGGCCTGCCCGGGGTCGTAAGCCTCGCAGTTGGAGGAGCTGTAGACGCTGGCCGCCCGCGAGGGAAGGGCGACGCAGGCCAGCAAGCCGGCCAGGCCCAACGTCAGCCACCGTGCGGCGCCGGTCATGGGCCAACCTCTACGCGGTGGCTGCCAGCGGGTAACGCCACCCGCAGGCCGGTGGGTGTCCGCGTTGCCGGCGCCTCCCTGCCGTCGACGAGGACGTGGGACGGACCGAAGGTCCCATCCAGGTAGAGGACCGTCGCCGTCGAGGTAGAGACCGACAGGTCAAGCCCACGGTTGGTGTCCAGGCCGGCGCCGACTAGGTCCACATGGCACTGGGCCACGTTGGTCAGGGTGAGGCTCAACGAGTTGGTGGGCGGCGGCGTCGGCGCCGGATCCCACAACTGGTAGTACTCGGTCCAGGGCAGCACCGACGGTCCCACGCCGGCGTCCGCCCCGCGGTGGGTGGGGTGGCTGGCCGGGCCCAGGGCGCCACTTACGGCGTCGACGGTGGCCTTCGGAACGCTGCCGGGGTCGGTCGTCCACCCGCTCGTCGCCGAGTCGGCGGCGCCGCCAAAAGCGGAGGGAGCCGGTCGGTCGGAGGCGAGCGTCACCCCCGAAATCCAGTAGGCGTGGTCGTGCACCAGCCCCAGCGAGGCCAGGGCGGGGTCGTCGGTGCCGGGCACGAAGGAGAACGTCACGTGGGCCGGGTGGCGGGGCACGGATATGTCGTCCAGCCAGCCGTCGGCGGGCGGGACGTCGTAGCCGCCTCCGGCCACCGTCAGGTGCTCGGCCACGAGGTAGTCGACCGACGCGTACTGGTAGCCCATCGGGTCGAGGCCCTTGTAGCCGAACGGCCCGGGGACTCCGAAGTTCTCGAGGTGCTCGATGTAGTCGCCGGGCCCGTAGTTGACCGCGGCCAGCTCGTCCTCCTGGGCGTACACCTTCATGATGGGCAGGTTCCGGAAGTTCTCCAGCCAGACCTCGACGTTCTGGTTCCAGTCGGATCCCTCGCGCACGGGCGGTATCCAGCCGGTCGCCATGTTCGGGCCGCCCACCATGCTCACTGCCTTGCCGAACAGGTCGGGGTAGAGGCTGGACAGCCATTGGGTTCCGTAGCCGCCCATCGAGTAGCCGAGGATCGCCGCCTTGGACGGGTCCAGATCGAAATGGCGGGCGACGTCGTTCCACATCTCGAACACGTCGAGCTCGGCCACCCCGTGGTACCAGAGATCGGTGCCACGGGCCTCGGGGGAGGCGACAAAGGCGTGGTGGCCGTCGCTCCACGACCGCATCCCGTCCGAGAGGGTGTACTGCCAGTAGTGGTCACCCAGCGAGTGCAGGGCGAGGGTGATGCCAAGGCGCCGGCCCGGTCGGTAAGTCGCCGGCACCATCAGGGTGTAGGGCTGAAGCTGGCCGACGATGTGACCTCCGTCGTCGATGCCTTCGCCGGTGTGGACCCGGCTGGGGAAGATGCGCACCTGGTTGCCGGTTGGGGGTACCGACGACGCGTCGATCCCCCGGTCGAGACCGCCGAAATCGATGGGGTGCTGGAGGGCAATCGGATCGTCGGCGGCCAGGGCCGCCGCCTGCTCTCCGTCGGGGCTCGGGCCGACACCGCTGAAGAGAGGCAGTGTCGCCTGGGACGAGACCGGCTCACCGAAGCGGAAGCCAAGGTCGAAGATGCCGTTGGCCGGTCCGCCACCCGGCTGCGTGGGGGTGGCGTTCGCCCCGGGCATCAACCAGCCGCCCTTTCCGTCGTACAGGCCGACGGCAAGCGTCGCCCGCCAGACCCCGTGCGGGTCCGAAACCGATCGAGGCACGGTCACCGTGATCTGGCGGGCGGCGAGGTTCTCGCTCAGCCCGAGCCCCGACCCGGCGGTAGCCACCGTCCGCCAGCTGCCCCCGGAGCAGACGGCGAAGTCGGCCCCGGTCCCCCAGGTGGTGAGCACCTGGTCGGTCCCGGGGAATGGCGCGCCGGGGTCGTGCGGCAGGCGCGAGCAGCCGGTAGAGCGGTTGCCGTCGGTGTCGTAGGCGAGGGTGACGATGGTCGTGTCCGGCGCCAGCAGGGTGTTGAGCGTGAAGCGGTACACGACCCGGCCGGGCTCGAGCGTGGACGCCCGGAACTCGACCAGGTTGGCGGCGTTGTTGCCGTAGCGGGCGGTGTTGGTCGGATAGGTGAGATTGCCGACGTAGGCGCCGGGGCCGGAGGAGTTGGTACCCGCTCCGTGGTCGGCGTACAGATACCCCTGGTAGAGATACTCACCTGACCGGTAGGCCTCCGTGCCCGACACCAGCAGCGGCGCGGCCCGGAAGGCGGTCGGATCGAAGCTGGCCAGTTGGGGGGCGCTCGGCTCGGGGGCGTAGAGGACGGCGGGGCCGGGCCGGGCTCCGTTGGCGCCGGCCGGCGGCAGAGACGCCAGAGCCGGGTCGGTGTCCGCCGGGGCCGACACCGGACGCCAGAGGCCGCCGACGGCGGTGAGAGCCGCCAGCGCCGATGCGAGTGCTGCCCGTCGTCCTCGTCCCCAGCCCATCGCCCTGCCCTCTGCTCCGCCTGTGGGTTTGCCATTCGGCGACCGGATGCGGCGGACCTGCCGCCCGGGCCGGGAAATTACTGTGACGTAAGGATCACTTGGGAGCCCAGATCAGCGCCAACCCGGCCAAAGGAAGCCTGATGACCGCCCTGGTGCTCGCTGCTATGCGTCCCGGCGGCCCACCAGGCGGAAGGCCAACAGGACCAGCAGACCGGCCAAGGCGATGAAGATCGCCGCCTCCATTCCTTGGAAGGCCCAGTACCGACCGGCCGGCTGGTAGGAGAAGACGCTGCGGTAGCCGTGGGCTCCAAGGCAGGACAGCATGCTGTCCCCTTTGCTGGGTCCGCCCGGGAGGAAAGCGCGGCAGGCGGTTGGCATCGTGTCCAGCGAGATGCGGATGCCGTCAGACACATGACCGGTGGGATCGATCACGCCCGATGACACGACCCAGTCACCGGGGGAAGGAGTAACGGTGTCGAAGCCGAGCGGCACGGTTCTGGTGATCGCGCCCATGAAGTGCGGGCGGAGGTAGTTCTCGACGACGATCCGTAGCCCCACGAACCCAGCGACGGTCACGGCCAGAGTGGGCATCACCCGACGGATCAAAGCTCCGGCGGCTATGCCGAGGGCGACGGCGAACATCGAATAGGCGACCGGAGCCAGACCGCTCACGTCGAAATGCTGGGGCTCGAATCGGACTTGGTGGAGGGCTCCGTTCCACCAGGTGACGAGGGCGGAGATAGCGCCGCCCCAGACGGCCGCGGCCAGGATCGTCCACCCGATCTGTGAGCCCAGCCACCGCCGGCGGGTGACACCTTGGGTCCAGGCCAGAAGGTGGGTGCCTGCCTCGATCTCTCGGGCGACGATCGGGGCGCCCCAGAACAGACCGAGAAGTACCGGGACGGCGCCGGTCAACACCACGATGTCGAACAGCACCCCGTCGCCGCGGAACAACTCACCAGAGGGCAGACCGGAAGCGACCGCGGCCCGGTACTCGGCGCCCATGTGCGCCCCGGTCACCAGCAGCAACACCGCCAAGGCGACCAGCGCAACCGTGGCGAACAGGACCTGGTTGCGGTGCTGACGCCAGACCAGGTAGTTCATCGCTGTCCCCCCACCGCGTTCAGTTGGTCGCCGACGCCCGGCGGACCGTCCTGAGCCATGTAGGCCAGGATCAGCTCCTCCAGCCCGATCTCGCTCACATCCCAGTCCGGGTCGAGGACCGGCCCCTCCCCCCGCACGACGAGTGTGGTCTGACGTGGGGTGTGGTGAGCGTCGATCACTGCGTGAGTGCCCTCGACCGATCCGGTCACGACCCGCCTGGACCCGGTCAGGACCTTGTGGGCGGCCATCAGCTGGTCGATGCCCCCGCACAGCTGCGGGCGGGACGCGGACAGCAAGACCAGATGGTCGCAGACTCGCTCGAGGTCCCCGATCAGATGGGACGAGATGACGACAGTGAGGTCCCAGCCCGCCACCGCCTCGGTCAACATGGACAGGAAGTGGCGCCTGGCCAGCGGATCGAGGGCCGCCACCGGCTCGTCGAGCAACAGCAGACGGGGCTGCTTGGCCAGCGCCAAGCCGAGCGCCACCTGCGCCCGCTGGCCGCCGGAGAGGTTGCCGACTGGCCGGTCAAGCGGTATGGACAGCTGACGCAGTCGGTCCTCGGCGCCGTCCCGGTCCCACCGGGTGTTGAGATGGGCGCCGACGTCCAGGTGGTCGGCGGCGCTGAAGCGGCGCCACAGCGGTATCTCCTGAGCCAGGAAGCCCACGTCGGTTAGGAACCCCGGGTCCTGGGCCGGCTGCTGGCCGAAGACCTCGACCCTTCCCCCGCTCGGTCGCGACAACCCGGCCAGAAGCCGCAGCAGGGTTGTCTTGCCCGCCCCGTTCGGACCGACCAGGGCGCAGATCGACCCTTGGGGCACGGCGATAGTGCAGCCCGACAGGGCCACCGTGGCTCCGTAGCGCTTTGTCAGACCGAAGGTCTCGACGGCAGGAACGGCCCGCTCCCGAGTCGCGAGATTCATGCCACGCCCGCCCCCCTCGTCTCCCGCAAGGTTGAATGAACCAGAGCCTCGATCGCCTCGTCGTCCAGCCCCGCCTGGCGGGCGGAGGCAACCCAGCGCGACAGGCTGCGGGCCAGCCCGGTGTGGGTCTGCGGCGGAGGGCCAGGAGGCAGCCCTTTCACAAAGGTGCCCTGCCCAGGGCGGCCCTCCACCAGACCCTCCCGCTCCAGGTCCCGGTACGCCTTCAGCACCGTGTTGGGGTTGATAGCGACCGCCGCCACCACCTCCCGCACCGTAGGAAGCTGATCCCCGACCTGCAGCACGCCCACCCGCAACGCTTGGCGCACCTGCTGGACAACCTGCAGATAAGGGGGCACCCCCGAATGGGAGTCGATCCTGAAGGAGATCAATGAACCATCCTGTTGGCTTTCTCTATGGAGCTAGATAATTAGCCTGTTGCGATGAGTTGTCAAGACCTTCCCGCCCTGGCGTGGGATGGCGCCCGGGTCCGACGACGGAACTCGCGGGGGCTCCTCGGTGCGGGAACTTCCTCGGGCGCCCCCGGCAGGGATCGAACCTGCGACCGTCTGCTTAGAAGGCAGCTGCTCTGTCCGCTGAGCTACAGGGGCCGGGAGGAGCCAGTGTAGGTGGCGGGACCAATCCCCCTCCGGCCGCGCCGATCGGGCTCAGTCGTCCGCCAACCGCTCCAGCAGCTGTCCTGACGACATCACCTGGGCGCCGAGTTGACCCACCCGGCGGCCGAGCTCATGATCCGACGTGACGACGGTTGCACCGGTGTTGAAGCGTTGGGCCACCAGCTCCACGATGAGGTCATCAGCTGCGCCCCGACCGGCGCCGGCGAAGCAGACCTCGAGGTCCGGCCCGGTAGGGGCGATGTCATGGCGCCGCCGACCGTCGAACACGACGACGACCCTCACCGGTGGGGCCAGGCCCTCCAGACGGGCGACCAGACGCTTCATGGCCGCCGGCCGGTTGCGCCACCAACCGTCCGGCACCGAGCCGATGACGTTCATGCCGTCCACGATCCAGACGGGGGGCTCCGAGGTGGTCAAGGCGCCCACCGTAGGTTCGGAGCCGTCCGGGCATGTGCCATGCTGGAGATCCCGCGGTGGCCGTAGCTCAGTCGGTTAGAGCGCCAGGTTGTGGCCCTGGAGGTCGGGGGTTCGAGTCCCCTCGGTCACCCTCAGCATGGTCCGGGGCGCCGGTAGGCCCCCTGTAGGATCGGCCGGCGCGCCTCTAGCTCAACGGCAGAGCAACGGACTCTTAATCCGCAGGTTCTGGGTTCGAATCCCAGGGGGCGCACCACCAGCCGCACCACCTGAGCGAGACCGTTGCGGGCGCTCCGCCCTTCAGGATTCCTGCTCGACTGTCCCGCCCCGCGCCCTGATGTCGGCAAAGGACTCGTGAAAGTGCCACCGGTTGCCTTCGGGGTCGTTGGCTTCGTAGCGGCGGAAGCCGTAAAAGGCGTCTTCGAGCGGCATGGTGACGAGAGCGCCGGCCTCTACGGCCCGGAGGTAGTGCGAGTCGATGTCGTGGACCCGGACGTTGATCATGGCCGTGGCCCGGCCCACCTCGGCCGGGCTGTAGATCCGATGTACCTGGTGACAAGCATCGTCCGACCGACCGATCATCACCACGCCGTCGCCGAAGTCCAGCCAAGCCAACATCGGGTCATCGGGCGCTCCAGTCCCCATCCGGTCCTCTCGGCGCTCGGTGAAGCCAAAGACCTGGATGAGGTAGTCGAGGGCGGCAACCTCGTCGAGATAGGCCAGCCGGGGATACATGGCCGGGTCGTGCCGGCGGGGAGCTTGATAGCCGGTGCCCTCGGCGATTTGAGCCATCAGGGCCTCCTTCTGGCGGGACAGCACGTTGGTCTGGGCCGGTTCGGCCGGGCGCCGCCGATCAGGGCGCAGCTCGCGGACCTGGTCGAGTTCGTCGTTCATGTGCACCTCCCGGACTGCCGGTACGCGGACAGGCTGACGTCATCTTCCTGGTGACTGGGCCCGGCGAGTCCGGCCAGTCGGCGACGGGCCCGGTGGAGCCGGGAGCGCACGGTGCCAACTGGGATCTCGAGCGAGGCAGCAATCTCGTCGTAGCCCAACCCCTCCCAGGCGAAGAGGATGAGGGCATCACGCTCGAGGTCTGGTAGCTCCGCCACCGCTTGGGCGACGCGGGGCCATATCCGGCTGGCGTCGACCGCCCCCACCAGCCCCTCGGTCGGATCGGCCAGGGGTGGCTCGGTTTCCAGCAGGCGACCGGTCGCCCTCAGCCGGCGTGCCTCGGACCGGCGGAAGTTGGCCACCAGCCGGGTGGCAATGCCGTAGAGCCACGGTCGTACTCCGCCCAGGCGTGGGTCGAAGGTGGCCCGGCGTTCGAAGGCGATCCGGAACAGCTCTCCGACAAGCTCCTCGGCATCCTCCGGTCCAAGCCGGCGAGCCAGGTACCGATAGATGACCGCGGCGTGCTCGTCGAAGACCTCTCCAAAGCGGGTCGGGTCATCCTCGACTGACGCCAGTAGGGCGGCGGCATCGCCCCCGACATCCACCGACCTCACTGCTCGTGTCACTACAGCAGGTCCGCGCCGGAAGTGACCATGCCTAGGACCCTTCCCCGCCCGGCCGGTACCTCGGGTGGTCATCGATCGGACTGGTAAGGCCGACGGGAGTCCCGTCCGGGTCAGCAACCACCGCGTACCGGGCACCCCAGAACGCGTCATGAGGCTCCTGCATCCCGGGGTAGCCGGCCCGCGTCAGATGTGCATACCGGGCGTCCACGTCAGCGCGGGATGACAATCGGAAGTTCACCACTACCCGAGGCTGGCCACCGGAGCGCCAAGAAGAATTCGATACAGAGGCGAGACGCTCGTCGTCGATATGGATCTCCACGCCGCCACAGTCAATCTGCGCGTGGCGGATCTCACCGTCGGGGCTGTCCGGCGTGAATCCGAGCTGCCGATAGAAGGCAACTGTCGCGTCGTAGTCATGCGCGACCAGGTCGACATGGTCGAAGCGTGGCGTAAAGGTCACGGAACCACCGGCGGCCCTGGCCGGTCGATGACATCACCATTCGGTGGACGTGCCTGCCCGCCGGGGCCCGGCGTGATGTTGAGCAGCTGGCCGGGCTCATCCACGTGTATCTGATGCCAGGTCCCGCGGGGCACCACCATGGCCTGCCCGGCACTGAGCCCGACCTCCCTTCCCCCATCGGCCAGCTCCAGGCTCACCCGGACCTGGCCGGAGATCAGGTACAGGAGTTCGTCCGCGTCCGGGTGCATCTCGCCCCCATGTGGTGGCGGGCCGTCGACGGGCGAGGCCTGCACCGTATAACCCACGATGCGGTTGGGAGGCTGGCCCGGGGTTCTCGCCACGAACACCGCCCGCCCCGTCTCTCGCTCCAAGCCGACGGTGCGGCCTGCCAGATCGAAGGACTCGCCGACCGGTATCTCGCTCGTTATGCCCATGGGTCCCTTCTCGAGGCTCCCCCGCCGCCAGCTTCGGTCAGCATCTGTTGGCCGCTGACCACGAGCCAGTTCGCGCCCAACACCTCACGGGCCGAGGATGACGTCGACCACCGCCGCGGTGTCGGACAGATCGGCCATGAAGGCGTCCGCCTCCTTCCCCGCGCCGTCAGGAAGGCCCCATCCGGTGTCAACGAGGAGGCAGCGGGCTCCGCTCCTCCGGGCGCAGGCAAGGTCGTGGGCGGTGTCGCCAACCACCCACGCCTCCGCTGGGTCGAACGATCTTCCCCTCAGACGCTGAACCCGCTCGAGGACCACGCCCACCAAGGCGTGACGCTCCTCGGCGTCCTCTCCGTAGGCCCCGACATCGAAGTCGAGCCACTGGTCCAGTGCGAAGGCGCTCGTCTTGAGTATGGCGTTGGCACGGACGTTTCCCGTCAACAGCGTCTGCAGAACGCCGTCGCGGTCGGCGAGAGCGGCCAGGACCTCTCGCACCCCGGGCATGACCTCTCCCCGCTGGACGAGCTCATCCCTCGCCGCGTGCAGCTCCTCAACGGAGGCGGCGAGGACGGCGGGAAGATGTATCCCCGGGTCGGCCTCGAGCGCCTCGAGGTGAAGGGCGACGATCGCCGGGTCGAGGGTCCCCATGGCGTAAGCGAGCGGCTCGGGCGGGGTTCGGCCCACTACGCGGCTGAGGGCCCGGTGCAGTGCGTCCGTGCCCGTGCCGTTGGTCTTGAGCAGGGTCCCGTCCACGTCCCACAGGACCAACCGCTGCATGACCTCACGGTAGCGGCCGACTAGAGGCTGACCGCAGACTCCAGCCGGTCCAGGTAGGCGGCGGTGGCGGCGTGGCCGCGTTCGATGAGCTGAGAGGAGCGACCGAAGTCGTTGTAACGCAGCGGGCTCGGGTCGATGCCAGGCAGAACGATCATCTCGACGTCGGGTGGCACCCGGGCCAGGTCGGCGCCGAAGCGGTGGTTGCGGGCGATCGAGAACGACTGAAGGAGGACGTCGAGCGGCCGGCGTGGCGCCGGTCGTGGCCGCTGGAAGTTACCGACGTGGAACACGACCACCCGCTCGGCGCCAAGCTCGAGCGCCCGCGAGATCGGCACGTTGTTGACCACTCCCCCGTCGATGAACATCTCGCCGTCGATCTCCACCGGTGGCAGAACGCCGGGTAGCGCCGATGAGGCCAGCACCGCCGGCTCGACCGGCCCCCGGCCGAACCACTTCTCGCCGCCGCTGGTGAGAGAGGTGGCCACGACCTCGAGGCGGATCGGCCAGTCCTCGAAGCGCGGGAACGGCAGGCTGCCGGCGATCAGCTGGCGCAGTCCGTCGTTCGGCACCATGGACATCGAGCGGCGGGTGAGCAGCCGGACGGCGGAGAGCCTTCCCGTCGGCAGGAGATCCTCGTTGCGGATGGAGAGCCAGATGTCGGCCAGCTGGCGGATGCCGGCGGGCGAAGGGTCGGCGGCCACGATGGCGGAGTTGAGCGCGCCCACCGAGCAGCCCACGACGACATCGGGCACGTAACCGCGGTCGATGACGGCCCGCAGCATGCCGACCTGCACAGCTCCGAGGTTCCCGCCGCCACCGAGCACGAACGCGGTCCGCGGGGGTCTGGACACGGGCAGGTGACGGATCACCATGGTCAGCCTCCTCCAGGGGTCTGCTCCATCGTGACTCGATCGCCCCTTGGGGAGGCATGGCCCGACCGAACCATTTCTGCCGGCCGGAAGGAACTAGTGACGTGCGCTCGGCATCAGCGCAGTGGCCGCAGCACCACCGTCACTGTCCGGCCGTAGACGGGTGTGGCGCCCGCGCCCGCCGGCGCATCGGTCGGCATGGACGGCCCGAGATCGACCGTCACGGTGCGGCTGCCGTGCACGCCCGTGGCGCAGGAAGTCGGGACGGTGAACACGACCCGCCCCGTGCCGCGCAGGGTCAGACCTGAACAGCGCGCCCTGTCGATCTCGAGGAACTCGGTGTTGGGGCGTTCGACGTTGAACGCCCAGCCCCAGACGGCGAACGAGCGGGAGATCGACCGGTAGGAGAAGGTGTCGGGCGCCCCCGGCGGGGAACCCCCGCCGTCCCAATGGCGCAGCGAGGCGTACTGGGCCTCCAGCTGGCCGCGGACCCACGGGTTCCAGTAGGCGTCGTTGTGGATGCCCGGGTGTAGCTCGTAGTGGTCGTGGATCCCCAGTTGGGCCAGGGCGGCCTGGAACTCGACGTTGGCGTCTAGGACCAGGCTCTCGAATCCCTGAGCCACCAGGTAACCGCCCGGGCTGGAGAAGTCGGCGGGGCGGCGGGGCACGGCATCGTTCGAGAACCCCCGCAGAACCGTCACCTGACGGCCGCCACCGAAGGCGGCGGCGTTGATGGCCAGGTCCAGCGGAGTGTTGCCCCGGTAGTAGTCCTGGTCGGCGACCGGGTCACCGAGGGCCAAGGTCGCGGCGTTGATGTTCTCTGCGTCCTGTTGGCCGACCTGGCCGGGCACGGCTGCGATCGGCCCCGGCACCCGGTGGTATCCCAGCGGCACGGGCGGCTGGACCCCTACCGGCGCTCCACCCACGGGCTGGGCCGCGGGCGCCAGGAGGATGTTGAGGATGCCGGAGACCGAGCCGAGGGACGAGAAGAGGTCGGGGTGCAGGAGCCCGATCTCGTAGGAGCCGTATCCACCGAGCGAGGTGCCGACCAGAGCCCGCCACTGGCGCCCAGACCCCGTCGGGAAGTGGCGATCCACGTAGGGGATGAGCTCCCCGACGACGTCGGTGGCGAAGCGGGGGGGCGGCGTCCGGTAGCGGGGGGCGTCCCCCCCGACCGCGTACCGGGGGTTCCAGTCGTCCCAGAAGCCCTCGATCCCCGGGCCGGGACCGTAGCCACCGGGCACCGTCCGGCCGTCCGGGGCCACCAGGATGAGGCCGAGCCCGGCCCGGGGCGTCCACTTCGAGGGATCGGAGTAGTCCCACGGGTCGGTGACGGTGTGGGGATCCATCGTGGGCCCCGAGCTGAGCCCGGCCACCCAGGCCGACGGGTGGTCGGCGGTGCCCAGCTCGCTGGTGTAGTCGCCACCCCAGCCGTGGAGCAGGTAGAGGACGGGGCAGCGCCGACCAGTGGCGGGCGAGCAGGCGGGCGGCACGTAGTAGGAGAACGCCGTCGTCCCGCCTAGGGCAGGGCTGGGCAGCTCCTGACAGCCCACCCGCCCGACCACGAGAGCCGGGCGGTCACTGGGGCCGGCGCAGCCGGAGAAGAACGACGGGGCCGACGCCCGGGCCGCCGGCAGGACCCCTAGGCAGAGGGCGGCGGCGACGACCGCCCCCGCCACCGTCAGACGCTTCACCAGCAGGCCTTCGGCGGCGGCGGCGCCCGGTCCTGCCCGTCTCCGCCTCCGCCGCACAGTCCGGAGCCGGGTCGTTACGCCCCTTTCTGCCAGTAATAGGCACTTAGGTAGCCCCGTGGTGGTGCCGACGGGAAATACATGTCTTTTCTACGCCCGCGTTCACGAGCGCGGGCGCGAATCCTCACCGTGGCGGCCGCCGTGGCCGCAGCCGTTTGTGCTTCGGCCGGCGGGTCCCTGCTGGCGGCGACCCCCGCCGGGGCCGATTCCGCCACCCCGTCCAGCTTCTGGTTGGCCACCCCGAACGGCGACGTCTGGAACTTCGGTCACGCCGGCTCCTTCGGATCCGCCGGCAACCTGAGTCTCGCCAGCCCGATCGTCTCGATAACCCCCACCCCCGACCGAGCCGGCTACTGGCTCCTGGGCAACGACGGCGGCATCTTCAGCTTCGGCGACGCCACCTTCCACGGCTCCACCGGCGCGATCAGGCTCAACCAGCCGGTCGTCGGCATGACGCCCACCAGCGACGGCCAGGGCTATTGGCTGGTCGCCCGCGACGGGGGCATCTTCAGCTTCGGCGACGCCACCTTCCACGGCTCGACGGGCGACCTCCACCTGGCCCAGCCCATCATCGGCATGGTCCCGACCAGCGATGACGGCGGCTACTGGCTCTTCGCCCGCGACGGGGGCATCTTCAGCTTCGGCGACGCCACCTTCCACGGGTCCACCGGCGCCATCAAGCTCTCACAGCCGATCGTGTCCATGGCCGCCAGCTCCGACGGCGGCGGCTACGTCCTCATGGCCTCCGACGGCGGCATCTTCAACTTCGGGAACGTCGCCTTCCACGGGTCGATGGGTGCCACGCCCTCGGTCGAGCCGGCCGAGAAGATCGTGCTGTCCCGCGACGCCGGCGGCTACTGGATCGTCGACCAGAACGGCACGCCGTACGCCTTCGGCGACGCTTCCGGTGCCCCACCCACCCAGGGGCTGATGTTCAACCCGGTCACCCAGGGCGACCGCGCTGTGCTGTTCGCCTTCAGCCAGCTGGGCAAGCCCTACATCTGGGGCGGCACCGGGCCGATCGGCTACGACTGCTCGGGCCTCGTCTACCGGGCCTATCAGGTGGCGGCCAACAAGACCCTTCCCCGGATCGCCGCCGACCAGTACCACAGCGCCGGTACATCCGTGCCGCTCAACCAACTGGCGACCGGAGACCTCGTCTTCTGGGGTACCAGCGCGACCGACTGGACGACCGTGTACCACGCCGGCATGTACGTGGGCGGTGACCGGATCGTGGAGTCGACCGGTGACCACGTCCAGCTGAACTCGCTCAACCAGTGGGGCACGTCGGACGTGATGCCCGACGGGGTCCGGCCCTAGCAAACGGCCGCGGTGGGCGGAGAGTCCAAGCAGGTCGGCCCCGCCAACCGGTAGACAGGGCTCCATGAACGCACTGGAGCTCTCCGACGCGCTGTGGAACGGCGAGGTGACCACCGAGGAGCATCACCCGTTCTCGGTCGACAACACCCTCCTCGAGGTGGCCGAGGACGTGGGCTTCGTCTCGTCGTTCGCCAACGTGAGCGCCTTCCGCACCACTGACGGGCTGGTCCTGGTCGACACCGGCAGCGCCCCGCTGGCCCGGCTGGTCCACCAGGCGGTGAGGGGGTGGGAAGGGTCTCCGCTGCGCACCGCCGTCTATTCGCACGGCCATATCGACCATGTGTTCGGGGTGCCGGTCTTCGAGGAGGAGGCCGCCGCCAACGGTTGGCCCGCTCCGACCGTGGTGGCCCACGAGGCCATGCCGGCCCGCTTCGACCGGTACGTGCTGACTTCCGGCTACAACGAGGTAATCAACCAGCGCCAGTTCCAGGCGCCCAACCTGCGCTGGCCCACCGTGTACCGCTACCCCGACACTACCTACCGCGACCGGATGGATCTCGACGTCGGCGGGCTGCGCCTCGAGCTTCACCACGCCCGGGGCGAGACCGACGATCACACCTGGACATGGGTCCCTGACCGCCGGGTCCTGTGTTGCGGGGATCTCTTCATCTGGGCGTCCCCCAACGCCGGCAACCCCCAGAAGGTGCAGCGGTATCCCCTGGACTGGGCCCGGGCGCTGCGGACCATGGCAGACCTCGGAGCCGAGCTGATGCTGCCGGGCCACGGAGTGCCCCTGGCCGGCGGCGAACGCATCCGGCTGGCGCTGACCGAAACGGCGGAGCTGCTGGAGTCACTGCACACCCAGACCGTCGAGCTGATGAACTCCGGCGCCCGCCTCGACGAGATCATCCACTCGGTCCGGGCTCCTGCCCACCTCCTCGAGCGCCCCTACCTCCGGCCGGTTTACGACGAGCCCGAATTCGTCGTGCGCAACATCTGGCGGCTCTACGGCGGCTGGTACGACGGCAACCCGGCCAACCTCAAGCCGGCACCCGACGGCGCCGTGGCCGCGGAGCTGGCTTCGCTCGCCGGCGGGGCCGCCCGCCTGGCGGCGCGGGCCGGCAGCCTGGCTGCCCGAGGCGACGAGGCCTCCCTGCGGCTGGCCGGCCATCTGGCCGAGCTCGCCTGCCTAGCCGACCCGTCCGACCCAGGTCTGCACCGGGTCCGGGCCGAGGTCTTCGGTCGCCGGGCGCTGCTCGAGGCGTCGACCATGTCCAAGGGGGTCTTCGCCTGGGCCGCCTCGGAGTCCGCCCGGCGCGCAGAAGGACGGGCGTGAGGCCCGTCCTTCTCGACCTGCCAGACCGAGGTCCGGCTGGCGTCGTCGGGGGCTAGATCCGGCCCTCGCCCTTCTGGGAAACGCCCCGCTCGGCCATGTCGCGCTCGTGCTCGGCCACGGACGGATCAGTCCGATGCTCCTCGGCTCGACGGGCCTCCTCGCTGGTGGGCGGGCGGTCAGCGTCGTGATCCGCGCGGGCGGCGTCGGCCTCCGCCTGGCGGGTGGCGTCGCTCGGTCGGGTGTGGTCGCCAGCCATAGATGAAGTCCTCCTAGCTCTGTGGCTCGTGAGAGTTGATACCCGAAGGTCCCGGTGACGACACGCTGCTCTGTTCGCTCCCCGGCTCACGTCGTGGGGTTTCGGAGCGCGCCGCCACTGGGAAGCGAACTATGTGACGGATACGCGCGTTCATGGAACTGGACCTTCAACTTCGGCTGCCCAACGAGGAAGCGACGCTGCCAGTCGTTCGTCACGTCGCCCGGAGCCTTCTTCGCGACCTCGGGGTCTCGGAGGAGATGGCTGGCGACCTGGAGCTAGCCGTGGGGGAGGCGTGCGCCAATGTCGTGCGCCACTCGGACAGTGACGGGTCCTACCTCGTCGAGTTCGGCCTCCGTCCGCCGGACTGCACCATCCGGGTGGTGGACCACGGCCGGGGCTTCGAGCCGTCATCACTGCCCCGGGGTCAACCCGATCCGGTGGCCGAGCACGGGCGGGGCATCTCGATCATGCGGGGCCTGGTCGACCGCATAGAGCTCGAGTCGCGACCGGCGGGCGGCACGGTGGTGTGCCTGGCCAAGAACCTCGGGCCCCCAGAAGCCTGATCGGCTCGGGCGAGCCCTAGTCGGCTCCCAGGGGCGGCCAACCGGCACCGGGTAGTCTGAGAGCACGCCCTGGCCGCCGAGGCCGGGCGGTTGACGCTGACCCTGCCGACATGGCCGCCAACTTGCCCACCTCAGGGGGACCAGAACCCCGACTGCTGGCCACCGAGCCTCTGCCGGATCAACCGTCCCCGACGACGCCGGCCGAGCCCCGGCGCCCCGGCGGCCTGGCCGTCGGCCTGGTGCGCACGGCTCGCCCCCGCCAGTGGGTGAAAAACGTGTTGGTGTTCGCCGCCCCCGGCGCCGCCGGGGTGCTCGGCCGCTCCGACAAGTTGGCCCCGACGTTGGCCGCCTTCGCCATCTTCTGCCTGGCCGCCAGCGGCACCTACTTCCTCAACGACGCGCTGGACGCGGCCGCCGACCGCCTGCACCCCGTCAAACGCCACCGGCCGATCGCATCGGGGCGGGTTCCGGTGGCCGTCGGGTGGGTGGGCGCAGGGGTGCTGATGGCGGGGAGCGCTGGTCTGTCGGCGCTCGTCAACACTGAGCTGGTATGGGCGGTGGTCGCCTACCTCGCCATCACCGTCACCTACAGCCTGTGGTTGAAGGACGAGCCCATCCTCGACATCGGGGCGGTCGCCTCCGGCTTCGTCATCCGAGCCATCGCCGGTGGGGTCGCCGCCTCGGTTCCCCTGTCGGACTGGTTCATCATCGTGGCCTCCTTCGGCTCGCTGTTCATGGTCGCGGGGAAGCGCTACGCCGAGCATGTGGACCTCGGGGAGGCCCGGGCCAGCCACCGGGCGACATTGGCCCACTACTCACTCGGCTACCTGCGCTTCGTCCGCTCGGTGTCGGCGGGGGTGGCCATCACCGGCTACTGCCTGTGGGCGTTCGAGAAGGCGCGGCCTGCCGGGCACGCCGCCTTCTGGTTCGAGTTGTCGATCGCCCCGTTCGTCCTGGCCATCCTGCGCTATGCGCTCGTCATCGACTCCGGGGGCGGCGGCGCCCCGGAGGAGGTAATCCTCGGGAACCGGGCCATCCAGCTGCTGGGTCTGCTGTGGATCCTCATCTTCGCTCTCGGCGTCTATGGCGCCTGAGCTTCTGACTGGCTGGGGCCGGACCGCCCCGACGGCCGCCGAGGTCCTCCGGCCCCGGAGCCCCGAAGAGGTGTCCGAGCTGCTCGCCGCGGCCGGCGGACGGGGCGTCATCGCCCGGGGCCTCGGCCGTTCCTATGGGGACGCGGCCCAGAACGCCGGCGGGGCGGTCATCGACACCACCGGCGTCGACGCGCCGATGGAGGTCGACCCGGACACGGGCGTGGCCCGGCTGGGCGGCGGGGTAAGCCTCGACGCCGTCATGCGCCACGCCCTGCCCCGCGGGTGGTTCGTCCCCGTCACCCCCGGAACTCGCCAGGTGACGGTGGGAGGGGCGGTAGCCGCCGACATCCACGGCAAGAACCACCATCACGACGGCAGCTTCGCCACCCACGTGTCAGCCCTCACCCTGGCGACCCCGGCGGGCGTGCGCCGGCTCGGCCCCGACGACGAGCTCTTCTGGGCCACGGCGGGGGGGATGGGGCTAACCGGGGTGGTCACCGAGGCGGTCGTCCGGCTGATGCCGGTCGAGACCGCCTACGTGTGGGTGGACACCGACCGGACCCCCGACCTCGACTCGACCCTGGCCCTGATGGCGGCGAGCGACGCCGACTACCGCTACTCGGTCGCGTGGATCGACTGCCTCACCCGGGGGGCCTCGATGGGGCGCTCGGTTCTCACCCGCGGGGACCACGCCAGCCTCGACCAGCTGCCGCAGAAGGCCCGGGGGGCGGCGCTCTCCTTCTCCTCCGCCGCCCGGCTGGCCGCCCCGCCGTGGGCCCCGGCCGGCCTGCTGAACCGACTCAGCATCCGGGCCTTCAACGAGGCCTGGTACCGCAAGGCACCCCGGCGCCAACGGGGGCGGATCCATTCGATCGGGTCCTTCTTCCATCCGCTCGACGGCGTGTCGGGCTGGAACCGTCTCTACGGCAAGCGCGGCTTCCTGCAGTACCAGCTGGTCGTGCCGTTCGGCGCCGAGGACGCCCTGCGCCGGGCCGTGGAACGCCTGGCCCGAGGGGACTGCCCCTCCTTCCTCGGTGTGCTGAAGGCCTTCGGGCCGGCGGATCCGGGGCCGCTGTCGTTCCCTGCCCCGGGGTGGACCCTCGCCCTCGACCTTCCGGTCGGTCCGCCCACGCTGGCCAGCCTGTTGGACGAGCTCGACGAGGTCGTCGCCGGGGCCGGCGGCCGGGTGTACCTGGCCAAGGACTCACGGCTGCGGCCGGAACTAGTGGAGAAGATGTACCCGCGCCTCGGCGAATGGCGGGCCGTGCGGGCCGCCGCCGACCCGGCCGGAGTCCTCCGTTCCGACCTGGCTCGCCGCCTCGGACTGCTGGAGGACACCAAATGAACGACGCCACCTCCTCGCCCCAATCAGTCCTCGTCCTCGGGGCGACCAGCGATATCGCCCGGGCCATAACCCGCCGCCTGGTCGAACGCCGGGCCCGCCGGATCGTTCTCGCCGGGCGCGACCGGGCCGGAGTGGAGCGGGTCGCCGAGGAGATGCGAGAGGCCGGTGCGAGCGACGTCACCACCGTGGCGTTCGATGCCGCCGACGTCGGATCCCACCGCGAGGTCATCGACAAGGCCTTCGCCGGTGGAGACATCGACCTGGCCGTGGTCGCCTTCGGCGCCTTGGGAGACCAGAGCCGCGATGAGCGCACCCCCGAGGCGGCAGCTGCCCTGGTGACGACCAACTTCACCGGGGCCGTCTCGACGGGCGTCGCCCTGGCGGAACGGATGCGCGAGCAGGGTCATGGCGCCATCGTGGTGCTCTCCTCGGTCGCCGGCGAGCGGGCCCGTCGCTCCAACTTCATCTACGGATCGACCAAGGCCGGTCTTGACGCCTTCTACCAGGGCCTCGCCGACTCGCTGGTGGGATCCGGGGTGCGGGTTCTGGTGGTGCGGCCCGGCTTCGTGAAGACGCGCATGACCGAGGGCATGAAGCCGGCCCCGCTGTCGACGACGGCGGAAGAGGTGGCCGAGGCGGTCGTGCGCGGTCTCGAGCGGGGATCGGGGACCATCTGGGTGCCCGGGCCCCTGCGGGCCGTCATGGTCGTGCTGCGCCATCTTCCCCGGCCCGTCTTCCGGCGCCTGCCGATCTGACGTGAGCGAGGCAGCGGAGCGTCCGGGCCCGTCTGGGCTGGCCGCCTTCGACTTCGACGGCACCCTCACCCGCGGCGACAGCCTCATCGGCTTCCTCCGGCGGGTGGCGGGCACCCAGGCCGTCGCCGCCGCCCTGGCCTCCGCTTACCGTCTGGCCCCCGCCGCCCGGCGCGACCCAGCCTTCCGCGACACGGTGAAGGCTCTGCTGATCCAGCGCACCCTGGGCGGCCAGCCTCTCGATCAGGTGCAGGCCCAGGCCGAGCGGTACGGCGCGCTGGTCGCTGCCCGGGTGACGCCCGCCATGCGCTCCCTGCTCGACCGGCACCACCAGGCCGGTCACCTCAGCATCATCGTGTCCGCGTCCCTGGAGCTCTACCTCAATACGGCGGCCGAGCTACTCGGGGTCGACGGGGTGGCCGCCACCCGGCTCGAGGTTGGCGACGACGGACGCCTCACCGGACGGCTAGACGGCCCGAACTGCCGGGGGGCGGAGAAGGCCCGGCGACTGGCCCAGTGGATGCAAGAGTGCGGCGTGGACCCCGCCTTCATCCCGGTCTGGGCCTACGGCAACAGCAGCGGCGATCGCGAGCTGCTGGCGCTGGCCCGGGTGGCCACCCGCGTCAGGCGGGGCCGCCCCCCGGTGGGCACCCTGCCGGTGCTCGCCCCGGACGGAGGACCCCCGCCGGGGTGAGCTCCGTCCTCACCGCCGCTGGGGAGGCCGAGGAACGCGGCGAGGAGCCAGCCGACACATCGCCCGCGGGCCCTAGCCGCCCGTGGCCGGCCCACACCGGGCCGGTGGTCGGGCTGGTCGGCCTGCTCGTTCTGTTCTACTGGCCCCTGATCCGGCACTTCCCCAGCCGGGTGCTGTCCGACGGAGCCGACGGGGCCAGCTTCCTCTGGAGCTATTGGGCCATCCCCCACGCCCTCGGCCACCTGCAGGACCCCTTCCGGACCCACCAGATCTTCTGGCCGGTGGGCGCCGACACCGCCTTCAACACCAACACCCCGCTGTGGTCGGTCCTCTCCTGGCCGCTGGCCCGCATCTTCGGCCTCGGCGTAGCCGCCTCGCTGGTGGGCCTGGCCGTCGTGCTCATCAGCGGGCTGGGCGCCTACTTCCTCGCCTTGCGCGAGTGCCAGAACCGGGGTGCGGCGTTCGTCGCCGGCGTGGCCTTCGCCTTCCTGCCCCGCCATCTGCTGTCCACCTTCGCCGCCTTCAACCTGGCCCACACCGGACTCATCGCCTTCGGCCTCCTCGCCCTGCTCCGGCTGTACGAGCGCCCGACCAGAGGCCGGGCGGCGGCGGCGGGCGCCGTTCTCGGTGCCACGGTCCTAAGCGATTACACGTTGGCCATCTTCCTCATTCTCGCCGGTGTCGTCGTCGCCGCCGTCCGCTACCGGGCCACCGGCACCCGGATGATGGCCACCCGTCTGGCCCAGGCGGGGGCCACCGCCGCCCTGCTCTCGCTGCCCGTCATCGCCCCGGCGCTGGCCGCCGTCCGCCACCACGAGCTCAGCCCCATTCCGGGGTTCGGGGGGGCGGACACCTTCTCGGCCGACCTGCTGTCCTGGGTGGTGCCACCGGCCAGCCATCCGGTGTGGGGCGCCCCCCTCACGGCCCTGAACCGGTCGACCGGCGGCATCCACCTCGCCTACCCGGGGCTGGTGGTGCTCGGTCTGGCCGTCGCCGGCGTCGCCGTCGCCACCCGGGTGCAGCGACGGACGTGGGGACTGGTGGCCGTGCTCTTCGGACTTTTGGCCATGGGTCCGTTCACCCATGTGGCCGGCCACACCGGCCGAGGGTTCACCTACCTGGGCGACCACTTCGCCGTGCCCCTCCCTTATCTGCTGCTCCGCCTGGTGCCCGGCATGACCGAGCTGCGGGTGCCGGGGCGGTTCGCCGACGTCGCCGCTCTCGGCCTCGACGTCCTCGCCGCCGTGGCCTTGGCCCGCCTCCACGGCGCGGTCGCTGCCCGCCGCGGCCTGCGTTGGGCGGCGATGGTGCCCCTGGCCGCGGCCGCCCTGACCGTGTTCGAGTTCCAGACCGACTATCGGCCCCTGCAGCCCTCGGCGGTGCCCCGCCCCTACGAGGCGATCGCGGCCAGCGGTGATTCGGGGGCGGTGCTGGAGATTCCGCTGCAGTGGCGCGACGGCACCCACCGCATCGGCGACAATGCCGCCAACCGCGACGACACCCTTTTCCTCTGGTACGCGACGACCTATCGCCAGCCGTTGGTCAGCGGCATGGTCGCCCGGCTGCCCGATTGGCGGTGGCGGCGCCTGACGTCCATGCCCCTCTACCGCCAGCTGCTGAGCCTCGAGGCCGAACCGGGGTTCTCCTCCCCGGCGACCTTCACCGCCGACGATCTGCGCCGGGCCGGCATCGGCTTCGTCGTGCTGCACCGCGACCGGCCGGAGCCGGCCGCCGCCGCCTACTTGGCGCGGATCGGCCTGCGTCGGCTGTCCTCGGACGGGACCGTCACCGTTCTCGAGGTCCCCCTGCCGCTCCGCCGGCTCTGAGCCCCTAGCCGGCCCGGGCCGGCTTTGCCGTGGCCGTCCGCTCCAGCAGGCGGTCGTAGCGGTTGAGGACGTCGTCCCACTGGTAACGGCGCTCGACGTAGCGTCGGCCGGAGTCGGCCAGGCGCCGGCAAAGGACCGGCTCGGACGTGAGCAGGTCGACAGCCGCCTCGAACTGGGCGAAACCCCGGTACGGCAGCGCTCCCCCGCTGCGGCGGGCCTGGCCTACCAGCACCTCGGAGTGGGCCTGCACCAGGGCGGGACGGCGGTGGGCCCAGGCTTCGGTGAGCACCATGGAGAAGCTCTCGAAGTAGCTGGGCTGGACCAAGGCCAGGCAGCCCTCGATGGCGTCCCTGCGGGTGTCCTCGTCGACAAACCCGGTGACGAAGACGTCCGGGTGGGGCGACACCGGCTTAACCGGCTCGCCCAGGAAGACGAGGGCCAGGGGGCCGGGGTAACGGGCCTTGTAGGCGACGAACTGGTCGTACAGCTCGTCGGAGCCCTTGTGTGGGTCCACCCTCCCGATGAAGAGCAGGTAGGGCCGGTCCTCGAGGCCGTGGACCCGGCGGAAGCGGTCGGCGTCGCCCGAGACGTCGAGCTCGGCGCCGATGCCGAGCACGGACGATGGGCGGCGGAGGTGGAACCGTCGGTCCACCAGCTCGGCCTCCTCCTCCACCAGGAAGCCGAAGGCGTGGGGATGGCGGAACACCGGGTCGAAGATGCCCAGGTAGATGGGGGGCTCGTCGTGCGCCGTCGGGTGGAGCAGCGTCGGGGCGAGGCGGGCGGCGACCGGCACGCCCGACCACGTCGTGTAGTAGAGGTAGGTGAAGAACACGACCACGTCGAACGTCGGGGCTCTCTCCTCCAGCCACCCGGGCAGGTCGGGCACGTCCGGGCCCTGCTGGCGCATCCACTCGCGCTGCAGGTGATACGGCACCGGTTTGTGCCCGATGAGCACCCGGTGCTGCAGACCGCCGAAGACCACGTGGTCGCGGGGGCGGGCCACCGGCAGGCGATGAACCTCGACGCCGGCCAGGTCCTCGGTACCGGCCGGATAGGCGTTGGCCCAGTCCACGTAGCTGGCGGCGCAGCTGGTCAGCACCTCGACCTGGTGACCGCGGGCCGCCGAACGGGTGGCGAACTCGCGACAGGCCTGCTCGGCCCCCCCGGCGACTTCCATGCCGTAGCGCTGCACGACGAAGAGGAGCCTCATGACCCGAGCACGCTCATGAGGTGGGACAGGACCGTGGCCCGGGCGGCGTCTGGGTCGAACTCGGCCAGCCGGGCCCGCCCCCGCTCGGCCAGTCCGGCGTGAAGCCGCCGGTCGTCGACGAGGCGGCCCATGGCCTCGGCCGTCACCGTGGCGCCGGCGTCCGGGGGCAGCAGCAGCCCGGCGTCGCCCAGTGTCTCGGGCACGGCGGCGAAGTGGCGGGCGACGATCGGCACTCCGAACGCCATGGCCTCGAGCAGCGGTACGCAGAACCCTTCGTGCTCGCTGGCGGTGCAGAACAGGTCCGCCCGCCGGAACCAGGCGGCCAGCTCGTCGTCGGTCACCGGCCCCGTCAGCACCACCCGGCGCAAGTTGAGCTCGGACAGCAAGAAGCGCAGGGCTTGGGTGTAGCGGGGCAGCCGATGGGCCCCGACGAGAACGAGGTGGGCCTCCGGCAGCAGATACGTGGACAGGACGTGAAAGGCCTGGATGAGAAAGTCGGGCCGCTTGTGAGGCAGCAGCTGCCCCACGAAGAGCATCACCGGACCGTCGAGCGACTCGGGCAGCGCACCGTCGAGCTCCGGGGCGGCCGTCAGCGGCTCGACGTCGACGATCAGGGGGGCGACTCGCACGTCGGCGTAGCCCATCGCCGCGAGCTCGGCCGCGTTGTAGGCCGAGTCGGCCAGGGCGAGGGTGGCGCGCGACGCCAGGGCGGCGACCTCGCGACGCCCGGCCTCGAGCAGGCCGGCGAAGGCAGGGTCGTACGGGTAGAACGGCGCCGCCGGCGAGATGTTGTGGTAGTCGACGACCAGGCGCTCCGGGCGATCGCGCAGGAACGCGAACACGGCTGGCTCGCCGATGGAGGCGTGGAACACCAGGACGTCGTCTTCGAGCGTGGTCGAGGCGCGTTCGCCGTAGTGGTCGAGCTCCTCGACCTCGTCTTCGAGCTCGGGATGGATGTAGCGGGCGTACAGGTCCGACGGGCCCAAGCGGCGGAGCAGGCGGCGCAACTCGAAAGCGGCGTCGGTGACGGCGTCGCCCGGAGCGGCCGACACCAGGACCTGGTGGATCTGCATTATCGGGTGGCGATCAGGGCGTAGTCCTGGGGCGCGAAGAGGAGCTGGTTGAGCCGCTCGATGTTCGCATCGAGGTGCGGTTGGCCGACGAGCTGGAGGGTCTCCTCCTGCGGGGGCGGGGAGCGCCAGTCGATCTCAACGCCGGCGAAGCCGGCCTGGCGGAAGAGGAACGCCAGGTAGGCGGGATGGACCGGACGATCGTGGGTCGGATCGACATAGAAGGCCCGGGCGAAGACGTACAGCGACTGGGGGTTGACCGTCTCGATGATCACCCGCCCACCGGGTCGGACCTTGTCGAGAGCGATTCCCACCAGGTTCACGACCTGCTGGGGGGTCAGGTGCTCGACGACCTGGATCATGGCGATGCCGCCGAGGGAGCCGTCGGCCAGCGACGCCAGGTGGGCCAGCCCGTCGCCGGCGCCGACCGCCAGCCCTCGGCCGGCGGCGTCAGCAGCCAGCTCAGGGTCGAGCTCGACGCCGCTGGCCTCCACCCCGAGCTCGGCCAGCAGCTCCAGCAGCTCGCCCCGACCGCACCCGATGTCGAGCACGGGCGCGCAACCCTCGAACCGGGCGGCCAGGTCGCGGTAGCGCTCCTTCAGGGCGGCGGCGTCTCCCCGGAACTCGGCCTCGAAGTCGGCCGCCGAGAAGGGCGCCCGGAACTGACGCAGGGCCTCGGCGACCTCGAGGCGCTCGACCCGGCGGCCCAGCTCCGCCACCGCCGCCGGCGAGTCGAGGGGCTGGCGCTCGAGGGCGGCCATCCGCTCCTGGAGGGCGTCGACCTGGCCGACGAGGTCCGGGTGGACATGGGTGTTGGGCTGGCGGAGGGCCCGGGCCAGCTCGTCGGCCACCGAGCGCAGAGCCGAGGCCAGTTCCTCCACCTGCTCGAGGATGCCCTGAGCCTGGCGGGACACGACCTTGGCGACGGCCCGGTGGAGGGCGGCGCCCCCAGGCACCCCCGACTCGGCCGGTATCCGCGACGGGCTGAGACCAGGCAGGGAGCGCAGCCGCTGCAGGGAGGCGTCCAGCGCCGACGTGTCGGGCACCACCCGGTGGCTGACGATCCGGCGGAAGTGTGCCTCGAGGTCGTCCTCCAGCCCCGCGGGGTACAGCCCCTCGCTGCGACGCTGCTCGACGGTGAGCCGAAGCTGGTCGATCAGCGCGTCGACGTCGGGGGCGTCGTCGTCCTGGGGGCGCTCGGCCACAGTCGGCCGATCCTACCGGAGGCCATGTCGAGGACGGGCCGACCGGTCGGTCAGGACCCGGATCGGGCCACGATGGCGAGGGCGGTTCCCGGGTAGCCGGGAACCTCGTCGGGGACGCCGCCGAAGTTCGGGGCGTCGCCGAAGCTGTAGACCCGCCCGTCGGAGGTGACTACGAGATAGCCCTTTCCGGTGGCGGTGGGCTGGATGCCAACGGCGTTGCCGGTGAGGCCGGCGGTGCCGAAGGACCCGTAGTTGCCGGCGTCGCCGAACGGATAGACCGACCCGTCACCACCGAGCATCCAGTAGCCGGCGCCGTCGGAAGTGGGGACCATCTCCTGGATGGGAGCGGGGACGGGCTGCCCGCCGGTCGAGCCGTAGAACTTGGCGTCCCCGAAGCTGAATACGCCGCCGTCGCTGGCGACGAGCCAGTAGCCCTTGGCGTCGGCGGTGCGGGCCATGCCGTCGATAGGCCGGTTGAGCACCATCGCCCCAGTGGAGCCGTAGAACTTGGCGTCCCCGAAGCTGAATATGCCGCCGTCGGTCGCTACCAGCCAGTAGCCGCCGCCGTCGGGGGTGGGGGCCATGCCGACCACCGGCTTGTTCAGCTTCATGGCCCCCGTCGACCCGTAGAACTTGGCCGAGCCGAACGTGAAGATCCCCCCGTCCGACGCCACCAGCCAGTAGCCGGCCTGATCGGGGCTGACGGCCATGCCCACCACCGGCTTGTTCAGCTTCATCGCCCCCGTCGACCCGTAGAACTTGGCCGCGCCGAACGTGAAGATCCCCCCGTCGGCGGCGCCGACCCAGTAGCCGTCGATGCCGCCACTCGGCACGCCGACCACGCTGAACCAGTTCGATTTCAGCCCGAAGGTAGAGGCGAACGTGGTGCCCGACAGCTGCACGCTGCCCTGACTTCCCTGCAGGGTCAGGCTGACCACCCGGCCGCCGTCGGCCGCCTGGGCCGGCCCGGACCGGGAGGTGACCTGCACCGACTGCAGCGTGCCGATCGACGGGTAGGCGGACTGGATCGAGCTGACCGGCACCGACGCCGTCCAGTTGTGGTTGGGGTTGCAGGCCGAGGACGTGCAGACGGCGTCGCCGGCGTCGATGACGGCGGGGTAGGTGCCCCCCGCCGTCCACCCACCCGTCGAAGCGGAGAACTCGGTGCTGGCCACGGACCCGTCAGAGAAGCGGCGGACCTGGCCGGCGGTGTCGGCGATGGCCAGATCGGAGGTGGCGTTCTCGGCGGTCATGCCCCGGTACACCTGGCACGACGTCGTGTCGCAGATGTCGGCGTAGCCGTACACCCCGCTGCCGCTGTTGTACTGCTCGTCCGCCGCCGCGTAGGAACGGGCGGCGACCGCCTGAGCCTCGAGGGCCTGGAAGCCCTCGGGCTCTCCCTGGGCGCCGGTCGGGCCCACGCCGCCCCAGTAGGCGGGGGACTCGGAGGGGACCACCCCTCGCAGGTACGACTCGATCGGAACGCTGTTCACCGTGCGGGCGGCGCCGTTGACCTCGGCCCCGGCAAGGGTGCCCCGGAAGAAGAGGTTGCCGCCCCCCTGACACAGCTGCAGCACCTGGGAGCTGGTGGCGGTCGGGGTGGTGACCGACGGGACGGCGAGGGCCTGGGGGCCCGACCCCTGGTCGGACGCCGTGGCCACCTGGGTCCATGGACCACCGCAGCCGGGGGCCTGCATGATCTGCCACACGTGGGCGGTGGTGGTCAGGTGCATGAGGGCGGCCTGGCCGGGGGCGAAGCTGACTCCGGCCGCCGTGAAGGCCGAGCCCGAAGTGACGATCACGTCGTTGCCGTCGTTCTCGACGATCCGGACCCGGATGGGATCATTCGCCAGGGCGGCCCCGAACGACGTCCCCCCGTAGTAGTGGTCGAGGATCCACGAGTAGCCCTGACCCTGCAGGGCATAGCCAAGCGCCCCCCACTGCCCCATCCCCCGCCCATGGCCCCATCCGTGGCCGGTGAGCGACACCGAGGACGCCGGGTAGGCCCCCGCCGGCGCCGGGGCCACGACCAGAAAGGACCCGACACCCACCACGGCGGCAGCGGCCATCGCCGTCCGCCGGCGGAGCCGGCAGACCCACCTGCTCATGCTTCGAGGGTAACGGGGCTGCTGTGACTCAGGTTGCACCCCTGCGCCCCACCGCCCGGGCCACCACCCCGTCGAGGAAACGCCGGTAGCGAGCGAGGATGACGGGCCAGCTGAAGTTGGCGTCGGCGTAGTGACGACCGGCCGCGGCCAGCCGCGCCCTCAACGCCGCATCCCCCACCAGCCGGTCGATCACCGCCTCGAGCTCCCCGTAGCTCGAGAACCAGAGCCCTCCCCCAGAGCGCACGCAGTGCTCCACCGTGGCGTCACAACGTCCGTTCACCACGGCCGGCACCCCGGCCATCCACGCCTCGATCATGACGATGGAGAACGACTCCATGGCGGAGGGAGAGACGTGGCCCAGCGACCCGGCCATCAACCCCCACTTGGTGTCCTCGTCCACGGGACCGGTGACGATCAGGTCGGGGTGATCGGGGGGACGGTCCACGACCTGCCCGGCGAAGACCAGGGCGAGGGGCCCCGGTCGGCGCTCCTTGTAGGCGAGGAACGACCGCCACAGCGCCACACAACCCTTCTGCTCGTCGACCCGGCCGACGCAGCACAGGTAGGGCCGGTCTCCGATACCGAGGGCCGTCCTGGCGTCGGTGGGGTCGCCGTGGCGTTGGTCTACGCCGAGTCCGAGGACGATCTGGGGTCGGTCGGCCACCGGGAACAGCCGTTGGACGAGGGCCCGCTCGCCGTAGGTGTGGAAGACCAGCCCCGCCGCGGTGGTGAAGACGGAAGGGAACACCGGAAGCCGGATGGGCGCCTCGTCGTGGGCGGCGGCGTGCATGATGCCTCGGGCGCCCACCAGCGGAAGGCCGCGCACCGTCGGGTAGTACAGGTACGGATAGAAGGCGACGACATCGGCGTCGGAAGCGACAGCGGCGTCGACCACGTCGGGGCACAGCGGGCCCTGCAGGTCGATCCACGTGTCCGCCTCCTCGACGGTCGCCTGGGACGGCGAGGTCAGGAGGCGGCCCGAGTAGGGATGGAAGCCCGGGTCGCGCCCGGCCTTGGAGCGGAAGCGGTGGACGGGCACGCCGTTCACCACCTCCGGGCCCGGCTGGTACACGTCCTCCCACGTCATGGCGTCCTGGGCGCAGGTGGTGATGACCTCAGCGTCCCAGACGCCTTCGGCCACCAGGTGCTCGGCCAGCATCCGGGCGGCGTTCTCGGCGCCGCCGGTGACCTCGACCCCGTAGCGGGGCACCACGAAGGCGACCTTCACCCGCTCACCCCCGTCACCGGGGCCAGGGCCTCGACGAGCTTGCGCTTGGACGACTCGAGGCTGAAGTCGCCGAGGCGGCGGCGACCGGCTCCGATCAGTCGCTGCCGGAGCACGTCGTCGCTGAGGACCCGGTTCACCGAGGCCGCCACCGTCGAGGGGTCCTTGCGGGCCAGGAGGAGCCCGGCGTCGCCGACCGTTTCGGGCACGGCGCCGGCGGCGTAGGCGACCACGGGCAGGTCGTGGCGCATGGCCTCGAGGGGCGGCACGCAGAAGCCCTCGTGCTCCGACACGCTGACCAACACGTCGGCGGTGCTGTAGTGGGCCGCCAGCTCGCCGCCAGAGACGCCCTCGCGGATGCGGACGGCGTCGGTGACGCCGAGGCGGACGGCGAACCCGGTGAGAGCCTCGTAGTAGCTGTCCGTCGCCCGGCGTCCGACGAGATAAAGACGGGCTCTGGGGTCGTAGGCCTCGCGGTAGGCGTACAGCGCCTTGATCAGGTCGTGCTGGGCCTTGTTGGGCGCCAGGCGGCCGACGAAGAGCCAGTCCGCGCCTCCGTCCTGCTTGGCCTCCTGCAGCCGGGCCCGGGCGTCCCCGTCGACCTCGGCCGACATGGCCTCGAGGTCGAGGAGGATCGGCACCACGCCGGTGCGCCGGTAGCCGACCTCGACCAGCTCGGCCTCGTTGTAGGAGGAGTCGCCGACGCCGATGGCCGACCGCGGGGCGAGCAGGGCCAGCTGGGCCCGGGCCCAGGCCATGGCGTTGGCGACGGCCGGATCCCAGCGCCGAAAGAACTCAGCTGGGGTGATGTTGTGGTAGTCGACCACAAGCGGCTCGGGGCGGGCGAAGACCTCGTCGGCGAGGACCGAGCCGGTGGCGAACTGGTACAGGAGCACGCTGCCTTTGGCGTAGCGGCCGAACTCGGAGAAGTGGTGACCGCTTCCCTCCAGCTGGTGATGGATCGCCTCACAGAAGATCTCCGAATCCAGTCCCACCTCGCGCAGGGCGGCCTGGACCTGAAGGGTGTGCATGCCGACGGCGTCCCCGGGCAGCAGGGCCGGAAGGAACTGGTGCACGGCGGTCACCGAGCCGGGGTCGACCATGGCGTCGGCGGGCGTCGGCCGGCGCAGCGCCGTCACCCGGCGCCCTCGGCCAGGACGGCGGAGATGGCCTCGGCAAAGGTCCGGCGGGTGCGGTCGAGGCTGAAGTCGGCCAGCCGCCGCCGGCCGGCCTCCACCAGGCGGCTCCGCAGCGCCTCGTCGGAGAGGACCCGGTGGAGGGCGGCCGCCACCACCACCGGCTCCTTCGAGTCGAGGAGGATGCCAGCACCCTGCAACGTCTCGGGGATCGCCGAGGAGGCGTAGGCCACGATGGGCAGGCCGTTGTACATGGCCTCGAGGAGGGGCACACAGAAGCCCTCGTGGTCCGAAAGGCAGAGCAGCACGTCGGCGCCGCGGAAGTACGAGGAGCGCACCGCGTCGCTGACCGATCCGGCGAAGTCGACGGAGTCGCGCACGCCGGTGTGGCCGACGAATCGCCGCAGCGCGTCGAAGTAGGCCGGTGACGAGGCCCCGCCGACCAGGTGCAGTCGGGCGGCGGGGTCGTACAGCGTCCGGTAGGCGATGAGGGCCTTGACCAGATCGTGTTGAGCCTTGTTCGGCGCGATGCGGCCCACGAAGAGGATGCTGGCACCGCCGCGGTCCCTCAGCCGGCTGAGCCAGTCGAGGGTCGGCCGGTCGACGTCGTGGTCGAAGGTGCTGAAGTCGAGGAGCAGGGGGGTGACCGACGTCGACCGGTAGCCCATCTCCTTCAGCTCGGCCTCGTTGTACTGGGACACCGCCAGCCCGTGCCGGGCCACCGACGCCAGCTTGGCGACCTGTCGGCGGCCGTCGGCCATCTCGTCGGCCAGCCTCGGCTCCCACCGCCCGAACGTCGACGCGGGGGTGACGTTGTGGTAGTTCACGATCTGCGGCTCGGGTCGCCCCAATAGGTATTCGGCCACCTTCGACCCCGTCGACGCCTGGTACAGCAGCCAGTCGCCGGGCTTGGGCCGGTAGCTCTCGTACGGGCGGCTGTGGGGCTCGAGATCCGGCGAAGTGTTCTCGGCGAAGACCTCGGAGCGCAGCCCCATCTCCTGCAGGACCGACCGGACCTGCAGGGTGTGGGCCCCGATCGCGTCGCGGGAGACGAACGAGGGGATGAACTGGTGGACCGCGCTCAAGTGGAGCGCACGGCCGCCACCGCGAAGGTGGCCGGCCCGAACAGGGCCTGGCCCAGCTTGTCGAGGTTGGCGTTGATGACGGCGGCGCCGGCGGCGCTGTCCGGCACCCGCTCGAGGCCCTCGACCCGACCATCGGTGACTGCCACGCCCGCGAACCCGGCTCGCTCCAGCAGGTGCTGCCAGGTGGCCGAATGCAGGGGACGCCCGGGGGCCAGGTCGGCCTCGAGGGCGGGGGTGACCCGTTCCCAGGCCCGGGGGTCGGTGCCGATCAGCACGAGGGGGGCCCCTCCAGCCAGCTTGCGGGCGGCCAGCTCGACCAGGGAGCGCTGGCGGGCCAGGGAGAGGCGGTCGACGCAACCGGACAGAATCAGCCCGCCGAGCCCGTGGTCGGCCACCGCGCCGAGATGGGCGAGGGGGTCGTCGGGCCAGGCGTCGCCACCGGCGGCCACCGCCCCGTCGACCAGCGGACCTCGGGGGTCCACGCCGTAGGCGTCCACCCCCGCCGCCGTCAGGGCCCGCAGCATCGCCCCGTCCCCACATTCGGCGTGCAGTACCCGGCCTCGGGCGCCGTTCATCCGCGCCACCACCAGCTCCACCCACTCGCTCAGGTCGGGGGCCACCGGGGGGCGCTCCGAGCCGTCGTCCACCGCGGGACGGACCTCGCCGATCTGGGCCTCGATGGCGCCGAGCCGCTCCCCCAGCGCCCGCAGCGCCCGCACCGTCGCCGAGCCGAAGGCGGTGACCTGCTGGGCGAGGTAGTTCAGATACCAGGCCATGGCCTTGCGCAGCAGCCGCTTGACGAACGACACGCCCGGCTTGGACGAGGCCGTGGGCACAGCGACGTTGACGAACGCGGCCCGGTCCGCCGCCTTGAGGGCTTCGCCGAAGTCGTTGTCGAGGGCGCCCACCGGGGCGAACTTGTCGAAGGCGAGGTCGAGCTCGCGCTCGAGGCTGGGCGGCAGCGCCCCGCTCGCCCGTTTGGCCCTGACCTCCTCGTCGATCTCGCGCCGGACCTGGTCGAGCGAGGGGGCGGTGTCGGACACGCTCAGAGCTCCTCGGCGAAGTTGCCTTCGAGGCGACCGAACATCACCATGGCCGCCACGAGCAGGACGGCGCCCGCCGCCAGCACCACCAGCACGTGCCAGAGGTACCACCACTCCCCCGCGGCTGGCAGCAGGGGGTTGAGGCCGTTCTGCTGCGGGGCCCCCAGCCCCGGCTTCAGGGACGCCGCCTGCCCGCTGCTCCGGTAGGCGAGGACTCCGTAGATGGCCCGCTGGAAGACGAGGACCACGTCGGTCACCGGGTTGAGGAGGGGCAGCCAGGCGGGCAGGTGGTGAGAGGCGAGCTTCTTGGCGATCTGCCCGTAGGGGTAGACGATCGGCGTGGCCCAGAACCACAGGGCGCCGACGATTATCTCCACCAGGTGCTGGGTGTCGCGGAAGTAGACGTTCACCGCCGACAGGAAGACCGCCAGGGCGGCCGAGAAGACGATCAGGGCGAGCAGGGCCGGCACGACCTCAGGCAGGAAGGCCCAGCTGATGTGGCTGTAGCGGGCGCCGGCCAGAACCAGGACCAGCACCACCGCCTGAAAGAAGAAGAAGATGAGCCCGGTCGCCACCGAGGCGAGGGCCAGGATCTCGCGGGGGAATGCCACCTTCTTGAGGATGGCGGCGTTGCCCACCATGGCCGAGGTGGCGTTCATGCAGGAGTAGGAGAACAGGTTGTAGGCCAGCAGGCCGGTCATGAGGAAGATGGCGAACGAGGGGATGCCGGCGCCGAGGACGATCTGGAATATGAAGTAGTAGATGGCCAGGGTCAAGGCCGGGTTGAGCATCGACCAGGCCACGCCCACCACGCTGCCCTTGTACTTGACCCGCAGCTCCTTGCGGACCAGCCCGACGAGCAGCTCGCGGTAGCGCCACACGTCGGCCACCCGGCGGAGGACCTTGACCTCGGGGCTGATGACCCGTATCTCCGTCGGCCCGGGACGTCCGGGAGCGTCCCCGGCGGTGGCCAGGCGACTGCCGAGTTCCACGCTCAGGTGACGATCGCGGTGGACCCGGAGCGGGTGATCACCTTGTCGATGAAGCCGTAGTCGAGGGCCTCCTCGGCCGTGAACCACCGGTCGCGGTCCGAGTCCTCCTCGATGCGCTCCACCGGCTGGCCGGTGTGGAAGGCGATCCGCTCGGCCATCATCCGCTTCAGGTAGACGATCTGCTCGGCCTGGATGGCGATGTCAGCCGCCTGGCCCTGCATCTGGCCCGACGGCTGGTGCATCAGGATGCGCGAGTGCGGCAGGGCGTAGCGCTTGCCGGGCGCGCCGGCGCACAGGAGGAACTGGCCCATCGATGCCGCCAGCCCGACACAGATCGTGGCCACGTCGCAGCGGACGTACTGCATGGTGTCGTAGATGGCGAGGCCGTCGGTGACCGAGCCGCCCGGCGAGTTCACGTACAGGGCGATGTCGCGCTCGGGATCCTCCGCCTCCAGCAGCAGGAGCTGGGCGCAGATCAGGTTGGCGGAGTTCTGGTCCACCTGCGTGCCGAGGAAGACGATGCGCTCCTTGAGCAGCCGGTTGTAGATGTCGCTGCCCCGGTCGGGGCTGCTGAGCTGTGACAGGACCGGCGACAGGGCCGGAAGGTGCTCGGACATGGCGCCGAGGCTACCCGCCGCCACCCACCCCGGGCGGCACGGGCGCCGGGTCGAGCGAGGCCGCCGACGGGCCCCGGAGCCAGTCGAGCCGGCGCATCCACACGAACATCACGGCCATGGCCATGCCGACGACGATCACCACGGCGGCGCTGGCCAGCACCCGGAAGACGAAGCTCGGCGGCAGGGGCGGATCGGGCGGCAAGTGGGCGCTGGCCTGGATGGTTGCGCTGGTGACCGCCGGCACCACCTCCTGGTCGGGCGACGGGGGGCGGATCCCCTCGGCGTACCAGCGCCTCATGACCTCCTCGGCCGACTTGCCCCTGGGGGTCCGGTCGTCGGAGAAGCGCTGCGACGACCCGTACCACTCCCACCACACCGTTCCCAGCCACCAAGACTTGCCCTCGAAGGTCTCGAGCAGGGCTTGGTACAGGTCCCCCTGCAGCCGGAAGTTGTGGCGCCCCATGAACTCGAGGAACGGCTGGCGGCCGGCGAAGTCCGAGCTCATGTAGCCGGCCTCACCGAACATGATCGGCCTGCCGGTCTTGGCCGCCAACCGCTGGAGCGCGGCCACCCAGTCCTTGCCCGCCGTGGCCGACGCCGCGCTGTGGTGCCAGTCCGACAGCAGGTCCCCGAGTCCGGGCACGGCCGAGTCGTCGAGGGGGAAGTAGGCGGACACTCCGATCACGTCGACTGTTGGGGCGAAGCCGGCCTGGCCGAGAACGTCCCAGTTCTCCTCGTAGGCGAGCAGGCCGCCGAATCTGTCGCGGACGGAGGACACCACTCCCAGCCAGGCGGACAGCTGGCTTTCGAGGGAGGTCATCTCGCTTCCGACGAACAGGATCCACGCGTGGGTCGCCTGGGCGATGTTGGCGTAATGGTCGACAAAGGCCCGGTAGGAGGCGAAGAAGGCGCTGAGGCTGCGGGGCTTGATGGTCCCCCGCCAACCCCCTTCGCATCCGGTGCAGTAGAAGACCGGGCTGAGGATCACCCGCATGCCGGCCTGCTCCTCCATGGCGATGCGGGCCTGGAGCCGGCTGTCGCTGACCGTGCCGGCGAACGGGTGGACGGAGTCGGCGTGGGGGCCGTCGGCGAGCCACCACACGAACTCGGACACAGCGTTGACGCCGTCGGTGTGCAGGCGGGCCAGCTCGGCCGGCAGGTCGGCGTCGGACACCTGGGTCACCGACGTGCCCGCCACTTCGTGGATGGTGCCCCGCGGAGCGGCGGAGGCCGAGCCCGAGGCGGCGGCCGCCGCGGGCAGGGACAAGCCGGCCACCGACGACAGGGCAACAAGAAAGCAGGCTGCCGACCGCCGGCGCCAGTGCAACCGCTTGACCATTCCTTCGGCCATCTCCGTCGGCGCCACCGCCGGTCGGCGAGTGGGTGCGGGCACGGTACGAGTGGGCGATCCGCGGGTCAAGCCACCCAGCGCGGAGCTAGGGCCGGTAGGCGTCCAGGGCGGCGACGACCGCGTCCTCCACCCGCTGTGCGTCCCCGTAGCGGTTGACGCCGTTGACGATGAGGGCGAAACGGAGCGGTTCGGGCCCGGGGAGCCGACCGACCATGGCCGCCGCACCGGTGATCCATCCGGTCTTCGCCGTGAGGCGGCCGGCCAGGTCGGTCCGCCGCCACCGGTCGACGAGCGTGCCCGACCTTCCGGCGACGGCCAGACCGGAGGTGATGGCGGAGAGGCCGGGCCGGCCACCGAGGTCGAGAGCCGCCAGCAGCTCGGCGCACGTGGCCCGGTTCTCGGGGGAGAGCCCCGACCCGTCGACCATGACTCCCCCGCGGGTGGGCACCCCGAGCCGTGCGGCCGCGGCCAGGACCGCTCGGACCCCCGCGGCGGTCGAACCGTCCCCGGTCAGCCTGAGCCCGACCTCGCGGGTGAGCAGCTCGGCCACGTGGTTGTCGCTCGACTCGAGCATGAAAGCGACGATCTGGGACAGCGGCGCCGACGTCACCGAGGCGACCACCACCCCGGCTGCCGGGGCCGCTCCATCGGGCGCCACCGGACCGATGCCCACCCCCCGGGCCGCCAGCAGCTCCGAGAACTTCTCCGCCGCGTCGGCCGCCGGGTCGGCGGCGGGAATCAGCCGGCGGGCCCACTGCTGAAAGCCCTCGTCCAGGCTGAGCGCGGAAAGAGGTCCCACGTCACCTTCGGTCACGTCGGCGGCCGGCCAGGTCGGCAGGTAACGCACCGGCGAGTAACGGGTGTCGTCTCCAGCGACTCCCCCGGGGATGACCTTGACCCCGGCGGCCACCGCCTGGTCGGCCAGCCACTCCAGGGGCGTCACCGGGGCGCCCCGGAACCGGGGATCGGCCGCCAGCGCGGCCCCGTACTCCCCGACGGCCAACATGGGGTCCCCGGATCCCACCAGCCAGAGGCGAGGCGCCAGCCCCGACGTCACCGGGCCGGCGGCGACGAGCTTGGTCACGAAGCGGTAATCGGGGCCGAGCACCGACAGGGCGGCCGCGGCCACGAGGAGCTTCTGAGTCGACGCCGGGGCGAGGACGAGGCCGGGGTTGACCGAGGCAACCAGCCCGGCTCGGTCGTAGACGGCGACGCAGCCCGGATAGGGGGACAGCGCCCCGGCCAGGGCCACCTGCAGTTCGGTCGGGGCAACCGGGGCGGGCGTCGGGGGCGACGCCGGAGGCGGCACCGCCGGGGCCACCGCCCTCACCGGCGTCGGTCGGACCACCCTGACCGCCTTGGGGGCCACGGCGGGGCCGCACCCGGCCAGGAGGGACGCGACGAGGCCGAGGACGAGCGTCGTCCCCCAGCACCGCCAGTCACCGATCCGCCGTCTCAGCACCGTCACAAAGCTACGAGCCAGTCTCCCGGGATATTGCGCGCCGGACCGCTCCTGTCGCGCCTTCCTCCCGGGGTCGTTCATGGCATCGTCATTCCGGATCACGACTTGAGGGGGCCGCACGGAGGGAGCCCAGTAGAGTCCGGCCGTCCCGCGGGCGTGGCGGAACTGGCAGACGCGCCGGGTTTAGGTCCCGGTCCCTTCGGGGGTGGAGGTTCGAGTCCTCTCGCCCGCACGGTCCTTCCCGAGGGCCCCACGGGGAGCGCTCACCCGGGTTGACACGCTCCCGCCGAGCGACGGAAACTTACTCTGACGTAAGGATCACTTCCTTAGGGGCTGGGGCGGCGGATGAGGGCTGGGGGACCGAGGCGGCGGGCCGCCGGGGCGCTAGTGGCCGCGGTGGCGGTGGCAGGACTGGCGGCGCCCGCGGCGGTGGCCGCCGGTCCGCCTCCGCCGTTGTCAGCCGACCGCTCGCCGGTGGACATCTCGTCGACGTACGGAAGTGGCCACTTCGGCTCCTGGACCGTGGACCGGTTCGGCCTGCCCGCCTACCACTACACGGTCGACGAGGAGCACAACCCGATCGCCGTCAACCCGGAGACCGGCGGAACCGACGCCTGGCACCAGGTGGGCAACGACTACCACCACGCCTTCGCGTCGAACCACGGATACACCCAGCTTTGGAGTCAGGCGCGGGCCTACCAGTGGGTGAACCAGTACAACGCCAACTACCAGCATTACGCCGGCGGTTACGGATATCTGAGCCTCGGCGGCGGGCGGGTGCTGAGCACCCTGTATGACGACCGGCCGGCCGGTGCCACCACCACCCGCGACTTCGGGGTCGGGTACTTCCACCACGCCGTGTCGACGTCCTCGGTGGGGGTGGACGAGTACGTCTACGCCCCCTTCGGGTCGGATCCAGTGCTCCTCCACGACGTGACCGTCACCAACCGGAGCGGCGCCCCCGAGCAGCTGTCCTGGTTCGAGTACTGGGACGTGAACCCGACGATGCAACCAGGGTTCCCCGGTGTCGGGCCCCGGCCCCGGGGCGTGGCCGCGCCGACTTGGGACCCGGCCACCCGGACGCTGGCGGTGGACCAGTTGCCGGACGTGACGACCGACGATCCCCGCAGCGTGGACACCAACCCGCTGACGATCTTCGCCTCGCAGCTGTCCGGGCCCGCCGCCGGCTACGACACCGACGTCGACACTTTCTTCGGGTCGGGCGGGCGGGCCCACCCCGCGGTGGTGGCGGCCGGACGGTCGACCAACTCGAAGGCCCCGGCATGGCCCGACAACGAGCTTGTGCCTGGTCGGACGATGCTGGCCCTGCAGGCGCCGCTGCGGCTGGCGCCGGGCCAGTCGGTCACCCTGCGCTACGCCTACGGAATCGCCCATCGGGCGGCCATCGCCCCGATGGTCGCCCGCTACCGGTCGGCCCCCGACCCGCTGGCCACCAGCGAGGCGGCGTGGTCGGCCTGGGTGCCCAAGGCGGCTTTGGGCGCCAACTACGCCTGGCTGGCGCGCGAGCTCCAATGGGACGCCTACATGGTGCGGTCCCGCGCCACGCCGGAGGAGGCCTGCGGCAACCTGGCCATCCTCTCCCAGGGGGGCACCTACCAGTACGACACGGGCGTGCAGGACGCCTACCGCGACCCTCTGCAGCACATGCTGCCGATGGTCTACGCCGACCCCTCGCTGGCCCGCCAGGTGATCCTCTACTCGGCCCGCGAGCAGCCGTCGGTCGGCGGCGCCATCCCTTACGGCATGCAGGCCCTGTGCTCGACCTACTACTTCGGTGGCGAGTCCGACGATCTCGACCTGTGGCTGATGTGGTCCACCGCCGAGTACGTCATGGCGACCCGCGACTTTGCTGTGCTCGACCAGCCGGTCCCCTTCGCCGACGGCAAGAGCGGCACGCTTTGGGACCACCTGCAACTCGCCTGGTGGCACCAGGAGAACGTCATCGGCCGGGGCATCCACGGTCTGCCTGGCGGCGGCACCATGGGCGACTGGGCCGACTTCTCGGTGGAGACCAACCAGATGACCGAGTCGACCCTGGTCGGAGCCCAGCTGGCCTACGTCTACCCGCTCCTCGCCCGTCTCGCCGCCCAAGACAATCAACGGGCCTTCGCGTCCGAGTTGAGCAACTCCGCTGCCGCCTACCGGGCGGCGGTGGCCAAGGAGTGGACGGGCAAGGGCTGGTATTCGAGGGGCTACTCCGGCACCAACCAGATCGGCGCCAACCAGATCTGGTCCCTGACGCAACCGTGGGCGATCCTCGCCGGCATCCCGAGCCCTTCCCAGTCGCGCTCGTTGGTGGCCAACTTCCTGCGCTACCTGACCGGGGTGGGCGCCCCGTGCGGACCGGCCCGGACCGGATCGAGCCTGACACCCAATCCCAACGACAACGGGACGGCGGGCCAGCGCTGCGTCTATCCGGGCCCGGACCCGGCCGGCATCAACCACGACGTGGCCGCCTGGTTCGCCCTCAACGGTCCCATGGTGATGGCCTACGACCACCTCGACGGCGCCGTCCCCGGAGCCAACGCCGACGCCTGGAACGAGCTGCTACGCAACACCTTGTCGGCCCTGGCCACCGCCCACCCCGACCACTGGGACGGCGTGATCAGCGCCGACGACGTGTGCGACACCTGGTGGAACGACCCGTCCACCTACCGGTGCGGGGTGCCCCAGGGAGGCCAGACCTTCGACACGCAGATCCTGCACCAGCCGGCTTGGAGCCTCTACGCCGCCGTCGACATGGCCGGGGTGCAGCCCACCGCCACCGGCTACCTGATCGACCCCCACGTCCCGCTGGCGTCGTACTCGATGCGGCTTCCCAACGTCGGCGTGGCCGTTTCGCCCGGCCAGTGGCGCGGCTACGTCACCGCCCTGGTGTCGGGGGCGGTGGTCATGCAGATCCGCCTGCCGTCGGGGACGGACCCGAGCCGGGTCGTCGTCTTCGCCAACGGCCGTCACGTCCCCGCTCAGGTCAGAGGGGGAAGCGTCAACTTCTCGCTGGCCACCACCGCCGGCCGGCCGGCCGATTGGGCGATCACCTTCTAGCCGTACGGTCGGGGCTGGTCACCGCGCAGATAACCGGTGAGCCCATCCCACGCTTTCTGGGTGGCCGCGTTCAGCTCGTGCGGTGACCGGAACACGGTCACGAAGGCAGCCAGATCCTCGAGAATCCACGCCAACCGGTAGAGGGCCAGGCCCCGCCGGTCGATCCGGCGGCCGGTGATCTCCTCGTAGAAGTCGAGATCCACCTCGGGGCAGAGTTCGAACATCCACAGGTCGCGCTCGGCGGGCGCACAACCGACGGTGTCCCAGTCCACGAGGTGAATTCCGTCGTCGCCGCCAATCAGGTTGCCGGGGTGGGGCTCACCGTGGCACACCACCGGCACCGGCCCGCCGGCGGCGAAGCGAGCTGCGAGATCGTCGAACGACTCCAGCAGGCGAACCACCTCGCCCCGGTGGGCGGCCAGCTCCGCCCGCGCCCGCTCCGAGAAGGGTCCGGCCGAACAGGGCCGGTCGAGCTCGTCGAGGGCCGCCTCCAGCAGGGGTCGGCCGCCGACCTCGAGGCCCCGGTCGGGCACCTCGGTCTCCACCTCGCACCCGTGCAGGTCGGCCAGCAGGCGCAAAACCCGTCGGGCCTCGTCGCCCCCGATCTGTACGCCCCACCTGCCCGCGGGGCCGGGGACGAAGGGGTAGACCGAAAGGGCGAACCGAGCCGACAGGCGGTGAACGACCTCACCGTGGCGATCGGGCAGCGGGGCGACCACGAAGCTCAAACCTCGACGCTCGGCGAGCTCGTGAGCCGCCCGATAGCAGGAGCGCAAGGCCCGGTGGTTCTCCTCCACGGCGGCGCCGAGCCAGGTCTTGGTGGTCAGGTCGTCGACGGTGACGAAACGACGTCCTCCCTCGCCGGTCACCGCCTCCCAGTGATAGCTACCGAACCCCTTGGGGACGTAGGCGAGTCGCTCGACGCCGAGGCCCCAGTCTCGCTCCAACGCCTCCACGATCTGAGTCTCGGACACCCCGGGCGGCGGCGGCACGTCCACGCCGGACAGAATGGCCCTTTTCCGAGGGGGACCAGAGATGGCATGGGATTTCAGCACCGACCCCGAGTTCCAGGCCGAGCTCGACTGGGTGGACGAGTTCGTCACCGATCGGGTCGAGCCGCTCGACTTCGTGTTGGGCAACCCTTACGACAAGTCGGATCGCCGGGCCCTGGCCGTGGTGAAGCCGCTGCAGGAGCAGGTGAAGGAACGAGGCCTTTGGGCGGCCCACCTCGGACCGGAGCTCGGAGGCCAAGGATACGGACAGCTCAAGCTGGCCCTGCTCAACGAGCTCCTCGGTCGGTCCAGGTGGGCTCCCTCGGTCTTCGGCTGCCAGGCGCCCGACTCGGGTAACGCCGAGATCCTGGCCCACTTCGGCACCGAGGACCAGAAGGCCAAGTACCTGCAGCCCCTGCTCGACGGGCTCATCTCCTCCTGCTACTCCATGACCGAACCACACGCCGGCGCCGACCCCACTCTCTTCACGACTCGGGCCCGCCGTGACGGGGACGAGTGGGTGATCAACGGCGAGAAGTGGTTCTCGTCCAACGCCCGTTACGCCAGCTTCCTGATCGTGATGGCCGTCACCGATCCCGACGTGAGCGCCTACCAGGGGATGAGCATGTTCATCGTGCCGGCGGACGCCGCCGGCATCGAGATCGTGAGGAACGTGGGGATCGGAGGCGAGGAGGAAGGCGAAGGATCCCACGCCTACATCCGCTACCAGGATGTGCGGGTCCCCGCCGACCACCTCCTCGGCGGTGAAGGACAGGCCTTCGCCATCGCCCAGACCCGCCTCGGAGGCGGCCGCATCCATCACGCCATGCGGACCATCGCCCAGCTCAGGCAGGCCTTCGACATGATGTGCGAACGAGCACTGTCGCGCCAGACCCGCACCGGACCGCTGGGGTCGCTCGGCGTGGTCCAGGAGCAGATCGCCGACAGCTGGATCGAAATCGAGCAGTTCCGCCTGCTGGTGCTGCGCACGGCGTGGCTGATCGACCGCCACAACGACTACCGGCGGGTGCGCAAGGACATCGCCGCGGTGAAGGTGGCGATGCCGAAGGTGTACCACGACGTGGTGAGAAGGGCGATGCACCTGCACGGGGCCCTCGGCGTCTCGAACGAGATGCCCTTCCACGCCATGCTCATGGCCGCCGAGGTGATGGGCATCGCCGACGGGCCGACCGAGGTGCACAAGGTGACGGTGGCCCGTCAGGTGCTCAAGGAATACTCGACCGTGGACACGACCTTTCCGTCGGGCCATCTTCCTGCCCGGCGGGAGGCCGCTCGGCAGAAGATGGCCGACGTGCTGGAGCACGCGGTCGGCAACCTCTAGTGGAGGCGCTGCGGGCCGATCCGAGCCTCGACGCCAAGGCGCTCGCCCGGTGGATGGACGAGGCCGGACTGCCCGGGCGGGGCTCCAACCTCGAATGGTCCTTCATCTCCGGGGGGAGCCAGAACGAGATCTTCGAGATCCGTCGAGGTGAGCTGCATTGCGCCCTGCGCCGGCCTCCTGACGGGGCGCCGGCGGACCGCGACGGAGGGATCCTGCGCGAGTGGAGGATCATCGCGGCCCTGTCAGGCACGGATGTCCCCCACACCCAAGCCATCGCCGTGTGCCCCCGACCGGAGGTCCTCGGACGCCCCTTCTACCTGATGGGCTTCGTGGAGGGCTGGTCGCCGATGAGCACCAAGGGATGGCCGGAACCATTCGACCGCGACCTCGTGGCCCGCCAGGGCCTGGCGGTGCAACTGGTCGACGGCATCGCCCGGCTGGGTTCGGTGGACTGGCGGGCCAAGGGCCTCGATGACCTGGGCCGCCCGGACGGATTTCATGACCGCCAGGTCCCCCGTTGGACAGCCTTCTTCGAGCGGATCCGTGGCCGCGCTCTGCCTGGCATGGACGAGGCGACCGCTTGGCTCGCCGCCCACCGCCCCATCGACTACCGGCCCGGGCTCATGCACGGCGACTACCAGTTCGCCAACGTCATGTTCGCCCCCGGCGCCCCCGCCCGCTTGGCGGCCATCGTCGACTGGGAGATGGGGACGGTCGGGGATCCCAAGCTGGACCTGGGGTGGGCCCTGCAGGCGTGGCCGGAGGACACCAACGACGCCTCGAGCGCCCTCGGCTACGTCGACATCACCGGCATGCCGGGTCGCAATGAGCTGCTGCGCTACTACTCCGAAGTCTCGGGACGCCAGGTCGACGACATCGACTACTACCTCATCCTCGCCCGCTGGAAGCTCGCCATCGTCCTCGAGCAGGGCTACCAGCGTGCCGGGGACGACGAGAAGCTTCAGGCGTTCGGGCCGGTCGTGCTCGACCTGATGAGGCGGGCGGCTGAGCTGGCCGAGAGCACCGACTACCGATGAGACCAGAGTTGTTCGACCTCGTTGGCAAGGTGGCGGTGGTGACCGGCGGCAGCCGCGGCATCGGCCGGGCCGTGGCCGAGGGTTTAGCCGCCGCCGGGGCCGACGTGGTGGTGGCCAGCCGCAAGCTCGAAGCGTGCGAGGCCGCCGCCCGCCAGATCGCCCAGAGCACCGGCCGGCGGGTGCTGCCTGTCGCCTGCCACGTCGGACGCTGGGACGACTGCGATCGGCTGGTCGACGCGGTGTACCGGGAATTCGGCCACTGCGAGGTGCTGGTGAACAACGCCGGCATGTCGCCGCTCTACCCCGACCTCCAGTCGGTGACCGAAGAGCTCTACGACAAGGTCCACGCCGTCAACGCCCGGGGCCCCTTCCGCTTGGCCGCCCTCTTCGGCGCCCGCATGAGCGGCGACAACGGCGGATCGATCATCAACGTCTCGACGGCGGGGGCGCTGCGGCCAACCGCCGGTGATCTCCCCTACGCCATGGCCAAAGCCGGCCTGAACGCCCTCACCCTCGGGCTGGCCGGAGCTTGGGCCCCCAAGGTCCGGGCCAACGTGGTCCTGCCCGGCGCCTTCGACACCGACATCGCCCGGGCGTGGCCGGCTGAGCAAAGGGAGCTGGCGGCCCGGCACAACCCGATGGGCCGCATCGGGATGCCCGGCGACCTGGTGGGGCTGTGTGTGTTCCTGGCCAGCGAGGCCTCGGCCTACGTCAACGGGGCCCAGGTGCTGGTCGACGGGGGCGCCTTCCGCAGCCTCTGAGGGCGCCGGACCGGGCCGACGGGCCTTTCGACCCTGGCCGGACGTGCCCCCAGCGCTGTACCCACGACATAGCCACTCGGAGAAGTGGCACCAGGGGGAGGACAGGCGACCGAGATGACGCGAGACGAGTTCATTGGCCGGATAATCGTTTTCGTCGAGCTCGCCTGCGATCGACCCGACCTGGCCGTCGAGGCCCGCTATCTGGCCTCGGACCTCTGGGACCAGCTCGGCGCCGGCGACCTGATCGACCTGCGACACCGCGCCCAGGCGGAGTTGGCGGCCCGAACCCGGAAGGCCTGAATCGGAGCCCGGCGGTAGCTCAGACGGCCCGGGCGGCCATGGTGTCCCCGTCGAGCTTCTTGAGGACGCCGATCTGGCGGGCCCAGCCGTGGTCGATGTCGGCGTGGGTGTAGGCCCGCTGGCCGCCGACTCCGGCGAGGACGGCGGCCGCCAGCCAGTACGACAGGGCGTAGATGGTGACCGTCGGGTTGAACCCGCCTGAGGTCGGAAAGAGGCCGCCCCCGGCGTGGTACAGGTTGTCGAAGGCCCAGTACCGGCCGTAGGGGTCACACGGCCCCCCCGCCGGTTCGAGGGCCATGCGGTGGGTGCCCATGATGTGCTTGTCCTGGGGGATCTCGCTGAACGGCGTGGCCGAGGTGATCGGCGAGAGGCCGCTGTCCGCCGCCCCGGGCAGGACCGCCGGGGTGGTGGTGTTGATGGCGGCGGTGAACAGGGGACGCACGTCCGAATAGCGCGAGCCGGGCCCTCCGATGCTGTCGAGGAGCTCAAGAAGCTTGGGCGTGTAGTAGGCGGACGCCGCCAGCTCGTAGGGGTGGTTCTTGTAGGTGATGCGCGGCACCGGCTGGCCGTAGACGTCGACGATGTCGGGGTCGAGGTCCACGTAGTTGGTGAGCTGGGGCATGTCCTGGCCCTGCAGGGTGAATGCGGCCAGGTGGTTGCGGAACGGCCCTACGTGCATGAACGACTTGTGGCGCTCGCCCCAGAAGCCGAAGGACAGCTCGGTCGCCTCCTGGATGGGGTTGAGGTTGCCGCCCATCTCGAGGATTCCGCCCATCGGCACCGTCGGGTCGAACTGGGCGGGCGAGGGCCCCGACCCCACGAAGGCGTCGAGGGTGTGGGTGCTGGTCCGGCCCCGGTAGGAGTGGACGTTCTTGTTGAGAATGGCCAGCGCCGTGGTCTGCAGGTGCAGCATCAGGTTGCGACCGAGCAGCCCGCTCGGCTCGGTGGGGCTGGTCTTCAGCGAGCTGAGGTTGCTCTCGTCCGGCCGGGGCGCGATCCCCGACAGGTAGCTGAGGCGGGTGGCTTCGATGGGAGTGTTGGCCAGCACCACCAGGTCGGCGGCCAGCGTCTGGGGTCGGCCGGAGGAGTCGATGTAGCGCACGCCCCGCGCCCGGTGCCGGCGCCCCGGTGAACGGGGCGGGTCCCAGAGCACCTCGATGACGTTGGCCTCGGAGATGAGCGTGGCCCCGGCGGCCAGGGCGTCGTTCAGCTGCCAGATGCCCCCTGACTTGGCGTTGTTGGGGCAACCGAAGTCGAGGCAGAACCCGCAGTCCACACAGGGCGGCCGGCCCCGGTAGGGACGGGAGAGGACGGCCGTCGGCACGGGGGCCGGGTGGTAGCCCAGCCGTTGGGCGGCGTCGGCCAGCAGGAGGCTGTTCAGCTGGGGCACCCCGGGGGGGAGCGGGTACGGCGTGGACCGGGGCGACTCGTAGGGGTTGGGATTGACCACCCGACCGGAGCGGTCGCGGTGGGCCGGCCCCTGGATGCCGACCACCTCCTCGGTGACGGCGTAGAAGATCTCGATGTGCCGGTAGGCCATCGGCCAGTCGGTGTAGGTCGTCCCCGGGATGGCCGGTCGGTTGGCCGGCGCCCCACTGCCCGCGTTCATCAGCTGGTTGGTGATGAAGTCGACCTCGCGCCAGCGCCGGGCCTTGACGTCGGCATGGGTGTAGGTGCCGCCGACCGTTACCGCCAGGTTGTCGACGTCGCCGACGAAGGTGCGGGGACCGGCCGACGGGTCGGTGCGGAAGGTGCGGGGCTCGAGGAGGGGGTCCTGGTCGAACGGCGCCACGGCATGGGACTCGTAGGCCACCTCGTCGTTGGCGAACACGTTGGTGACCTGGGCCGGGTCCCCCCCGAGGCCGACCCAGTAGTTGCGGCCCTTCTCGAGAACGATGACGTCGTAGGCGCCGCTCTTGGCCAGCAGCCGGGCCACGGTGGACCCGGCCGGGCCGCTGCCGACGATCACCGCCCGGGGCCTGCTCACGGTGCCACCCCAATCTGCTTGATGGCGCCGCGGGCCCGCAGGGCCTCGACCAGCGGAGCGACGTCGGTAGCTCCCAGGTCCGGGGTGGGCAGGCCGTTGTCGTCGAAGGTCGACACCGGGCGGTGCTCCACGTAGTAACCGCTCGGCTGGTACACGCCGGCTTGGCCGAACCCGGCGTTGGACATCTGCCCGGCCGGGGGAACGGTGAGGTGCTCGTCCCAGATGCTGCTGCCGAGCGGCTGGGTGTCACCTTCCCACCCGATGTCGTGCCACACCGGGTTCACGTGCTGGCCCCGGTACTCCGGGAGCCCGTAGGTGCCCTGGAACGTGTTGATCACGAGAGTGGGAAACAGGGCACGGGCCGCAGCGGGGGCCACCGGAAGCTGGCCCACGATCACGTTGCCGGCTGTTTCGATCATCAGGTCCTGCTGTTCGGTAGAGGCCTTGGCGAACGGAGTGGCGAACAGCGACTCCGAGTAGCTGTTGAAGGCGTCGAGGCCCTGGTCGTAGAGGGCCTGCAGGCCGCCGGGGCCAGGGGCCGGAATCAGCCCGTCCGCAACCTGCTTGGCCCAGACCCGAGAGACCCCCGGCGGCGCCGCCTTCAGGGCGTTGTCCGGCCCCTCGATGGCCGCCTGCCAGGACAGTTGTTGGAGCGGGTTGAGCGGCAAGTAGTGACCCTGAGACCCGGTGAGGAACGAGTCGGGCGGATAGGACGACGAAGCGGCACCGGTCTGGTAGTCGGGGTAGGCGTTGCGCCCGCTGAAGGGGCCGCGTAGGTAGATGGCGGGGTTGTCGGCCACCGCCGGGGGAAGTGAGAAAGCGCCCAGGAGGCGGTCGATGAAGACGTAGGCCAGGGCCTCGGCCGCGCCCGGCGAGGTAACTGTGCCCGGGGCCGACCGGTCGGTGGGGACGATCCGGGCGCAGAGGGCCTGAAGCGTCGCCAGCCGGGCGGATCCCGCCTTGAGGTAGTAGGTGGTGGGCGGCGCGCCGGCGCCCGAGGCGATGGCCTGGGCCGTTCTCAACAGGTCGAGGGGCAGGGCCACCGCCGCCCCAGTGCCGAGCGCGGCGGCGAGAAACCGCCGGCGCGAAAGCCTGCTGCTCACCACCACCTCCGCGTACCGAGCCACAGCACCTTCGCTGCCGGACCACGAAAGTCCTGCCTAACGCGACTGTCGGCCCACGTGGACGGCCAGCCAGCTCGTCCCCGGGACGGTCCGGACCAGACGGTGAGGGGTGTTCGCTGGCAGCATCACCCACTCCCCCGCCTCCAGTTCGAGCTCGTGACCAGCGGCCTCGAGGACGGCCCCGCCGGCCAGCACCACCACCCACTCGTCGTGTTCCTGGAGGTAGTCGACGGGACCGTCGAGAGTCCCGCTGAGGATCTGTTCGATCTCGACCTCTCCCACCCGCGCGACCAGCTCAGACCGCTCACCGGTCGAAGGGGCGGCCCGGTGGTGGGCGAGCCGGCCCCGGCGGATAGGAGCCACGGCCGGCCGAGGTTAGGCGAGGCCCCGACAGGATTGCGGTCGTCGGGTGGCGAAATCCCGTCGGACCGGAACCCCCCCCCGTTCGGGAGATCATTGGTGCCAACGATTACCGGGGCCTTCGCTGCCCGCCGCCGGCTGGCGGTCGGCGCTGCCGTCGCAGGCCTGTTGACCAGTTCAATCGCCGCCCAGGCGCTGCAAGGCCGGGGGGCGACACCTAGCGTGGCTCCTGCTCCGGGCATCGGTGGCCCGGCGGCCCCTGTCCCCTCCGGCAGCCCGAGTCGGGCGAGCTGTCCTCCGGTGCCCTCCAACCAGGGGGGTCCGGGTCAGGAGGCCCAGACGGCGACCGGCACGTTCCCCTGGCCGTCGCGGCCCCAGACGGTGGCCAATCCCGAGGACTACTCCGCCTACGACCACACCCCGCCGGCTGACCCCCCGGTCCGTCCGGCCAACTGGTCGAACGGGGGCGGCGACTGGAAGCTGACCAGCGCCCGCTCCACCGACCCCCGCGTCGACATGAACCCTCAGGAGCTCTGCGGGGTGGAGGGCAACAGCGTCGACGCGGCGTGGAAGGTCACGACCGGTCGGCCTGACACGGTGATCGCCGTGACCGACTCGGGCATCGAGTGGTGCGCCCCGGCGGTGGTGAACAAGATCTACCTGAACCGTCAGGCGTTGCCCTATCCCGAGAACAGCGCGGGGCTCACCAAGCCCCAGCTCGAGGCGGCCGGGGTCACCTTCGCCGACAGCGACCCCTACGACCTGAACAACAGCGGTGTCTTCAATGTCGCCCAGTACGCCAACGATCCGCGTATCTCCAGTCACTTCTGCGCCGGCAGCGGGTATGCCGGAGTGTCGCCCGAGGACCTGATCCGGGCTTTCGGGCAGCCGTCGTCGCCCTTCTACTACGGCCACTCCGGGCCGGCCGGGTTCACCGAGGCCATCGCCGGGTGGAACTTCGTGGACGACACCAACGACCCCTACGACGACGTGCACTACGACCACGGCACCGGGGAAGCGACCGACTCGACCGGAGCAGCCGACGCCCTGGGCCAGGAGGTCGGAACCTGCCCCAACTGCATGGTGCTGCCGATCCGCGTCGGGGACAGCTTCATCGCCACCGGCAGCGACTTCGCCCAGGGAGTCGCCTTCGCCGTCGACAGCGGCGCCAACGTGGTCCAGGAGGCACTGGGGACGCTCGACGAGACCACCAGCGCCCGCCAGGCCATCCAGTACGCCAACGCTCACGGCGTGCCCGTCATCGCCAGCGCGGCCGACGAGGAGGCCGAGCACCACAACGAGCCGGCGAACCTGCCCGGGACCATCGTGGTCAACAGCATCACCAGGGCACCCGACGTCAACGGCAATTCGCTGTACAGCCCGCCCAGCTATCTCTACCTCAACGGCTGCACCAACTACGGGGCCAACATCTCGGTGAGCGTGGAGAGCGCCAGCTGCTCCTCGGAGGCGACCGGCAAGACGGGAGGGGTGGTTGGCCTGATCGAGTCGGCCGCCCGCGATCTGTACGACGCCGGCAAGCTTGCTGCCTATCCCAACACCAGTAGCGCCACCGGCCAGCCGGTGGTGCTGTCGGCCACCGAGGTCCGCGAGCTCATCACCATGGCGGCCGACGACGTCGACTTCCAGACGGCCGCGCCCCCCTTCGGCCCCCCGGACAACTACGCGGTGGTTGCTCCGGTGCCGACCACCCGCTACCCGACCCAGCCCGGCTTCGACATGTACACCGGCTACGGGCGGCTCAACGCCGGCCGCATCCTCTCCATGCTCCAGCAGGGGCAGATCCCGCCCGAGGCGTCGTTCGGGTCCATGGACTGGTTCCAGACCTACGACCCGACCTCGTCGACCATGCAGGTGCCGCTGTCGGCCGCGGCGGTGCGGACCAAGACGGGCCGGTTCACCTGGCATCTCCAGTACGGGATCGGCACCCAACCCGAGCCCGGCGCCTGGTACGACATCAAGTCCGGCGACCAGAAGAACCTGCCCCAGAGCGTGGCCTTGAAGCCGGACGACCTGGCCAAGATCGCCGCCCATTTGCCGCCCACCACCGACTCTTCCGGGGGAACAGGGCCCGGTGGGCGGCCCAACCCGGACGCCTTCGCCTTCACCCTCCGCCTGGTCGTGACGGACGCCCACGGACTGGTGGGCATGGACCGCAGGACAGAGTTCCTGCACCACGACCAGACCCTGCTCACCGCGGCCAGCGACCAGAACGGTGACACGGCCCCGGGAGCGGTGGGCTTCCGGCCGGGGGGATCGGTGGACGCCCCGCCCACCCTGGCGCCCATCGCCACCGGAAAAAACGGAAAGGCGCTCAACGCCCTCATCGTCGCCACCGCCGACGGTGACATCCACGCCTACCAAGCGAATCCCGGGGGCGGCGGCGTCTCGTTGCAGGAGTTGAGCGGTTGGCCCGTCCACACCGCCGCCCTCGACAGCCACGCCGGCGAACCGGCGTACGCCACCGGGGCGGTGACGATCCCCCGTTCCAGCATCGTCGGGGGCGTCGCCGTCGGGGCCCTCGGCGGCCCGGGGACGGGCGTCGACGTCGTCGCCACCGACGTGACCGGCCACATCTACGCGTGGAACGGGGCGGGCACCCTGCTGTGGGAGGCGACGACCAACCCGGCCTACTCGGGACCGGCGGTGCGTGACCCGCACAACCGGGTGTTGAAGGGGATCATCGGGGCGCCGGCCCTGGCCCACCTGGAGAGCTCCAGCCAACTCGACGTGGTCGTCTCGTCGATGGACCGTCACGTCTACGCCTTCCGCCCGGACGGAAGCCCCGTGCCCGGTTGGCCGGTGCTGGTGGTCGACCCCGCCCAGGTGAAGTCGGTCGATCCCACCACCCACAAGGTCACCTTCGCGGCGGGCTCCGCCGTGGAGCAGGGCACCAAGCTCCTCGACACTCCGGCCATCGGGGATCTCAACGGCAACCTGGCCGGCCTGCAGGACGTGGTGGTGGGGAGCAACGAGGAGTACGGCGGCCAGCCCAACGTCAGCGTGGTGGACCCCATCAACTGGGCCGTCGGGCAGGCCCCGCTGCTCAACCCGGCCAACAGCCGGGTCTACGCCATCGACCCCCACGGCTCCAAGGCGGGCCAACCGAATCCGGGTGCGGCCCAGCCCGACGCCAACGCGTTCCTACCCGGCTGGCCGGTCCCCATCGGCGACTTCGACGCCGGCTTGTTGCCCGACGTCGGTGACGGCACCAGCGCCAGCCCGACGCTGGCCGACCTCGGCAGCGACGGGCATCTCGAGACCGGCGCCATGACCACCGTCGGGCCGGGCTACGTGCTCAAGCCCGACGGCTCGTCCTACCTCGGAACCGGGCCGGACGGACGCCCTCGCGTCCTGTCCACCCAGCCGACTGGGCCGCTGTCCAACTCCCCCGAGTACCCCAGCCTGCCTTCCCTCGGCATGCCGGTGTTCGCGCCGCTCGGCGCCACCGCGCCCGGCATCAGCATGATCGCCCCCGCCACCAGCGTCGGCAAGGCCCTGGATGCGGCTCTTCCCGCCGAACAGCAGCCCAACGACAACCAGGTCGACGCCTGGAGCACGACGGGCCACTTCCAGGCCGCCTTCCCCCAAGTGATGAACGACCTCCAGTTCATCGTGCAGCCGATCGTCGCCAATGTCGGAGGTGACGGCGCCGGCCCCTATGTAGTCGAGGGCAGCGCCACCTACGACATCCGGGCGATCAACGCCTCGGGCCAGGAGGCCCCGAGCTTTCCCAAGTTCACCGGCGGCTGGATGGTGAACAGCCCCTCGTTCGGCCCCCTCGGCGACCTCGACCATCAGATCCTGGCCGCCGGTACCCGGGAGGGCAACCTTTTGATCTGGGAGACGTCCACCTCGGCCTGCGCCGACAGCGGCCCGTGGCCCCGAGAGCACCACGATCTCTGGAACACCGGGAACCTCCAGACCACCGGCGGGGCGGCCCAGCCTGCCGGCCAACAGTGCGCCGGCGCGTCTACCGGGCCGCTGCCCGGGGGCGCCCTCCCCGGGCCGGGAGTGCCGGCCCTACCGCCGGCGCCACCCGCCTTGCCGTCGACGCCCCCGGGTTTCCTGTCCGGCGCCGTCCGCCAGCTCTCCGGGGGCCGACTGTGAGACGGGCCGGGCGAACCCGCATCACGACGACCGTCTCCGTCCTCGTCGGAGTCACTCTTCTGACGACCGGGCCGGCCATGGCCAGATCGGCGCTCACCCGCCCCGTCCCCGTCACCGCCACCCTGACGGCCTCGGCGACCGCTGGGGTCGACGGGCTGATGGCGGGGGCGGCCACGGCCGACATCACCCCTCCGGCGTTCAGCCCCACCGAGGACGCGGCCGAGTTCGTGCCGGCCTGTGGTCCGTCGGAGCAGCAGATCGCCGCGGTGTGGACCGGAAAACGCCTCTTCGCCTTCGAGAAGCCCTACGTGGACCTGTACGGGCTCGGTCGCTACGCGCCCGGCGACCCCTACTGCGACGCGGACCACTCAGGCCGCTACGAGGCGCCCTACCTGGCCGGCGGGTCGGGGCAGAATCGCTGGCCCCAGTCGGCGGATCCGGCCTCGCCCGTGCAAGCCGAGGCGGTCGTCCTGTCCGACGGCAACAGCCGGGTCGCCCTCGTGGTGGTGGATTCGATCGGGCTGTTCAACGTGACCATGGACCAGATCCGGGCCGAGGTCAGGGCGAAGGATCCGGCCATCGGCTCGGTCTTCGTGTCTTCCACCCACGACGAGTCCGCCCCTGATCCCATCGGTCTCTGGGGCCCCGACACCAGCGACCTTCCCGGCAATCCCGCCACCCCGGCAGCCGTGTCCTCCGGCGTGGACGAGGCGTACATGCGCTTCCTCACCGACCGGGTGGCCGGGGTGGTGGTGGCAGCCGACCACCTCCAGCCGGTCCAGCTCAGGGTGGCCATGGCCCGGCAGCCAGCCAACACCCAGAGCTGCTGGTCGTCGTATCCCTACATCGACGACCAGCTGATGCCGGTCCTGCAGGCCGCCAACCCGACGACAGGCCAGGTGGTCTTCACCTTGGTGAACGCCAGCACCCACGTCGAGAGCTTGGCCTTCTCGGGGGTGAAGAAGTACACGTCGATGCTGAGCGGGGACTGGCCAGCCCGGATGCGGGCCCACCTCGAGGCGCAGTGGCCGGGCAGCACCGCCGTCGAGCTCACCGGGCTGGTGGGCAGCGTCGAGACGCCGACGGTCTACGAGCCGGAGTCGACTCAGGTGCAGAACGTGCCGGGGGCATTCCACTCGGTAGCCGGCAACCCCGACGGCTGCTCCAGCGTCTACCCCCAGCCGTCGGGCGCCACGCCGGTGACCGACGCCTATGCCTTCCTCGACGCCTACGGCAAGAGCGTGGCCGACACTGCTGTCGCCGCCCTGTCCGGAGCTCAGGTGGTGCCGGGCAGCACCCGGATCAGGGCCGAGCACCAGTCGCTGTGCGTGCAGCTCGAGAACAACCTGTTCGCCGCGGCCTTCGCCGCCGGCCTCTTCCCTGACCGCCCCGCCTTCGCCGACCCCGGTTGCACGGTCGGCGTGAGCACCGCCGGCAGGACGGCCGCCCCCAACGGGGCATCGGCCACCACCCCTCAGCCGGCCACACCGGCGTATCTGCGCACCGACGTCGCCGCCGTGAGCGTCGGGCCGGTGAGCATCGCCTACTCCCCCGGCGAGGTCTTCCCGTTCACCGAGACCCGAGGGGCACTGGACAACGCCCAGATGCCGTTTCCGACCGACTGCTACGACCCGGCGACGGACGACTACTACTGCGGCAACCCGCTTCCCATGACGCCGTGGATCTCGGCCGACATGCCTGGCAGCTACCGCCTCATGGCCGGCCTCGGCGAGGACATGATCGGCTACCTGTTCCCGCCGGGGAACTTCGTCGGCACCCAAGGTGAGACCGACGAGACCCCGTGGTCCACCTACGAGGAGAGCAAGGGCGGCAACGACCGGTTCGGCAACGGCCACGCCGATGACGCCGAGTCGATCGGGCCCCACGCCGGCTTGGCCGTCACCCAGGCCCTGGCCGGGTTGCTCACCAAGCTGGGCGGCCCCCGCCCCACCGTGACGCCCGGGCTGTTCGTGGACAGCGCCCAGCGCATGTCGGACAGCCCCTTCCCATCCTCCTCCTTCTCGGGGGCGGTGGGGGTGGTGGCCCGCGGCTCCAACGGTGCCTGGCAGACGTACCTGGTGGGCCAGGGGCACACCTCGGGCTGGGCCACCTACGACGGCACCACGGATCCGGGCACGGCGGGTACCGCCTACCCGTACTCGGTCGCCACCGCCGGGGTCATGGTGAACGGTTCGCCGCTGCTCATCGACGTCTTCACCGGCGCCCACGACCTGGGCGTGAAAGGAGCATGACCGTGCGCACCCGGCGTCTCATGACCGCGGTCACCGCCGGCCTGGCCATCGTCGCCGGGTCGGGCTGGACGGTGGCGTCCTCGGCGGCCAGCCAGGCGAACCAGGCCGGGCTCGCCGGCGACCCGGTCCGCAGCACCGAACCGGTGGTCCTGACCGGCTCTCAGTTCCCCGACTGGTCCGCCGGGCCGGAGCTCACCGCCCGGGCGCCCGAGCCGCCGACCGACTACTCGGTCTATGACGACCAGGGGATGATGCCCAAGCCCCTGCAGAGCGACTGCTACCAGTCGAACCCACCGGCGGACGTGAACGGCTGGACGGACCCGTCCCACGGGGACCACAACTGCTACCAGTCCTCCCAGCTTCCGGTGCGGACCCTCGCCCACGGCGTCGACCCCGCCAGCCTGCGCGGCTACCGGTGGAACGCCAAGGCCGGCAAGTTCGTCCAGATCCCCTTCCAGGTCGACACCAAGTGGACCCACTACATCTCCAACAACGCGTCCGGGTTCGCCTTCTACTCAGGCATCGACCAGGAGGTCACCTACACCTTCGACCGCGAAGGCTTCCGGTACACGACCAACGCGCCGTTCGACCCGTCCAATCCCGCCGGCGTCTGCCAGGCCCTGCCCGTCGGCGGGATCAAGGCGGCGCCCGACCCGAACCCGGGCCTCACCAACACCGACGAGATGGCGTTCATGGCCCGTGACGCAGGCGGGCAGGCCCCCGCCGGCACCGCCCTCCCCAAGGGGATCCTCGACGCCCACCAGGTCGCGATCGTCGACCCGCTCACCGGCAACACCGGCTACGTGTACGTCATGCGCTCGGCGCCCAATCCGCCCGGCGACCCCGACGGCCCGTACCAGGTGCCCATGGCGTACACGGCGGCGAACTCCCCGTATGTCCGCTACGCCAGGGACCCCAACGCCGACACCTTCGTCTACTCGCAGAGCTCGTACTCCGACTACGGCAACGCCCCCAAAGGCCCGGTCTGCACGCCGGACGGACAGCCGGTCATCGGTCAGGGGTTCAAGATCGACCCCGCCACCAACAGCGTCGTCCTCGACCCCTCTACTTACGTCCAGCGCCGACCCCTCGATACGGCGACGGTGACCACCCCGCGGTACCGGTTCCGTTTCGACGGGCGATGGCTGATGGACTCCCTGCAGGTGTCCCCGGACGACCAGGGCATGGCCAAGGGTGACTACGGTCCCAGCATCATCGACCGGTTCAAGGGCCGGGCCTTTCAGCAGACCCCGGGCGGGAACACCCCCTGCTGCGGCTACGAGGACGAGCAGAACAACTGGGGGGGCTCCTCCCAACTGATGGGCGAGAAGGTCGGCCCGGTACGGGCCATCCGGGTCACATGGGGAGCCGACTCGGGGACCAACGTCGTGCGCACTGACATCTTCTACGCCGACCAGATCGACCACGACTACGAGCTGCGCGTCCATCCGATCCCGCCGCTGGACGGCATCTACACCCAGTGGGACATGGCCGCAGGCCAGGTCACCAAGTACTACAACCCCTACAACCCGAACGGCGTGCCCGTCCTCGGCATCAACCCGGAGACCTACGGCAACGTCCACGCCTACGTCGGCCCCTCGGGCGTCTCCTACGACAGCGCCGACAAGGTCGGCCAGGCCGTCCGCCAGGCCAACGGGGGCAACCCCGTGTCCGTGGGGAACCCGTCGCCCTCCAACTGTGGCTCCACCTGCATCGACGGCAACTTCGACGTGCCCGACGTGACCTTCTCCGGGCTCGCTTCCGAGGCGCTGTCGTGGGACGAGTTCACCGGCCCCAGCGGCACCATGGTCGAGAAATGGGGCGTCCACCAGGTGAGCCCGGTCGGCACCGCCGCCGCCGCGGCGGCCGCCGTCCCCTACTACCGCGACGACGCCTGCTTCGACGACGGAACCGGCGCCGACCCCGGACCCCATCTGGCCCTGCGCAGCGCCGACGAGCCCCGCTACTGGTGGTACTCGAACAACGACCCGTCGACGGGAGTGCCCACCAGCGGGTCCAATCCCCCCGCCGGCTACCAGCTGTACCCGCGCCGCTGCTGGAACCACAACGCCGACGGGTCGCCCTACAACATCCCCGGCACCGCCTCCTACGACCCCAACAAGCCGGCCCAGCAGTCGGACCCGCCGCCCGATCCTTCGTTCTCGCCGCAGGGCGACGTGCGCTACTTCCAGGGTGACATCGGGACCCACGGTCTTCACATCGAGTTCATCGCCGACGCCGACAACGCCCAGGCCACCGTCCCCGTCGACGAGATCGACTCGGACCAGCACCAAGTGGTGCTGCCCCCCGCTCAGGGCAACGTCGGCCAGGCCTACGCCAACGGAATCCAGGTGCCGGTCGAGACCCTGGTGACGGCGTGGTCGGCGCCGGCCGCGGCCCAGAGCCTGGCTGGCGGCGCCGGAGTGGCCGCCCCGCTGGCCCGCTCACTGGCCCCGGCCGGTTCCGCCTCGTCAGTGGCGGACGCCGCCCGGGCGCCGGCGCACACGGGACGGAGTCCGTCGGCCACCCGCAGGGCGATCCTGGTAGGCGCAGTGGTGATGCAAGGGGCGGTGCTGGCGGCGGCCACCAGGTGGGGCCCTTCGGCCTGGGCACTGGCCGGGGGCCCCGCCGGCTGGTTGCGGAGGCGACGCCGGCGGGGCCGCTGAACCCGGCGCGAGGGTCTAGCGCGAGCTCAGGGCGGAGATCAGCTCCTGCTTGGTCATGTCCGAACGACCGGGGATGTTCTTCTCCTGGGCCAGCTCGTAGAGCTTTTCCTTGGTGAGGTCGATCAGCGGACCGGCAGTCTCCGCCTCACCCATCAGCTCCTGCTTGAGGGCGGCGGTCTCCTGCGCCAGCTCGTCTAGGCGGGCCTGGCCCATCTGGCGGCGCATCTGGGGGAAGATTTCGCCCTCCTCTTCCTGCACGTGCTCGGTGACACCCGTGATGATCTTCTCCATGTACTGGTCGACGTCCGGGCGGGAATAGCCGAGGCGCTCGATCTGGAAGATGGCGTCCTTGACCTCCTGGTGCTCCTGTTCGGAGTGTCGGCGCATGCCCTTGCCGCCGTCCACCGACCCAGCCAGGGCCGGATACACGACCTTCTCCTCGATGGCGGCGTGCACCGTCAGCTCGGTACAGATCTCTCGCACCACTGCGCTGCTGCGAGTCTGTCGGTACTGCTCGAACAGCTGCTCCACCCGGCGGTGGTCGGCAGCCAGCATCTCGGTCACGTCGGGCATATCAGCATCCCTCCCAGGAAGTCCTTGCCGTTTCACCGCGTGTACCCGGGCCCGAGCTCGGTCAAAGCCGGCTTAGGGTGAGCACATGAGTCTCACCGGCGAGTACGAGCCCAGCACCTGGCAGTGGGTCCGCGACCAGGTCGACGCCTATGAGCGCTCCGGCGGCCGAGAGGCCAACACCCTGCGCGACACCGGCCTCCCCGTCATCATCGTGACCAGCCGTGGGCACCGGAGTGGCAAGATCAGGAAGACCCCGCTGATGCGGGTCGAGCATCAGGGTCGCTACGCACTGGTGGCGTCGAAGGGCGGCGCCCCCACCCATCCCGAGTGGTACTACAACCTGAAGGCCGACCCTCGGGCGGTGATGATCCAGGACGGGCCCGCCCCGTTCGACGTTGAGGTCCACGAGGCCGACGGCGCCGAGCGCGAGGACTGGTGGCGGCGGGCGGTGGAGGCCTACCCGCCCTATGCCGAGTACCAGGCCAAGGCCGGACGGGTCATCCCCGTGTTCGTGGCCGTCCGGCGCCAGGTCGGGTGATCAGGCCCGGGCGAAGGCCAGCAGCCGGTCCCGCGGCCCGTCGAGAACCTCGACGGCCGCGAACCCGGCCCCCCACAGCACCCCGGCCAGCTCGTCGGGACGCCAGCAGGAGAAGTACCGCCCGGGGAAGTCGTCCTGAGGAAGCCGGTCACCCTCGTAGTCACCGGCGATGAGAGTGAGCCAGGCGATGCCCCCCGGTCTCAGGACGCGCCGCAGCTCGGCCATGGCCGCCGGCATCCGGGCCTTCGGAACGTGGAGATAGGAATGGCGGGCGAAAGCGCCGGCGAGCACGCCGTCACCGAGCGGCAGGGACTCGAGGTCGGCCCCGACGAGCGGGTGGCCCTTGGGCCGGGCCCGCTCGAGCATGGACGCAGTCGCGTCGAGGCCGACGGCTGGCGACCCGAGCTCGGGGAGGTAGCGGCCGCTGCCACAGCCCAGGTCGGCCACCAGGCCGGGCCCGGCGGCCTGACGGAACCGCCGCCCGAGGCCGTCGCCCTCATCGCCCCGTCGCCTCACCCACTCCGCCGCCTGGGCCTCGTAGACGGCGACCGTGCCCCTGTCCACCCGCCCCAGTATTCCCGGCCCGGGTGACGAGGTGACAGCGGACGCCGGCCCCTTTCCGCCGGGATTCTTCGAGCGGGCCGATCCGTCCCCCGACCGGGACTTCTACGGTCCTACGAGGCTGGTCACCCACATCGACGAACGGGCCATCGACGCGGTGGGCAGCCTCTACGCCGAGTTGGGGATCAGGGGCCGGGTCCTCGACCTGATGGCCTCCTGGGTGTCGCACTTCCGCTCGGCACCCGAGACGCTGGTTCTGCTGGGCCTGAACCCCGAGGAGCTGTCCGTCAACCGCCAGGCGAGAGGCGCGGTGGTGGCCGACCTCAACGCCGGTGCCGGTCTCCCGTTCCGGTCGGAGACCTACGACGCCGCCACCTGCTGCGTGTCGGTCGACTACCTCACCGACCCCCTCCACGTGTTCTCCGAGGTGCGCCGCGTCCTCCGGGGCGGAGCGCCGTTCGTGTGCACCTTCTCCAACCGGTGCTTCCCGACCAAGGCCATCCGCGGCTGGCTGTACTCCACCGACGCCGAGCACTGCGCCATCGTGGCCCGCTACTTCGAGCTTTCGGGTGGCTGGGAGCGCCCGGTAGTCCAGCAGCGCACACCGGTCGGCCAACCCGGTGACCCGCTGTTCGCCGTCTGGGCCCGAAAGCGACGGTGACGCTCGCTCAGTCCGGAGACTGGTCGTAGGCCTCGGCGAGGTAGGCCTTCAGCTCCTGGTCGAAGTCAGCCGGCCCCTTGAGGTTGGCGACGTGCCAGTAGCGCCCGTGGTAGGCGACCACCTTGCGGGTGATCGTGCGGTGGCCGACCTTGCGGGGCAGCGAGAAGGAAAGGGCCTCCCACTTCTGCATGGGGCGCAACTCGGCGAAGCGTCCGGTGCGCTTCAGGAAGACCCCGACGGACACCGGCTCGATGTGGAGAGGGCCGAGGGTGCGGGCGTAGGCCAGCACCGCCTCGACGATGGGGCCCTCATGGGGAGGCCCGGTCGCCAGGTACTCCTCCAGCGACATGGCCGGGGCGCACTCGTGGGACTGCCGGCTGCGGCGGAACAGACGGCCGCAGTCTGGGCAGGTCCAGCCCGGCACGTGAGGCTCCCTGCTTTCCTTAGCCGCTCACCGCCTGGAAGGACCACACCCCGTTAACTCCGGGCACCGACTGGCCGCCCTCGTAGATGCCGGTGCCGAGGTAGATGGAGGACCCAACCACGGCAGTCCCTGAGGCGACGGCCGCGCCCAGGGGGAACGACCACAACGGCGTGCCCGTGTCCGCGTCGTAGGCGACGATCGAGAAACCGGTGGTGGACGGGGCGAACACCACTCCGCCTCCGGCCGGCCCTCCGACATAGGACACGGCGGCGTAGCTCGGCAGCGAGATCGGCGCCTGCCAGAGAACCTTTCCGGTCGACGCGTCCACGGCGTGGAGCGAGGCGGCCCGCAACGGGTCACAGGCTGAGGTTCCTGCCGTCGAAGTGCCCGAGGTGGTGTCCACGCACGCCAGGCTGGTGTCGACACTCGGTATGCCGGCTCCGGTGAAGGGTGCCGGAATGGCGGTCGCCCCGAACCACGCCGGCGAGGCGGCTGCGGTGGGGGGTGCCGCGCTACCGAGGGCGGCGCCCCCGATGAAGCCGCCGATGGCTCCCGGCCCCGATCCGAGCTCGCCGGGCTGGGCGGCCTGGATGCCCCAGATCTTGGTGCCGGTGCTCTCGGCCACGGCATAGACGTAGCCCGACTTGCTGCCTTCGATGACCGCATGAGTGCCAGCCACGCTGGTGATTATGGGCGAGGATCCGAAGTCAGTGTCTCCGCCGTCGGGGTACTGGCTGCCGGTGTACAGGTTGCCCGGCTCCTGGAACCTCCAGGCCGGCTCACCGTTGTTGGCGTAGACGGCGGTGATTCCCTCCACCGTGGTGCCCGTCGCGGGGCTGGGAGGACAGTTGCCGGTGGCGAACACGACCAAGCCTTGCCCGCCCGTGCCGGAGAAGGCCGGGTCCACCGCCGGCGATGTCCACACATCGCCACAGCCGTCGGTGAGCCGGGTGGACGCCAGGGAGTCGACCGTCTGCTGGCCGGTCGGCATCTCGGGCTCGAACTTCCAGAGAAGGGCTCCGGACCGGGCGTTGAACGCCTGCACCCCAGGTGGCCCTGACGCCGGGGAGTTGCCCTCGTTCGAGTCACTTCCGACGATCACCTCGGGCACCCCGCCGATCGTGGCTACGACCGGGGAGGACTCGACCTCCATGGCGCTGGTCGGGTGAGAAGGGTCGAGATCCTGAGCCCACAGGCACGCCCCGGTTGCGGCGTCGGCCGCGTACAGGGTGCCGCCGCCGCCGAAGAACACCACCGGATCGACGTCATGTCCGATCCCCGAGACGGCAGCGGTGGAGGTGAAGGGCCCGTAGGACACGGCGTGGTGATCCGGTCCGATCGTGTTCCCATGGCATACGTGGCTGGCGTTGATGCTGAATGACCACACGGTCGACCCGCTGGCCTGATCAAAGGCGTTGAACGTCCCACTGTCGTCCCCGACGAACACCTTCCCGTCAGCCACGGTCGGCGTGGCGGTCACCGGTCCCGCCGTCGGCGTGAACCAGGCCGGGTGCAGTGTCGCCGCGTTCTGCGGCGTGATGTTGGTGTCGCAGGCGGCGCCGGTCCGCGAAATGTTCTGCTGGTACATGGGCCATGAGCAGCCCGAGTCGGCCTTGGCGCCACTGATGGCGAGGGGGCTGGCCAGACCACCGACCACGAGGGCGGAGACGGCCGCCCACCGGACCCGGCGGCCCGGATGGCGGGCGTTGAAAGTTCCCCTCACCGCTCGCCTTAGCAGCCGGTGTTGACCGCGAGGACCTGATGGTCCTGGGCGTTGTAACCGGGCAGGTTGCTGGTGAGGGGCGAGAGCGGGTCGGTGGCCTGGGAGAGGAAGCCGGGGTTGACGCTCACCCCGCAGGTGCCGGCGTAGATGCCGGGCGTGGGCCAAGGGGCGGCCGGAGACCGCTGCGGGTCCGGGTCGGCATAGGTCTGCACCCCGGGCTCGGCGTTCACGTTCTGAGCCGTGCCCTGCCGGTAGGCGTCCATGCCGCCCGGGTTGGAGCTGCCGTCGGCGTTCGTGTAGCACGCCTGCTGGCTGTTGTAGTCGCCGCTGTTGCAGTTCGGGGACTCGGAGTTGACGCTCGGGTTGTTGCTGTAGTCGTAGACGTTCTTGTTCTTCGGGGCGGTCGATGTGCACTTGTCCTGAGAGGCCTGCTCCCCGGTGTTGGCGTTGCACCCGTGGTACACCGTCTGCTGCTGAGTGGTCGCCTCACCGCAGATCCCGTCGGCGCACATTCCCGCGGACAGGTTGGCCAGCCCTTCAGGGTTGGTAAGGCTGCCGATCTGGGCCGCCTCCTGTGGCGTGATGCTGAGGAGGACACCGCCGCCGTCGGACGGGCCGTTCACCGCACCGGAGGTGTTCTGCTTGCCGTTGATTCCGTCGTGCTCGCCGGCGTCGTTGTTGTCATCCATGTTGAAGGCGACGACCAGGCCGTTGGTGGGGTCGATGGCGATGGTGTCACCGGTGTTGGGAGTGACGGTGGTCTTGCCGTAGCTCTGGTCCTCGCACGGGTTCTGCAGCAAGGCAGCGATCGGGCAGTAGAACTCGTAGTAGTCGAAGTTGACCACCCCGCCGGCGCCCTGCTTGTTGCCGTTGCCGCAGCCCTGTCCACCGGGGCCTCCGCCCGTGCCGGCGGTGTTCACGGCTACGCAGCCGGCATGGGGAGACGCCTTGTAACCGGGCAACCCGACGTTGAGGACGAATCCCACAGTCTGGGTGTTGGGATCGATCGGCTGCTGGTTCATGCCGACCTCGGCGATGCGGGTGTTGTTGGGGTTGGCGTTGCCCTGGGTCGTGCCGCCGTTCTCAACAAGTAAGGACATGTCGTGGCAACCAGGTTCCTGACCGGGCTGGATGGTGGGGTCGGAGGAGCCGTAGTTGCCGTTCCAGGCCTCCGCCGTCGGCTGGCAGTCCTGGTTCGACGGCTGGTAGCCGCCGCCGCTGGTCGCGGCAGCGACGCCGGCGAGGCCAAGCGACACCGCCACAGCAACCCCTCCGCTGAGCGCGGCTGCAGCGAACTTGCGACCGATCTTCATTCCACCCTCGCTGTCCCCAGAAGGGCCGCCCCGAACCCGGTCGGCCGCCAATGGGCAAATTGTACAGATCTGACGAAATATGTTCCAAGGGGCGCTCGGCCCTGCACAGTTATTCGCTTCCAATCTGCTGATTCCTGCGCCGGTTCCCCCGGCTGCGGGCGGTACCGTCCGGTTGGATGGAGTCGCTTGCCCCGGCCGACGCCCTGGACCTGGTGGGCGGTGGCTTGGATCCGGAGGCGCTGGGGACGCTGGCTGGACGGCCGGTAATCGTCGTGTCGGTCGATGACACGCCGGCGACGGCCCGGTGCGCCCAGCTTCTGGTTCGGATCCCCTGCGTGACGATCGGGGTGGACTTCCCCGGCTCCGTCCCCCTGTCGGCGGAGGGCTTCGACATCCTTCTGACGACCAGACCTGAGCCTCCGGCCCCGTGGCTCGGATCCGGCCCGCAGGCAATGCTGGCGGACCTCGAACTCGCAGTCAGCCGCTCCCCCGAAGCGTCGGTCGCTCTCGTGCAGCTGCTTCGCCTCGGGACGGCCCTCGACACGGGCTCTGCTCTCGTCGCCGAGTCACTCGCCTATGGCCTTCTTCAGAGCGGGTCGGGATTCGGGCGCTGGCTCGCCGAGCGGACGGCGCCGGCAAGACCAGCCGAGGACCACGGCCCTGCGGTCCTGGCCGACCGCTCCGGCGCCACCCTGAGACTGACCCTCAACCGCCCGTCGGTCCACAACGCCTACTCGGCGGCGATGCGGGACGCCCTCGTCGAAGGGCTGGCCCTGGCCGCCGCTGACCTCACGATCAAATCGGTCGAGCTGTCCGGCGCCGGCCCCAGCTTCTGCAGCGGCGGGGACCTGACCGAGTTCGGCGCCACCCCCGACCCGGTCACCGGGCACCTGGTCCGCTCGACCCGCCACCCGGCCTGGTGGCTGGCCGAACTGGGGCCCAAGACGAGCGCTTTCGTCCACGGCAGCTGCGTCGGCGCCGGAGTGGAGCTCCCCGCCTTCGCCGGCCGGGTGGTGGCTCACCCCGACACGACCTTCCGGCTGCCCGAGGTGGAGATGGGCCTGATCCCCGGGGCGGGTGGCACGGCGAGCCTGCCCCGTCGCATCGGCCGCCACCGCACGGCCTACCTGGCCCTCACCGGAAAGGCCATCGACGCGGCCACCGCCCTGTCCTGGGGACTGGTGGACGAGATCGGCTCGGGGTCGCCGGACTGAGCCCCGATAGGTTGGGCGCCTCCGAAGGAGAACGAGTTGGCCGTCGATCGCAGCGTGGAGGAGAAGGTCAGCGGACGGGCCCGGACCGCGGTGATCACCGGGGGAAGCAGCGGCATCGGCCTGGCCTGCGGCCGGTTGCTGTCCGAGCGCGGTTACGATGTCGTCCTCTCGGCCCGTCGCCCGGGACCACTCGAAGAGGCAGCCGGTGCGATCGGTGGCCGCTGGGTGGCCGCCGACAGCACCGACGAGACCTCCTTCGCCGCCGTGGTGCAGGAGGCCGGGCGGGTGGACCTGCTCGTTCACTGCGCCGGGGTGATGCGGGGCACATTCGTGCGCAAGGAGACGGCCGAGGTGTTCGACGACGTCATCCGCACCAATCTGCGATCGGCGTTCGTGGCGTCCTCGGGCGTGCTTCCGGTCATGGGCCCGGGCGGCCGGATGGTGTTCGTCTCCTCGTCGTCGTCCTACGCCCCGCAACCGGGTAAGGCCGCCTATTCCGCGTCCAAGGCCGGGCTGAACGCCTTCGCCGCCGCCCTGGCCGGGGAAGTGGATCGCGACGGCATCGCCGTCCACGTGGTGACACCGGCCCCCGTGGACACCCCGATGCTCGACGACGTGCACTTCCCGATGGTCCCGTTGGCGGCGGAGGACGTGGCCGAGGCGATCGTGTGGCTCGACACCCTGCCGCCGCGGGTGGTGCTACCGGAGCTGCGGATGAAGGCGGTGGAGCGGGGACCGTTCGCCCCCGAACTCGTGGTGCCACCGGCGGCCAAGGCACGGGGCCGCACCGGGCCGGCGTCGTAGAGTCGCCCGATGCCCGCGACGTTCAACCACGTGGCTCACTGCGTCACCGACCTCGACCGGTCGCGCCGCTTCTACCAGGAGCTGTTGGGCTTCGAGATGGTCCTCGAGCTGCGGCCTCCGGACCAACCGACCGACCGGCTGCTGCGCCTCGATGCACCGCTCGGTATGACGGCGGTCTATCTACGCCGCGACGGGCTCATGCTCGAGCTGATGAGCTTCGACCGTCCGGGCAACCCGCCCGTCCCCGATCGGGTGGTCAACGAGCCCGGCCTGACCCACCTCTCGTTCAGCGTGGATGACATCGACGCCACTGCGGCGCGGGCGGCCGAGCTCGGAGGCGAGGTGCTGGCCGACACCCACGTCGGCGGGGCGGTCTTCGTCCGCGACCCGGACGGCCAGCTGATCGAGCTGCTGCCGATGAGCTTCCGGAAGCTGTTCGAGGGACGCTGAGCCCGGACGGTCAGGCCGCGGCCGTGGCCCGGGCCTCGGGCGGCAGCGGATGGCGGAACAACGAGGCGGCGTTCTCGTAGGCGATCTTGCGGACCACGTCGTCGGGGAGGTGCCCGAAGTTGGACCGGAAGGCATCGAGGGTGGTCGGCCAGGTCGAGTCGGCGTGGGGATAGTCGCTCTCCACCATGACGTGGTCGGGGCCGATCTTGGCCAGGACGCCGTCGACGCTGCCGGGGTCGTCGATGGTGCAGAACCAGAAGTTGCGGGCGAGCACCTCGCTCGGGCGCAGGTCGCCCTTCCATCGGGTGCTTTCCTTGCCCGACGCCGAGTGGTCGAGGACGTAGTCGGCCCGGTCGGCCAGCATGACCACCCAGCCGATGCCGCCCTCGGACCAGGCGATCTTCAGGTCCGGGTAGCGGGTGCATACCCCTGACCACAGCCAGTCGGTGGCCGCCACCAGGCTGCTGGCCGGGAAGAGGGTCGGGAAGACCTCGAACGGCGGGTCGGGCGACGGGATCGGCGCCCATCCGGAGGACCCGGTGTGCAGGCAGAGCACGGTGCCGGTCTCCTCGCACGCCTGCAGGAAGGGCGCCCAGTGCTTGCGGTGGATCGACGGGAAGCCCAGCTGAGCCGGGATCTCGGCGAAGCTCACCGCCTTGAAGCCCCGCTCGGCGTTGCGGCGGACGTCGTCGGCGGCGATCTCCGGATCGGCAAGCCAGGCCAGCTGAAGGGGGATGATCCGGTCGGGGGCGCTGCCGGCCCACGCCTCGAGGTGCCAGTCGTTCCACGCCCGCAGGCAGGCCAGGCCCAGCTCGGGGTCCTTACTGCGAGAGAAGACCGCCCCGCAGAACCCGGCGATGAGGGACGGGAAGCACACCGACGCCCAGATTCCGCCGGCGTCCATGTCCTTCACCCGCTCGGCGATGTCGAAGCAGCCGGGCCGCATCTCCTCGAAGCGGGCCGGCTCCATGCTCCACTCCTCCTTGGGTCGGCCCACGACGGCGTTGAGGCCGACGTTGGCGAAGAGCTGGTCCTCGTACACCCAGGCTTGGCGCCCGTCCTCGAACTCGACGATGCGCGGGGCACGGTCCACCAGATACGACGGCATGCGGCCCTCGAACAGGTCCGGCGGTTCGATGAGGTGGTCGTCGACGGAGATGATCGACGCGACAGGCAGGGGCTCTGACATCGGCGAGATGCTATCGGGGGCCGCTCGGGCCGAGGCCGTGACGCCGATGTCGGCCCTATGCTGAACCGGTGGCGGAGGGCACCCAGGGTTCCGGCCACGACACCATCGCCGCTCACCTGCGGTCGCGGGCCGGGGACGACCACCCGGCCCTGCTCTTCGAAGGTGAGACATGGACGTGGGCCGAGGTCGTGTCCGAGGCGGAGGCGCGGGCCCGCCTGTTGGAGGACATACGCGCCGAGCCCTTCCACGTCGGGGTGCTGCTCGAGAACGTGCCGGAGTACGTGTTCCTCCTGTTCGGCGCGGCCCTGGCCGGAGCCACGGTGGTGGGGGTGAACTCGACCCGGCGGGGCGCCGAGCTCGAACGCGACATCCGTCACACCGACTGCCAGGCCGTCTTCACCGACTCTGCCCTCGCCCCCATGCTGGACGGTCTCGACCTCGGCCCCGCCGAGCCGGTCGTGGTTGACTCGAGCGCGTACACCTCACGGGTCGACGCCCACCGCCACGGGCCGCCGGTCTCGGCGTCCCCCGACCCTGGGACCCTCTACCTGCTGGTGTTCACCGCCGGGTCCACCGGCGCCCCCAAGGCGGTACGCATGTCCCAGGGACGGGCGGCCCGGACGGCGAGCGACACCGCCCGGGCCTTCGGGCCCGATGACGTCCTGTACTGCTCGATGCCGCTGTTCCACGGCAACGCCCTCGTCGCCAACCTCTTCCCCGCCTTGATCGCCGGGGCGGGGGTGGTCCTGCGCCGACGCTTCTCGGCCTCGGCCTTCCTCGACGACGTCCGCCGGCACCGCTGCACCTACTTCAACTATGTGGGGCGGGCCCTCTCCTACATCGTGTCGGTGCCGGAGTCCCCCGCCGAGCGCGACACCGCCCTCAAATGGGCGCTGGGCTCGGAAGCCTCGCCCCAGAACATCGCCGAGTTCACCCGCCGCTTCGGGGTGCCGGTGTTCGAGGGATACGGATCGAGCGAGAACGCGGTGGTGATCGCCCCGGCGCCGGGCGCTCCTCCCGGCGCCTTGGGCCGCCCGAAGCCCGGCATCGACGTGGCCGTGGTCAACCCGGAGACGGGCGAGGAGTGCCCGCCCGCCCGGCTCGACGCCGACGGCCGGCTGGCCAACCCGGACGAGGCCATCGGGGAGATAGTCGGGCGCAACAGCGCCGATCGGTTCGAGGGCTACTACAACAACCCGGAGGCCGAGGCGCAGCGGCTACGCAACGGCTGGTACTGGACCGGCGACCTCGGCTACCGCGACGCAGACGGGTTCTTCTACTTCGCCGGCCGCACGGCGGACTGGATCCGGGTTGACGGCGAGAACTTCTCCGCCGGCGCCGTGGAGCGGATCCTGAACCGGCTGCCGGGCACCGCTGGCGTTGCCGTCTACGGCGTGCCCGATCCCCGCACCGGCGATCAGGTCATGGCCGCGGTCGAGATGGAGGACCCCGCGGCGTTCGACCCGGCCGCGTTCAGCCACTTCCTCGGGTCGCAGCCCGACCTCGGCACCAAGTGGGCGCCCCGTTTCGTCCGGCTGCTCGGGGCCCTGCCCGTCACCGGCACCGGCAAGGTGGACAAGGCTCCCCTGCGCTCGCAGTCCTGGGAGACGAGCGACCCCGTCTGGTGGCGGCCCGGGAGAGACCTCACCTTTCGGCTGATGACCACGGAGGACCGCAGCGATCTGCGGGCCCAGTTCGAACGGAGCGGTCGGGGTCAGCTGCTGCCGTCGGGCTGAACGCTCACCGCCGCCGGCGGCCGCCGAACAGCCCGACGTGGAGGATCGCCGCCAGGTTGTCGACCAGGGCCTCACGCTCGACGGGCACCATGCCCACCACCGCGTAGAACGTCGCCCGCTCCACCATCGACACCATGGCCAGGGCGGCGACCTCGGGGGCGGCCACCGGTGGCGGGTCGATCTCGCCTACTCGCCGGACCAGCTGGTCGATGAACCGGCGCAGGACCTGGGCGCCCAACCGGGCCATGTCGCCGTTCTGGGCGTTGGCCTCGGTCCAGGCCCGGATGACCGGGTGGTAGTGGTGGTAGATGTCGTAGAACCGGCCCAGCCAACCGCGCAGCTCGTCGTAGCCCGACCGGGTGGGCCCGACCGGCGGAAGTGATTCGGCCAGCTCGCGCATCTCCTCAGTCACGTCGGCGACCAGGGCCCGGAAGAGGTCTTCCTTGTTGGAGAAGTACAGGTAGAAGGTGCCGTGCGAGGCCCGGGCCGTCTTGACGATGTCGTCCACCCGTGCGCCGTGGTAGCCCCGCCGGTCGAGCACCACGATGGCGGCCTCGGTCAGCTTCCGCAGCGTCTCCTTGCCCTGGGCCCGCAGCTGGCGCGACTGGGCCGGGGCGCCGCCGACCGCCGAGGGGGAAAGGGTCCGCCGGGTCAGGGCTCGTCGAGCCCGCTGGTCATCTTCTCGGCCAGGACGGCGAGCGCCCTCCGGTCGGCCTTCTGACTGGCCAGCCACGGGACGTCGTCGTCCGAGATGATCACCACCCGGCGGGGGACCTTGTAGGAGGAGAGCTCCTGGCGCAGCCGCTCACGCAGCTCGGCGGGGTCGGGCGGCAGGCACTCGCTGCCGTCGGGGCGGACCCGGAACGGCACCACCAGGGCGACCACGTCCTGCTCGCGGTCGGGATGGGGGACGCCGAGGACAAAGGCCAGCTTCACCTCGTCGTAGGAGAGCAGGGCCGCCTCCACCTCGGCCGGGGCCACGTTGGAGCCTGCCGTCTTGATGAGGTCGGACTGGCGGCCGGTGAAGAAGAACCAGCCGTCACGGAAGTAGCCCCGGTCGCCGGTGTGGTACCAGCCGTCGGCGTCGAACACCTCCGACCGCTCGCGCTTGTAGAGGCCGAGCATCAGGCTGTAGCCCCGCACCAGCACCTCGCCTTCCTGGCCCTCGGGGAGGTCGGCGCCGGTGTCAGGGTCGACGATGCGGTGCTCGGTGCCGGGCACCTCGTGGCCGAAGTTGCCCCGGTACTCCTCGGGTGCGCCCGTCACCTCCTCCCCCGCCGTCCAGAAGGTGTGGGGCCCGCACGTCTCCGACATGCCCAGCGAGCCGATGGTCAGGCCGGGATCGGGAGGCCGCCGGTCGGGCGGCAGGGCGTCGTAGAACGAGCCGTGACGCACGGAGCTGAGGTCGGTCGAGGCGTATTCCGGATGCTCGGTCAGCGCCTTCGACACCGCCGGCCAGGCCGACACATGGGTGACCCGCTCACGCTCCATGAGCTGGAGGGCGGCGCCCGGCTCGAGGACCTCCTGGGTGATGAAGGCGGCGCCCACCGTCATGGCCCGCAGCAGGCTGAAGGCGAAGCCGCCGACCCAGCACAACGGCATGGGCGTCCAGATACGCGCCGTCTGGTCGACCCCCGACAAGGCGGCCAGGTTGCCGGCATGGCGGACCAGGGCCCCGTGGCTGTGGACCACGCCCTTGGGTTCGCCGGTCGAGCCCGAGGTGTAGGTCACGAGCATGACGTCGCCGGGGCTGACGTCCTCACCCAGCAGGTCGACCAGCTCCTCGCGGCCAGGATCGGCCGGCTCCGTCAGCAGCTCGCCGAACCCTCCTTCGGCCCACCGCCGGCTCGAAGGTCCCCACAGCAGGACCCGGCGGAGCTGGGGGAGGCTCGGCAGGAAGAGCGGCCCGGCGCCATGGTCGGCCAGCTCGGGCGCCACTGCCTCCAGCCGCTCGAGGTAGTCGTGCTGGATGAACGAGTCGACGCCGAGGAGGTACTGGACGTCGGAGTGGCGGAGGAACTTGGCCAGCTCCGGGGTCTTGTAGAAGGTGTTGACCGGCAGGACGACCGCCCCGATCCGGGCGGCGGCGGCCCAGGCGACGACCCAGTCGACCCCGTTGGGGAACAGCACGCCGACACGCGAGCCCTTTCCGACACCGACCTGGGCCAGGCGGGCGGCCAGCCGGCGCGACCGGTCGTCGAGCTCGGCAAAAGTGAGTCGGGCGTCCGGCGTCACGACACAGTCGTTGTCGCCGAAGCGCTGTCGCCCGGCTCGCAGCAGCTCCGGCACCGTCGGGTCGAAATCGGGGAACACGGGCTCGACCACCGGACCTCCGGACATCAGAACGGCCGCTCGGCGGGCCCCTCGAGGGGGCCGGGCGTGAAGGTGGCGGGCATGCTGACTACGCCGGCGAGCATGGGGTTGCCCTCGTAGAACCGGGTGGCCTGCTCGTCGATCCGGTAGTCCGGCAGCCGGCGCAGGACGGCGCTCGCCACGATCTGGAACATGGTCCGGGCCAGGTGCATGCCGATGCAGCGGTGGGCGCCGACGCCGAAGGCGAGGTGGCGGTTGGGCGACCGGTCCAGCACGACCTCGCCGGGTCGGTCGAACTCGGCCTCGTCGTGGTTGGCGGACAGCCAGCTGATCAAGACCACGTCGCCCCGCTTGAGCTGTTGGCCGCCGAGCTCCACGTCCTGGGTGACGGTCCGGGTGAGGGTCTCGTTGACCGAGAAGTAGCGGAGGAACTCCTCGGTCGCCGGAACCATCAGCTCCGGGTGGTCGATCAGACGTTGGCGCTTCTCGGGGTGGCCGCCGAGGTGGTGGAGGGCAAGCGATGTCAGCGAGGTGGTGGTGTCGAGGCCCCCGCCGACCAGGTTCCACAGCACGGCGCTGATCTCCTGATCGTCGAGGCGGCGGCCGTCGACCTCAACCTCCACCAACCGGGTCAGCAGGTCGTCGCGGGGGGAGCGGCGGCGGGCCTTGGCCTCGTCCAGCAGCTCGGACACGATCTCGGGCACCCGCCCGATGGCCTGCTGGTACTCGGGCGAGCCGGGCCGGTAGGCGACGGTCCCGTGGAACAGCTTGGCGTAGTGCTCCCAGCTCTCACCGGCGAGCCCGATGATGCGCATGGTGACCACGGCCGGAACCGGGTTGGTCAGGTCCAGGACCAGGTCCATGTGGCCGGACTCGATCTTGCGGTCGATGAACCAGTTGGTCAGGTCCTCCATGAACGGCTTCAGCTCGGCGACCGCCGGAGGCAGCATGAAGGGGTTGATGACCCGGCGGAGAGCCTGGTGGAGGGGCCCCTCGACCTCGGCGATGCCGGCGGGCGGTATCCCCTTGGCCCGGGGCACGCCGGCGATTCCGTGATAGTCGATGCCGTCGGGGGCGCCGGGACGGTAGAGGCTGGAGAAGGTCTCCCCGTCGCGCGACACCCGGGTTACGGCCTCGTGGCCGCTCACCACCCAGAAGCCGCCGTGGTTGGGGCTGTAGGCGACCGGGCACTGGCGCATGCGGGCCCAGTGGGCGTGGCGGTCGTCCAGGAATTCGCGGGAGTGGTGGTCGAAGTCCACCACCTGCGGTTCGCCCATTCAGCTCCCCCAGCCGGTCCAGTCGTCTCCGGCGGTCGTCGGTCACTCTACCCTGACGCCGGCGTCAGGGTCCGGCCGGCCCCGGTTGACCCGCAGGTGGCGCCGGTAACACACTGCGGACGTGACGGAGTTGCTCACCGACCAGCTGCGGTTGATGGCCGAGCACTTCCCCGAGGAGACCGCCTACATCGACGTCACCACGGACGAAGGGATCACCTTCGCCGATTGGGACCGCGAATCAGACCGCCTGGCCCATGGCCTGATCGACGCCGGCGTGACCAAGGGCGATCGGGTCGCCGTCTTCCTACCGGCGGAGGAGGCCCTCCGCTGGATCGTCGCCTATGCCGCCGTCCACAAGGCGGGGGCGGTGGCGGTGCCTACCAACACCCGGCTCGCCCCCCGCGAGCTCGAGTACGTCCTGGCCCACGCCGGCGCCGTCGTGGCCTTCACCGGCGGCGCCGCCTCCGAGGCCCTGGCCCGGCTGCGTGGTTCCCTGCCCGACCTGCGGCTGGCCGTGGTCACCGACACCGGCGAGGCCAAAGAGGGCTGCGTCAGCTGGGGAGAGTTCGGTGAGGCCGGCGCGTCGGTCCAGGTCCCCCTGGACGGCGAGGACATCGCCGACATCATGTACACGTCGGGCACCACCGGGCGCCCGAAGGGGGTCGTCGTACGCCACTGCAACGTGGCCATGATGCCCAACGGGCTGCCCCAGTGGTCGGGGGACGGATGGCTGCATGCCTCGCCGATGTTCACCTTCGCCGGCATCGCCTCGGTCTACAACCCGATGAAGCTCGGCATGACCGGCCTTTACCAGCCCCGCTTTGACGCCGCCCAGTGGATCGAGGTGGTGGAGAAGCGGCGTCCGGCCGCGGTGTTCCTGGTGCCGGCCATGGCCCAGCTCCTGATCTCCCATGCCCGCTTCGCCGATTCCGACCTGTCGAGCATCCGGTTGGCCTCGCTGGGCAGTGCGCCGCTCCCCCCTGACACCCTGCGCCGGCTGCAGGACAAGATGGCCGGCGCCTGGGTTTCGAACAACTGGGGGATGACGGAGGCGGGCTCCTCTTTCTGCGTCATGCCTCCGGAGGAGGCGACCAAACGGGTGGGATCGGTGGGCAAGCCGGTGCCGCCGGTCGAGTTCCGCATCGTCGACGACAGCGGCGATCAGCTGCCCGCCGGCCAGGTCGGCGAGCTGCTCGTCTCCCAGCCCGGCCGCCACCGCGAGTACTTCAACGACCCGGAGGCCACGGCCGAGACGTGGCGCGACGGGTGGCTCCACACCGGGGACCTCGCCTATCTCGACGAGGACGGGTTCTTGTACATCGTGGGCCGCAAGAAGGAGATGATCATCCGCGGCGGCAACAACATCTACACCGCCGACATCGAGGCGGTCATCTACGAGCACGCCGACGTCCAGGAAGCGGCAGTGGCGGGCATCCCCCACACCGTGCTGGGTGAAGACGTCGCCGCCTGGGTGGTGACGGTGCCGGGCTCCAAGCTGGACGCCGAGCAACTGCGGGCGTTCCTCGGCGAGCGACTGGCCGACTACAAGGTGCCCCGCACAATCGTCTTCGTCGACGAGCTACCCCGCAACGCCACGGGCAAGGTCGTCAAGCACGAGCTGGTCGCCTCCTACCAGAAGGGCTGACCCCGGTCCGCCGGTGGCTCAGCCGGTGCCGATGACCAGGTCAGCCAGCCGGGCCCGCTGCCAGCCCTGACGACCGAACAGCACGTCGTTCTGCTTGACCCGGCGAAAGAGCAGGTGGCAGTCGACGTCCCAGGTGAACCCCACTCCCCCGTGGACCTGGATGTTCTCGCCGGCGATCATGTTGGCCGCCTCGGCCACGAAGCCCTTGCACATGGCGGCCGCCTCCTGGCGGAGGGGATCTTCGACCTCACTGGTCCATGCCGCCCAGTGCGTGCCCACCCGGGCCAGCTCCAGCTGGTGGAGCATGTCGACGATCTTGTGCCGGATGGCCTGGAAGCTGCCGATGGGGCGGTCGAACTGGACGCGGACCTTGGAGTACTCGGTCGCCATCTGCAGGGCCCGCTCCGCCGCTCCGACCGTTTCGGCGCTGAGCGCCACCCCCACGTCGTCACCCACCCGGGCCAGGATCGACCGTTGGTCACCGGGTGGCCCGATGCGACGGGCCGGCCTGGCGTTCATCTCCAGGCGGCCCACCTTGCGGGTGACGTCGAGCGTCGGCACCCTGGCCGCCTCCGGCCTGTCAACCACGAAGGCGGCCAGCCCGTCGTCGGTGCGGGCGACGACCACGGCGAAGTCGGCGGTGTGACCGTCGAGAACGACAGGCTTGGTGCCGGTCAGCTCCCAGCCGTCGCCCGCGGGGCGGGCGGAGACGGTGACGGTGTCCAGCGGGTCGGCCGAGCCGACCTCCTCGATGGCGAGGGTCCCCCGCCGCCCCGAGGCCAGATCGGCCAGCAGGCCCTCCTCGCCCAGCTGCCGTGCGGCCAGGGTGGCGCACACCGCCGAGGAGAAGAACGGTCCGGGCAGCGGCAGCTTGCCCATCTCCTCCTGCAGGACCACCAGGTCGATCAGGCCCAGGCCGGCGCCGCCCAACTCCTCGGGCACGAGAAGCCCGGGCCAGCCCAGGTCGGTGACCGCCGACCACCAGGAGTCGGTGAAGCCTCTCTCGTCGTCGATCATCGCCCGGACGTACTCCGAGGGGGTCTCCTTGGCGAGGAAGGAGCGAACGGTGTCGCGCAGCGCCTCCTGCTCGGGGCTGAAGGTGAAGTCCACGGCCGGATGGTAACTCTGACGCTCGTGTCGGAGAACGGGACCCGGCCGCCAAGGGCGCGTTAGCTTTCGCCCATGGACTTCTCCTACGCCCCGGAAGACGAGGAGTTCCGGGCCGAGCTGCGCTCGTGGCTCGACGCCAACCTGCCGGACTTCCTCGACCAGGGGGAGATCGGCCCGCCGCAGTCCGACACCACCCTGCGCACCATGCAGCGTCGGCAGGCCTGGCAGCGTCGCTTGAACGAGGGCGGCTGGGCGGCGATCAACTGGCCCCGGCAGTGGGGCGGCCGCGAAGCGACGATCATGCAGAACGTCATCTACTCGCAGGAGATGGCGGCGGCCAAGGCGCCCGGCATATACAACGCCAACGGCATCTGGCAGATCGGCCCCATGATCATCCGCTGGGGGACCGAGGAGCAGCAGGAGCGCTGGCTGCCCGACATCATCAACGCCGACCACCACTGGTGCCAGGGCTTCAGCGAGCCGCAGGCCGGCAGCGACCTGGCCAACCTGCGCACCACCGCCGTCCGGGACGGCGAGGAGTACATCCTGAACGGCCAGAAGATCTGGATCTCCACGGCCCACCTGGCCAAGTGGGGCCTGTTCCTGGTGCGCACCGACCCCGAGGCGATCAGCCGCGGGGCGAAGCACGAGGGGATCACCGCCCTGATCGTCGACATGGAGGCGCCCGGCATCGAATGCCGGCCCATCCGCGACCTCACCGGCGAGTGCCTGTTCAACGAGGTGATCTTCACCGACGCCCCCGTGCCGGTCGGCCACCGCCTGGGCGACGAGGGCAACGGATGGGTCGTCGCCATGGGGACGCTCGGCCACGAGCGGGTGGGGACCGCCGGGCTGTCCATCGGCCTCAAGTCGGAACTGGAGCAGATGATCGCTGCCGCCCGCCAGCACAACCCGGGGGCGCTGCACGACCCCGACATCCGCGAGAGGATCGCCCGGGCCTGGACCCAGATCGAGCTGACCCGGCTGCTCAACCAGCGGGCCCTGTCCAAGGTGCTGAAGGGCGAGAAGAACTGGCCGGAAGTGCCGCTGGCCAAGCTCCAGTGGAGCCACCTGTCCCAGACCCTCGCCGAGCTCAACCTAGACATCCTCGGGCCGGTCGGCGTCCTGGCCAAGGGAGCCCCCGACGCGGTGGACGGCGGGCACGCCGCCCACAACTACCCGTGGCAGCGCTACACGTCCATCGGCGCCGGGGCCACCGAGGTGCAGAAGAACATCATCGCCGACCGGGCGATCCAGCTCCCGCGCCGCTGAACGAAGGTGAGCACGCCCGGCGTCGAGCGGGTCCTCATCACCGGCGCCTCATCGGGCATCGGCGCCGCCACGGCCCGCCTGCTCGCCCGGGGTGGAGCGACGGTCGGCCTGGTCGGCCGGCGGCCCGACCGGCTGCGGGAGGTCCTCGACGAGTGCGCCGCCCACTCCCCCGACAGTCGCATGTGGGTGGACGACCTCGGCGATCTCGACCGGGCCGCGGCCATCGCCGTCGAGGCGTGGGACGCCTTCGGTGCTCTCGACGCCCTCATCAACAACGCCGCCGCCCCGATGGTGCGCCACGTGACCCGACTGACCCCCGAGGAGGTGGAGCGGACCGTCAGGGTCAACTTCCTGTCGCCGGTGCGCATGACCCTCGCCGTGCTTCCCCGCATGCTCGCCCGTGGTCGGGGTGTGATCGTGAACGTGGGCAGCATGGGCGCCCGGCTCGGCATCGCCCGCGAGGCGGCCTACTGCGCCAGCAAGTTCGCCCTCGCCGGGTGGAGTGAGGCCATGGCCGTCGACCTGGCCGACACCGGGGTGAGGGTCCGGCTCGTTCAGCCCGGGCCGATCGACACCGACATCTGGGACCGTCCGGGCGAGGAGCGGGCGGTCTACGACGGGCCGAAGGAGCCGCCGGCGACGGTGGCGCAGGGGATCCTGGCCGCCATGGGCTCAGATCGCTTCGAGCACTACGTGCCCGACCTCAAGGCGGTGGTCACCGGCAAGGAGGCCGACGTCGACGCCTACCTGGCGGCGGCGGCGGAGATGGCCCGCGTGGCGGGCGGTTCGCTTCCGTGAAGGCCCTCGTCTTCGGGGTGGAGGGCGAACCCTGGGATCCTCCCGAAGGCGCCAACCGCCTGGTGCGCCACCTGGCCGTGACCCCCATGCGGCTCATGGACGTGGACGACGCCCGGCCCCTGCTGCCCGACTGGGTGGTGGTCCGCCCGCGGCTGGCCGGCGTCTGCGGCTCGGACGCCAAGCAGGCCCTGCTCGACTTCGGCGAGGAGGACGCCGACAACGCCATGGCCGCCCTGTGCTCGTTTCCTCAGGTGATGGGGCACGAGGTGGTGGGGGAGGTCGTGGAGCTCGGCCCCCGCGCCGAGGGCGTGGAGGTCGGCGCCCGGGTGGTGCTCAACCCGTGGCTGTCGTGCGCGCCGCGGGGGGTGTCGCCCCCGTGTCCTTCCTGCCAGGCGGGCGACTACAGCCTGTGCCACAACTTCGCCGCCGGGCCGATCAGCGCCGGCATCCACACCGGCGTCTCCGCCGACGCCACCGGCGGCTACGCCGAGCTCATGCCGGCCCACCCGTCGATGCTCATCCCCGCCCCCGCCGGCGTGCCCGACGAGCTCGCCGTGTTGGCCGACCCGTTCGCCGTGTCCCTGCACGCCGTCACCCGCCACCCTCCGGCGCCCGGCGGCCGGGTCGTCGTCTACGGCGCCGGATCCCTGGGGTCGACGGCCGTGGCGGCCCTGCGCGTCCTTCACCCCGACGTGGAGGTGGCCGTCGTCGCCCGCTTCCCCGCCCAGGCCGAACTGGCGCGCTCGCTGGGTGCGGCCCTGGTCGTCGGCTCCGACGACCAGCGGGCCACCCTCGAGGCGCTGGCCGACTGGTCAGGAGGGCGGCTGGTCGGCGCCGGCGCCCTGCCCATGTGCCACCCCGGCGGCGTGGACACGGTGTACGACACCGTCGGCAAACCCGGGACCTTCGAGGTCGGCGTGCGCGTCCTGCGCCAGCGGGGGACGCTGGTGAAGCTCGGCTACCACGGCCCCGGTCGCTGGGAGTGGAGCCCGCTCTACTTCAAGGAGATCTCCTGGGTGGGCTCGAACGCCTTCGGCATCGAGGAGGTCGAGGGCCGGCGCCTGCACGGCATTCAGCACTACCTCGAGATGGTCGACGCCGGACGGGTCGACCTCTCGGGCATGCTGACCCACACCTTCCGGTTATCCGAGTGGCGCCAAGCCTTCGCCGCCCTGGCCGACCAGGGCGCCTCGGGCGCGGTCAAGGTCGCCATCGACCACCGCTGATCGCCGCGGCCGGAGCTCGGCCGCCCCTCGGTCCAGCTCAGTCCAGGCGCTCGATCACCGTGCAGTTGGCCTGGCCGCCGCCCTCGCACATCGTCTGCAGCCCGAGGCGACCGCCCGTCGCCTCCAGATGGTTGAGGAGGGTCGCGGTCATGCGCACGCCGGTGGCTCCCAGGGGGTGCCCGATGGCGATGGCCCCGCCCCGGGGGTTGAACTTGTCCGGCTCGGGCTCGAACTCGCGAGCCCAGCGCAGGGCGATGGCGGCGAAGGCCTCGTTGCACTCGATGGCGTCGAAGTCGCCGACCTTCATGCCCGTCCGCTCGAGCAGCCGGCGGGTCACCCGGTTCGGGGCGGAGAGCACGAGCACGGGGTCCTCGGCCCCCACCGCGAAGTGGAGCAGGCGGGCCCGGATCGGAATCCCCAGCCGCTCGGCCGTGGACCGGTCGGCGATGAGCATGGCGGCGGCGCCGTCGGTCATCTGGGAGGAGTTGCCGGCCGTGATGTCCGGGGCGGTGTCGGGCTCCCAGGACTGCGCCGGACCCAGGGCGCCCAGGGCCTCGAGGCTGGCGTCATAGCGGATCCCTTCGTCGGCCGACAGAGTGTCGCCGGTGAGGTTGCCCTCCTCGTCCTTGATGGGCACGGGCAGGATCTCACGCGAGAAGTGACCGCTCCTGGTCGCCTCGGCCGCCCGCTGATGGCTCTGGAGGGCGTAGGCGTCCATGTCCTGGCGGGTGACGCCCGCTTGCTGGGCCAGGACCTGGGCCACCCGGAACTGCGCCCACAGCCGCTGGTCGATCACGTCCATGAACGCCGGGGAGAACGGCCCGGTGCCGCCCCGGGCGTTGGATGCCATCGGCGCCCTCGTCATCGACTCGACGCCGCAGGCGATTACCAGGTCGTACAAACCGCTCATCACGCTGGCGGCGGCGAAGTGCATGGCTTGCTGCGAAGACCCGCACTGGCGGTCGACGGTCGTGGCCGACAGCGTCCACGGCAGGCCTCCGGCCACCACCGCGTTGCGAGCCACGTTGCACCCCTGCTCCCCGGACTGGGTGACGCACCCGCAGACGACGTCGTCGAGCAGCTCGGGGTCCACGCCCGTCCGGTCGACCAGGCCCCGCAGGGTGAACCCGAGCAGGTCCGTCGGGTGCCAACCGGCCAGCGCCCCCTTGCGCTTGCCGAAGGCGGTGCGCACGACGTCGACGACGACGGCCTCGCGGATGTCCATGCCGACCTCCCTGGCGCCAAACCCTGACGCTCGTGTCATAGTTTACGTGCGGCCCCGGGGTCGCCCCCCCGGCTAACCGACTATCAGGTTGATCCCGTCGGGCCCGGGCTCGGCCTTTACCTCGGCCCCGACCCACTCGGTCTCTTCGGCCGCCTCGAGCAGGCCACGGTCCTCGATCCGGCCGTACCCTCGTTCCCCGCCGGGGAGGTCGCACACCGCCAGTCCCCACTCGGGCTCGCCCGCCCGGTCATGGACGACGGTGTAGGCGGCGACCGTCGCCCGTCCGTCCCAGCGGTCGCGGATGGCGCGGCTGGCCTCTGGTCCGGCGGCGGGATCGGCGGGAGCGGGCCGGCTCTCGGGCGGACGGGTCGAGTAGAGGCCGAAGGCGTGCTTGGTCATGTGCATCCCGACCCCGCTGACCAGGCCGAGGCTGCCGGGGTCGCCTCGCAGCCGCTCCACCATGGAAGCGGTGCTGTGCAGCATGTAGCCGCTGCCGGGGCCGCCGGCGAAGGGCAGCCCTCCGGTGACGGTGACCCCGCGCCGGTCGTCCTCGGCCAGGCCCAGGGCGTCGCACGCCATGCCGATCGAGCTGGCGAAACAGCTGTACAGGTCGAGATGGGCGACGTCGTCGATGCCGGCGCCGGCGCCACCGAGGGCCCGGCGGGCGGCGACCTTCATGGCCGGCGAAGCCCACATCGGCTCGTGCTCGGCGACGTAGACCGGGTCGTGGGCCTCTCCTGCCCCCCGCAGGTAGACCCGTCGCTCCGGGGGCACCCCGAGGGCGTCGGCCGCCTCGTGGGTGGCCACCACCAAGGCGGCGGCCATGTCGACATCCATGATGGCCACCATGGTCTTGGTGTACGGGTAGGCGATCATCCGGTTGGCCGGGGTCGGCTCGATCAGCTCCTCGGCCGTCCGGGGCGTCCGAAACCAGGCATGGGGGTTGGCCACCGCCACCTCGGTCATGGGAGCCAGCAGCCGGCCGAGCGACTGGCGGTACTCGGTGGGGGCCACCCCCAGGTGGGCCCGGCGGGCCACATCGAACACGGCGAAGGTCAACCACGCCTGGAAGACGCTGTGGGCGATCTCGGCCGGGTGGAAGGGGGCCTCGAAGGGGAAGGGCTGCTTTTCCTTCTGCCGGTAGGACCAGGGCAGGCGTTCGCCGGCCTTCTTGGCCCGCCGCACCGTGTCGAGCGCCTCTGCTCCCACGATGAGGGCGACGTCGAGGTCGCCGGCGAGCATGGCCCGGGCCGCCCCGGTCACCAGCGTGTGGGGTGTGGTCCCTCCGATGCCGGAGTAGCGCCGGCTGGCTGGCTGGATGCCGAGCCGCTCGGCGAGCCGGCCTGCCGGGTCGTCGTAGGGCCAGCTCTGGCAGTACAGGACATCGAGGCTGCCGGCCGCGCCCAGCACCTTCTCGGGTGGCGCGCCGGTGTCCGACACCGCCGCCCGGCACGCCTCGTCCCAGAGCAGGAGCGGCTCGGGACTGGGGCCCTCCTCGGGGCGGATGGTCCGCTGGGCGACGCCGATGAGGCAGGGCGCCCGCCCGTCGACCGGGCTCACCGCCCCTTCCAGACCGGCGGGCGCTTCTCGGCGAAGGCGGCCGGCCCCTCCTTGGCGTCCTCGGACGAGAAGACCTTCTGGGCCAGCTCGTTCTCGATCTTGAACGCCTCGCGCAGGTCCACCGCCAGGCCCCGCAGCACGCTCTCCTTGGTCGCCTGCACCGCCAGCGGTGCGTTGGCGCTGATGCGGGCCGCCCACTGGCGGGCCCGGTCGAGCACGTCCTCCTCGGGCACGATCTCGTTGAGGAGCCCGAGCTCGAGGGCGCGCCGGGCGGGGAACGCCTCGGCGGTCAGGAGGAACTCCATGGCCGCCGGAAAGGCGACCTGGCGGGGAAGCCGGGCGGTGGTGCCGCCGCCGGCGAACAGCCCCCGCTTGGGCTCCATGACCCCGAAGGTGGCGTGCTCCGTGGCCAGTCTGATGTCGATCCCACCCAGCATCTCCATGCCGCCGGCGACGCACGGTCCGTTGACGGCGGCGATGATCGGCTTGTACACGTGGAGGCTGCGCAGCACGGCGTCGGTTCCGTCGCGCAGCTGGCAGCCGTCGACCTCGGTCACCTCGCCGCTGGCGATCTGCTTCTGCAGGTTGGTGATCTGGGGGATGTAGCTCTTGAGGTCGGCGCCGGCCATGAAGTTGCGCTCGACGCCGGTGATGATCGCCACCCAGGCCTCGTCCTCGTCGCGGAAGCGCCGCCAGGCGTTGGCCAGGTCGCGGAAGTGGTAGATGTCGAGGGCGTTGCGGGCCTCGGGTCGGTCGATGGTGATCAGCGCGACGTGGTCGTCGCCCAGCTCGTAGTGGATCGCCATGGCTACATCGGGTTCTGGCGCAGGAAGCCGTAGATGCCAGCAAAGCCCTGGTTGACCTCGTCAGGCAGGGGGCGGGGGCCGCCCAACGACTCGGCGCCCCAGACGATGTGGGCGCTGCGCTCGACGAGGGCGGTGATGTGCAGGACAGTCGACGGCTTGGGGCCTACGGCCACCATGCCGTGGTTGGCCAACAGCGCCGCTCCCCTACCCTCCAGCGCCTTGACCGCCTCGGCCCCGACATCGGCGGTGCCGCTGGCGCCGTAGGCGGTGCAGCGCACGTCTCCGCCCACGTAGATGCTGAACTCGTCGATGCAGGCGGGGATGCCCCGGTGGGCGACGGCGAACATGGTGGCGTGCACCGGGTGGGAGTGGATGACCGACCCGATGTCGTCGAAGGCCTTGTAGCAGGCGAGGTGAAGCAGCTTCTCCGACGAGGGGGACCGGCCCTCTTTGGCCGAGATCGGCTCTCCGTCCAGATCGATCACCACCAGGTCGTCGAGCGCCATGTCGGCGTAGTCGACCGACGACGGGGTGATGACGATGCTTCCGTCCTCCTGCCGGGCGGAGATGTTGCCGGCGGTCCCTTCCACCAGACCGCGGCGCAGCATGTCCTTGGCGGCGGCGAGCACCGCGGCCGGCGCGTCGTCCACGTATCTCATCGGAGCACCTCGGGGTTGGCGATTCGGGTGGGGGCCTGCCCCGACAGTACGCGGGCCAGGTCGTTGGCGACCATGGAGGACTGACGGGCTTCGGTGTCCCAGGTCGCCCCCCCGATGTGGGGGGTCAGGACGACGTTGGGCATCGACACCAACGGGTGGTCGACGGCCAGGTTCTCCCCCACGAAGTGGTCGAGGCCGGCGCCCCCCAGGTGACCGGACTGCAGGGCCTCGACCAGGGCGTCGGTGTCGTGAAGCTGGGCCCGGGCGGTGTTGACGAACAGGGCGCCGGCGCGCATGGCGCCGAACTCCTCGGCCCCGATCATGCCGGTGGTGTCGGGAGTGACCGGAGCGTGCATGGAGACCACGTCGGAGGTGGCCAGCAGCTCGTCCAGCGACGCCTTGGCCTCGTCGCTGTAGGGGTCGTAGGCGACCACCGTCATGCCCAGCGCCTCCAACCGCCACCGCAGCGCCCGCCCCACCGCCCCCAGACCCACCAGGCCGGCCGTGCGCCCCGCCAGCTCCCAGGACCGGAAGCGCTGGTACGGGATGGTCCCGTCCCGGTAGATCTGGCCGGCCCGCACGTCGGCGTCGGCGGCCAGCACCTGGCGCCCCAGGGTGAAGATGAGGGCCACGGCCAGCTCGGCCACGGCGTCGGCGTTGCGGCCGGGGCAGTGGACGACCGGCACCCCGGCGGCGGTGGCCGCCTGCAGGTCGACGTTGTTGGGGTCCCCCCTGGTGCAACCGACGAACCGCAGCGGTCGCTCGAACACCTCACCTTTGACCGAGTCCGTCTCCACGATCAGCACGTCGGCGCCCTCGGCGTCGATCCGCTCGGCCAGCTGGGACGAGCTGTACATGCGCAACGGGGTCTGGTCGATCCACGGCTCATAGACGACGTCGACGAGCTGGCGGATCCGATCGAACCCCTCTCCCCGCAGCGGCGACGTGACCAGGGCCCGGGGCCGGTCGCTACCTTCCACGTTGGACATCATTGCCGTAAGTTGACTCGCGTGTCCTATCGGAAGGGGGGGCCGGCGTGGCCCGGGTGACGGTCGGGCTCGACATCGGAACGACCTCGGTAAAGGCCGCCGCCGTGGACGACGACGGCAACATCGTGGCCCGGGCCCGGGTCCCCCATCGCCTGGTGGTACCGGCCCCCGACCGGTTCGAGCACGACGCCGATCAGGCCTGGCGGCGAGGCCCGCGCCGGGCCCTGGCGGCGCTGGGGGACCTGGACATCGAGGCGGTGTCGGTGTCCGCCATGGTGCCCTCGCTCACCGCGGTGAACCGGCGGGGAAGGCCGGTGACACCCGGCCTGCTCTACGGGGACGCCCGCGGCCGCACCGGAGCCCCGCCGGGCCCGGCGGCGGAAGGCGAGGTGGTCGAGTTCCTCCGTTGGACGGCGCGGGAGGCTCCCGACGCCTCCGGGTTCTGGCCGGCCCCGGCGGTCGCCAACCGGTCCCTCGGAGGGCCGGCGGTGATCGACTACGCCACCGCCTTCACCTGCGTGCCCCTGTTCGGGGCCGAAGGATGGGACCAGGCCATCTGCTCCGACTGTGGGGTGCGACCGGACCAGCTCCCCGGCCTCGAGGAGGCCGGAGTCGCCATCGGCCGGGTGGACGGTGACGGGCCGATTCTCGGGTGCGGCGCCATCGACGTGATGTGTGAGCAGGCGGTCGCCGGGGCCGACCGGGTTGGCGACGTTCATGTCCTGTGCGGCACCACCCTCATCGTGTGGGCCCTGACCGACCACTGGCGCGAGGCGCCGGGGCTGTGGACCGTGGGCCGGGCCGATCCGGGCACATTCCTGATCGGCGGGGCCAGCAACGCCGGCGGGCTGTTCATGGACTGGGCCGGCCGCCTGGCCGGCAAGGTGAAGCACCGCGACACCGTCGACCCCGAGCGGGTGCCGGTGTGGCTCCCCTACCCGCGAGGTGAGCGCACCCCCTACCACGACCCGGGCCGGCGGGCCGCCCTGGTCGGCCTGGACCTGACCCATGGGCCGGCCGCCGTGCAACGGGCGGCGTGGGAGGCGTCGGGCTTCGTGGTGCGACATCACATCGAACGGGCGGGGGTGGCGGCCCAGCGGGTGGTGGCCACTGGCGGAGGGACGAGAGTCGCCGGCTGGATGCAGGCCCTGGCCGACACCACCGGCCTGCCGGTGCACGTGTCCGCCTTCCCCGAGGGGGCCGCAGTGGGGGCGGCCTTCATCGCCAGGGTGGCCGCCGGGCTCGAGAACTCGCCCGAAGACGCCGGCCGGTGGGCCCGCAGCGGGCGGGTGATCGAACCCGACCCCAGGTGGGCGGCGGCCGCCTCCGGTCGGTACGCCCGCTTCCGGCAGCTGTCCGACTCCCCTCCCGACGGGCCTGCTCGGTAGCCTGACGCCGGCGTCACAGAACCGAGGGGAACGGGTGAGCATCGCCATCGCCGAGGAGCACGCAGCCCTCGCCGCCGCCGTGCGGCGCTTCCTCGAGACGCGCTGTCCTCCCCAGGTCGCCCGGGTGGGGCTGGACGCCGAGCGCGAGGAGATGCCGGCGTTCTGGGGGGAGTTCGCCGCCCTCGGGTGGCTCGGCCTCCACCTGCCGGAGGCGGACGGCGGGCAGGGCTTCGGCCTGCTCGAAGCGGCGGTCGTGGCCGAGGAGCTGGGCCGGGTGGGCGCGCCGGGCCCCTTCCTGCCCACCATGGTCGCGTCCGCCCTGATCGCGCTGGCCGCCGGCGCCGAGGCGCGCCCGACCCTGCTGCCGGCCCTGGCGACCGGACAGGCGGTGGCGGCCGTGGCCTTTCCGGCCTCGGGCGCCCTGGCCGGGTCGGTGCCGGACGCCGACGGCGCCATCGTGGTGTCGGGCACGGTCCGGCCGGTGCCGGCCGCCGCCCTGGCCGACTGGCTCTTGGTCCGAGCCGAGTGCCCCGACGGCGACCGCTGGTGCGTGCTCGAGGCGGCCGAGGTGACCGTCAGCGAGCTGTCCAGCCTCGACCCGACCCGCCGCTCGGCATCGGTCACCGCCGAGGCGGTGACGGTGCCGGCGCAGCGGCAGCTGGCCGGGCTGGACCGACGCGACGCCGAGGCGGTGGCCGCCACCCTGGTGGCATCGGAATGCGCGGGCGGGGCCGGCTGGTGCGTGGACACCGCCGCCGCCCACGCCAAGGTGCGCGAGCAGTTCGGCCGCCCCATCGGCCAGTTCCAGGCGGTGAAGCACCGGTGCGCCGACATGCTGGTGGCGGCGGAGCAGGTCCGGGCCGTGGCGTGGGACGCGGCCGTCGCCGCCGACCAGGCCCGTCGTTCCGGCGCCCCCCAGGAGCTGCGCCTGGCGGCCTCGGTGGCGGGCGCCGTCGCCAGCGAGGCCTTCCTGCGCGTGGCCAAGGACTGCATCCAGGTCCTCGGCGGCATCGGCTTCACCTGGGAGCACGACGCCCACCGCTACCTGCGCCGGGCCACGACGCTGGTGCGGCTCATGGGGGGCGCCGCCTCCTGGCGCGCCGAGCTGGCCTCCATCGCTCTGCAGGGCGGGCGGCGCCACCTCGGTATCGACCTCCCCGAGGGCAGCGAGGCCGCCCGCCAGGAGGTGCGGGCTTTCTGCGAGTCGGTCGCCGGCCTCGATCCCACCGAGCAACGGGCCCGGCTGGTGGACAGCGGCTACTTCGTGCCCCACTGGGCCTCCCCGTGGGGACGGGGGGCCGGACCGGTCGAGCAGCTGGTCATCGACGACGAGCTCCGCCGGGCGAAGCTGCGACGGCCGACGCTCGCCGTGGGGGCCTGGGCGGCGCCGACCATCGCCAGCCACGGCACGGTGGAGCAGCAGGAGCGCTGGGTGGGGCCCACCCTGCGCGGCGAGATCACCTGGTGCCAGCTGTTCAGCGAGCCGGGAGCCGGCTCCGACCTGGCCAGTCTCACCACCAAGGCGGTGGCCACCGAGGGCGGGTGGCTCCTCACCGGCCAGAAGGTCTGGACGTCGCTGGCCACCGAAGCGGACTGGGGCATCTGCCTGGCTCGCACCGACCCGTCCGCCCCGAAGCATCTGGGCATCACCTACTTCGTGGTCGACATGGGGGCGGCGGGGATCGACATCCGCCCGCTGCGCGAGATGACCGGCCTGTCGATGTTCAACGAGGTCTTCCTGTCCGACGTCTTCGTGCCCGACGACTGCGTGATCGGCGAGGTCAACGGCGGCTGGTCGCTGGCCCGCACGACCCTCGCCAACGAGCGGGTGGCAATGGGCAGCGGCGCCTCCTTCGGCGGTGGGGTGGAGACGCTGCTCGGCCTGGCCGCCGGGCTCGACCTCGACGCTCTCGCCCGCGACGCCCTCGGTGCCCTGCTCGCCGAGGCCCAGTGCGTGACGCTCCTCGGTCACCGGGCCACCCACCGGGCGGTGGCGGGAGGCGGCCACGGGGCGGAGGCCAGCGTGCGAAAGCTGCTCAGCGCCGAGCACGACCAGCGGGTGCAGGAGTTCGGCCTGGCCCTGCTCGGCGGCGAGGGCGCCACCACCGAGGGGGCGGCGGCCCAGTGGAGCTTCGGGTTCCTCGCCAACCGCTGCCTGACCATCGCCGGGGGCACCAGCGAGGTCCAGCGCAACGTGATCGCCGAGCGGTTGCTCGGTCTGCCCCGCGACCCCGAGCCCGGCGGCTGATTTCAGGCGCCGGGCACGGCGACGGTGTCGGTGTCGCGCCCGGACCGCAGCAGCGTGCCCGGAGTGGCGCCGGTCAGGCGCCCCTGGCTGACGACTGCCACCCCGTTGACGTACACGTGCTCGACGCCCTCGGACCCGGCGTAGATGCGACTGGCGCCTCCCGGCAGGTCGTCGACCGTCCGCTCGGGCCCGTAGCCCACCCGCTCGGGGTCGAACAGCACCAGATCGGCCGAGTAGCCCTCGGCGATCCGCCCCCGGTGGCGCAGACCGTAGAGGCGGGCGGGCACGTCGGAGAGTTGTTGGGCCGCTTCCTCCCAGGAGAGGGTGCCGTGCTCGCGCACGCTGGCCAGAAGGGCGGTGCTGTAGATGGCGCCACACATCATGTCGAGGTGGGCCCCGGCGTCACTGCCCCCCACCACCGTGCGCGGGTCGCGCCAGACGTCAGCCTTCAGCTTCCAGTCCTCGGCGGTCTGGCGCATCGCCGGCGGACGGATGCCGGTGCGCAGCCCGTCGGCGATGACCACGTCGAGCAGGGCGTCGAACGGATCCTGGCCCCTTTCGGCGGCGATGTCGCCGACGGTGCGACCGGCCAGACCCGACGTCTCCGGGGCGAAGGTCTCGGCGATCTCCAGCCGGTGCCAGGTGGCGAGGAAGCGCAGCATCCCCGCCTCCTCCGAGGTGGCGCCGGCGGCCAGGCGCCGGCGCACGTCCGGATCGGACAGGGCCTTCATCCGCTCGGGGACCGGCAGACCCAGCACGGCCCCCCACCCCGGCATCCCGTCGAGGATGGCCCCGGTGAGGAACGAGAGCCGGATGCTCATGGCGTGCGGGAGGGTGAGGGCGACCACCTTGGCGCCCCGCCGCTCCGCCCGGGTGGACGCCTCCAGCTGTCTCTCGTGCCCGGTGGGGTTGAGGGACGAGACGCCGAGGACGTTCCAGTTGGCGGGCCGGCCGGCAGCGAGGGACAGGTCGGTCATGAGCTCGACCTCGGCGTCGGTGAAGCCGTTGATGCAGCCGGGCAGGATCAGCTCCAGGGTCGTGCCGGCGTGGCGCCTGACGGCGCCGGCGAGGGCCAGAAGCTCGTCGGGTGCGGCGGCCCGTGAGGGCACCGGCCTGCCGTCACCGTCGTTGTGGGTGGGGGCCTGGGAGGTCGACAGACCGAGCCCGCCGGCGGAGAGGGCTTCTTCGAGGAGCCTCACCATCTCGGCCACCGCCCCCGGGGAGGCCGCCTCCCCCACGGCGTCGTCGCCCATGGCCACCCGGCGCAGAGCGGAATGGCCGACGAGGAAGCCGGCGTTGGGACCGATGCAGCCCTCGAGGGTGTCGAGCCACTCGCCGTACGACGTCCAGTCCCACCCGAGCCCGGATGACAGGGCGGCCAGCGGCATCCCTTCCACCCGGGCCATCAGCCGCATCAGGTAGTCGGCGTGGTCGGGGCCGGCCGGGGCCAGGGTGAACCCGCAGTTGCCCCCGAACACGGTGGTGACGCCGTGTAGGGGTGACGGACTGGCCGACGGATCCCACGCCAGCTGGGCGTCGTAGTGGGTGTGCAGGTCGACGAATCCGGGGGCGAGCATGAGCCCGGTGGCGTCAAGCCTGGCTTGGGCCGGCTCGTCGGTGGGGCCGACCGACGCCACCCGCCCGTGGCTCAGACCCACGTCGGCGGTCCGGGCCGGCGCCCCGGTGCCGTCCAGCACGGTCGCCCCGGTGACGAGCAGGTCAAGCATCGTCGCCTCCCACCGGGCCAGACGAGAAGCGGGTCAGGACCCGCGGTCCTTCCGTCGTGACGTGAACCAGGTCCTTCTGGAGGAACCCGCCGCCTCTCGCCCCCGCCACCCACGACTGCACGGCCACGACGGTGTCGGGGGCCAGGACGGCGCCGGCTCCGACCCCGTCGCCGATCAGCGGTGGCTCGACCCCGAGCCCGACCCCGTGCACCGTCAGCCCCGCCGACGCAGCGGATCCGGTCGCCTTCTCCCACCGCTGGAGGAGGTCGGCGCCGGTCGTCCCCGGCCGGCAGGCCTCCACCACGGCGTCGAGGCCGCCACGGCAGCGGCGGGCCATGTCTCGTTGGTCGGGGCTCGGATGCGAGCCCGCCGGCAGCCAGGTCCGCGACAGCGAACCCTCGTAGCCGGCGAAGCTGGCGGCCGGCGTCAGCGCCACCAGCTCCCCGGGCCCGACCGCTCGGTCGGTGAGGGTGCGCCGCAGGCGACCGTGGAGGGCGCAGGCGGCCGCCTGGCTGGGGAGCACCGGCGCCCCGAGGGAGGCGAGACGCTGGGCGGCCACGGCCAGCAGTTGGCGCTCGCTGATGCCGGGGCGCAGCACGTCGACCATGGCGCTCAGGGCCGCCTCCGCCGCCGCCGCCGCCGTCACCAGGCACGCCACCTCGTCAGCCGTCTTGTGGCTGCGGGCCTCACCGACGACCGGCGCCCCGTCCACCAGCTCGGCGGTGGGCGCCAGGGCGGCCACCAGTTGACGGGTGCCGACGCTGAGCCCGTCGGTGCCGATCCGGTGCGCTTCGGAGAGCCCGGGGATCGCTTTCAGGTTGGCCGTGGTCTTGGCCGGGTTCCAGGAGAGCCCGAACAGGTCGGAGCGGGGGATCTCGGCCGGCACGCCCTCGTCCCACGTCGACATGAGGTGGACTCGGCCGGTGCCGGCCACCACCACGCACCCCGGTCCCCACGGCCGGGCGCCCGCGGTCCACAGCTGCCTGACACCGGCGGCGTAGATGAGGTTGGCGGGCCGACCAAGCAGGAGGACGTCTACCTGACGGGCCCGCATGGCGTCGACCAGGCGCCGGCGGCGCTCGGCCCGGAGACGGTCGAAGTCGACCCGTCCCCCCTCGGGCAGGGTGCCGAGACCCGGGGAGATCGTCACCGGTCCTCGAAGGGGTCGTAGGGGTAGTCGCTGAGGGCCACCCACCCGTCGTCGGTAACAGCGACGATGTCCTCGGAGCGGTAGCCGGCCGCCCCGTCGTCCCAGATGACGGGCTCGAGCACCAGCACCATGCCGGGTTGCATCACCATGCGCTCGTCGAAGGCCTCGCCGAGGTCGGTGCCGATCAGCGGCATCTCGGCGCTGTCGGTCCCCACCCCGTGGGCCAGGTAGAAATGCTCGATCCACGGCTTGGTGCCACCGTTGGCATCGACGGCCGCCCGGCCCAACTCGAGCGCCGTCACCCCCGGCTTGCACCGTTCGAGGACGGCGTCGACCACCGTGCGCCACCGTTGGTACTGGGCCCGCTGACGGGCGGAGGGGCGGGGCGTTTCCGAGACGATCCAGGTGCGGCCGAAGTCCGAGGCGTAGCCGTGGAAGTCGATCCCGGTGTCGACCCACACGACGTCGCCGTCGCGCAGGAACCGGTCGGTCGTGGGCGTGGGGAAGGCGACGTCGCCATGGGTGGTCCAGGGTCCCTCTCCCCGAGTGGCGGGCATCACCTGCCAGATGGGGTCGATGCAGCTGCCCGTGGCCCCCAGCTCGAAGACCCGCCGAAGGAAGCGTGCGGACAGGTCAGTCTGGCGCACACCGGGACGCAGGGTGGGCTGGACGTCGGCCATGGCCAGCTCGTTGATCCGCTGCGCCGCTCGGATGCAGGCCAGCTCGTCGGGCGTCTTGCACAGCTTGGCCGCGCCCACCGCCGCTGACGCGCTCACCACCTCCCAGTCCGACAACGCCTCGGCCAACGGATGGGTGAGCTCGTCCACGCCCAACCGGGCCCCGGCGCCAACAAGGCGTCCGACCGCCTCGGCGATCACCGGGGCCGACTCCTCCAGCTCGGAGTAGAGGGCCGGGTGCACCCACTCGTCGGTCAGCTCGGGCGGGGCGCCCTCGCGGTAGGGAGTGAACAGATGGGGGGACGGCGCCCCCCGGCCCAGCAACGCCATCGGGCGGAAGAGGTAGGCCCGGCCGCTGTCCGAGGTCGGCGACCCGGCGCCGGTGGCGTAGGCGACGTTGCTGGAGCCAATGAGGAGGAGCCCGTCCAGTCCGTGAGCCTCCATCTGCTCCTGCAGCTTGGCGTGGCGCTCGGCGCGCATGCGCGCCAGATCGGGGGCGTCGGGTATCGGCGCTCCTCGGATCAAATTCGGCTCCCCCACCGCAACTGTGACGTGGGCGTCATAGTAGGGCTGGGTCGTCGGGCCGGCGCTACCTTGCCCGGGTGGAGCTGGGCCTGGCCGGGCGGGTGGCGGTGGTGACCGGCGCCAGCCGCGGCATCGGCCGCGCCGTGGCGGCCCGGCTGGTGGATGAGGGCTGCCGGGTGGTGATGTGCGCCCGCTCCGCCGATGCCCTCGAGGCGGCCCGCTCCGAGCTGTCCGCCTACCTCGGGGACGTGGTGGCCGTGCCGGTGGACCTCACCTCCCCCGATGGCGCCAGCCGGGTGGTCGAGGCGACCGAGCAGGCTTTCGGCCCTGTCGAGATCCTCGTCAACAACGCGGGGGGAAGCGAGGCCAAGCGGCTCGAGGCCCTCGAAGACTCCGACTGGCGCCAGGGCTTCGAGATCAACTTCTTCGCCGCCGTCAGCATGACCCGTGCCTGCCTACCCGCCATGCGGACCCGGGGATGGGGCCGGATCGTCCACGTGGCCTCGACCTACGGCGCGGAGCCGGACCCCTGGTTCGGTCCGTACTCGGCGGCCAAGGCTGCGCTCATCAACTTCTCCAAGAACCTCGCCCTCGCCCATTCGGCCGAGGGAGTGCTCAGCAACTGCGTCATCCCCGGGGTGACGCTGACCGAGCTGGTAGAGGGCAACGCCACCGCCGCGGCCGAAGCGTCCGATACGACCGCCGAACGGGTCATGGAGCGGATGATGCAACGCCACCCCGTCGCCGCCGGTCGGTTCGGGGACCCCGGCGAGATCGCCGACGCCATCGCCTTCCTCGTCTCCGAGCGGGCGGGCTGGATCACCGGTGCCTGCCTCGCCGTCGACGGGGGGACGCTGCGGTCGTCCCGTTAGGAGTCGGCCTCGAAGAGGGAGCCCAGACGGCGACGGTCGATCTTCCCCATCGAATTGCGGTCGAAGCCGTCGACGAAGACGATCCGTTCCGGCGTCTTGTACCGGGCCAGGTTCTCCAAGCAGTGCCGGGTGAGGTCGTCGGCCGACAACTGGGCTTCGGGCATCAGCTCGACCGCGGCCGCCACCCGCTCGCCCAGGCGCTCGTCGGGGACGCCCACGACGGCGCAGGCGGCGACACCAGGTGCGGCTTGGATGACCCGCTCGACTTCGGCCGGGTACACGTTGGCCCCGCCCCGGATGATCACCTGGTTCTTGCGGTCGCGGACGAAGAGAAAACCACCCTCGTCCAGAAAACCGACGTCCCCGGTGTGCAGCACCCCGCCCCGGAGGACGGCCTCGGTGGCGTCCGGCCGGCCCCAGTAGCCGAGAACAGTCCGGTAGGCGCCCGCCCAGGGGCCGTCGAGCTTGGGCCCGACACAGATCTCGCCGGTCTGCCCCCGCTCGAGACGCTCCCCGTCCTCGCCGACGATGCTGACCTCGAGATGAGGTAGCGGACGCCCGCTCGCCCCCGGCCGGTGACTTCCGTCGCGGCCGTCGATGGCCACCACCGTGGGCGCCTCGGTCAGCCCGTAGGTCGCCAGCACCGGCTGGCCGAACTTGGCCTGGAAGGACTGGCGCATTGTCTCCGGGCAGTCGGCTCCTCCCGTCCACACCTCGTCCAGTGACGCCAGCTGCTCGGAGCGCACCGAGGCGAGATTGGTGAGGCTGTGGATCAGGGCCGGCGGTCCGTTCCAGGTGGTGACGGCCTCCGAGTCGATCCACTCGGCCACACCTTCGGCGTCGATGCGGTCCATGATCACCGAGCACGCCCCGGCCTGGGACGCCAGCAGGGTGGTCAGCACCAGCATGTTGAGGATCGTCAAGGGCAGGCAGTCGCCCTTGCGGAGGCTCGGGCCGTACCGGCGGCTGGCCACCAGGGCCGCTCCGGGCAGCAGGAGGTTGTGCTGGCTGTGCACCGCGCCCTTGGGGAACCCGGTCGTGCCGCTGGTGTAGGCGATGGCGGCGGGGGCCAACGGGTCCACCGGGGACGGCCGCTCGCCGTCGGGGACCGAGGCCAGCGCCGCGGGCCAGTCGCCGGTCCGGTCGGCCGTCTCCACCACGACGGTCCGGCGCAAGCCCGGAAGCTCTGCCGACGCCGACGCCAGCTGGTCGGCGGTCCCCTGGTCGCACAGCAGGAGGGATGCCCCGCTGTCGGAGAGGATGAAGGACTTCTCCGGGGCGGCCAAGGCCCGGTTGACGCCCACCCAGACTGCCCCGAGGCGCATGGCGCCGTGAAAGGCGACGACGATGTCGACCTCGTTGGGCAGGGCGGCGGCGACCCGGTCACCCGGCGCCACCCCCAGGCGGGCCAGGGCGCCGGCGGCCCGGTCGGCGAGGCGGTCGAGCTCCGCATAGGTCCACCGGCCCGACCTGGTCACCAAGGCCGGCCGTCCAGGATCGTCGGCGAGAACCGGGGCGAAGACTTCGGAGATGGCGCGGGGGGCTGCGGGGCTCATCGGCCGACGACCCTATGATCTGGGCGCCGTCGTCCGCACAGACGACCTCGGGGGAAAGCGACTTGGATTACGACTTCGGCGACCGGGCGGCCGAGCTGCGGGGCCGCTTGCGCCAGCTGATCGCCGACGAGATCCCCCCCGGCTACCTGGGCGCCTTCACCGACGACCCGGCCGACCTCGAGGTCGCCCAGCGGTTCTGCCACCGCCTGGCCGACGAGGGCCTCCTGACGGTGGCGTGGCCGAAGGAGTACGGGGGCGCCGGCGGGTCGGTTTGGGAGCAGACCGTCGTGCGCGAGGAGATGTGGGCCCACCACGAACCCCGCGGCGCCCAGTACATGGGGCTCAACTGGGTCGGTCCCGCCATCATGGCCTTCGGCACCGACGAGCAGAAGCAGCGCTTCCTTCCGCCGATTGCGGCCGGGGACGTGATCTGGTGCCAGGGCTTCAGCGAGCCCGATGCCGGTTCCGACCTGGCCTCCCTCACCACCCGGGCCGAGCCCGACGGCGACGGATGGCGTATAACCGGTCAGAAGATCTGGACCAGCTACGCCGAGATGGCGCAGTGGTGCGTCCTGGCCGCCCGGGTGGGCACGGCCACCGCCAAGAAGCACGAGGGCATCACCATGTTCCTCGTACCCATGGACCGCGAGGGCATCAGCGTGCGACCCATCCGCAGCATGCTGGGCCGCCACCACCTGAACGAGTGCTTCTTCGACGACGTGTGGGCCGGCCCCGACGAGGTCCTCGGAGGTGTCGGGAACGGGTGGTCGGTGATCCGCCGGGCCCTCGCCCACGAACGGGTCGGCATCGCCCGCTACGCCCGCTGCGACCGGCTGCTGTCGGCCTTCGCCGAGGAGGAGGGCGTCCCCGAGCTCCTGCGAGCCCGCTGGGCCCGAGCCCTGGTCGACGTCCGGGTGGCCCGACTGCTCGCCTACCGGGCGGTGCGCGAGCAGGAAGCGGGTGAGCCGCGGGACGCCACCGCCAGCATCGCCCGCCTGGCGGTGACCCAGTGCGACCAGCAGGTCGCCGAGGTGTTGTTCCAGGCCCAGGAGGACCGCAGCCTCGAGGCCGGAGCCGACGCTCCCGTGGCCGGGGCGGTGGAGGACCACTGGCGTTACGCCCAGGCCGCCACCGTGGCGTCGGGGACCATCGAGATCCAGCGGATGATCGTTTCTCGCCATCTGCTGGGCGGCCGGAAATGAACCCGGACCTTCCCTCCGAGGCGGCCGAGTACGGGGCCGGCGCCGCCCGGGCCTTCGCCTCCTTGGGCGGCCTCGACGCCGCCCGCCGGGCGGAGGTAGACCCGGCCGAACGGGGTCGGTCGGTCGCCCGGGCCCTCGAGGCGCTGGGAGCCGACCAGCTCGATCCCCGGGCCGACCCAGACGCGGCCGCCGCCGCCGGCGAGCTGTGCCGGGCCGCGGGCCGGGTCATGCTGCCCTACCCCGTCGTGCCGCTCCTGCTGCGAACCGGCGGCGCCCCCTTGGCGGTCGTCGGCGAGGGGCGGCTGCGCGTGGACCACGGCGACCTCTTCGACGAATGGAGGGTTGCCACCGTCGATGGCCGAGCCCAGGCGGCCAAGCCCGCTTCGAGCCGGCTGGCCACCAAGCTGGGGCCGTTCGTGGTCGACCTGTCGCCCGGAGGACCGCAGGCCGAACCAGCCCACCGCGATGTGGCCTTCCACCTGACCTTGTCCGCCTGGCTGGTCCTCGGTGTGATCGAGCGGGCCGTCGAGCTCGCCGTCGAACACGTGAGCGGCAGGGTCCAGTTCGGTCAGGCCCTGTCGTCCTTCCAGGCGGTCCAGTTCCAGCTGGCCGACGCCGCCGTGGGTGTCGAGGGCCTGCGCGAGCTGTGCCGGTTCACCCTGTGGAGGCTGTTCGCCGACCCTGAGCGTTGCCAGCCCGACGCTCTCGCCGTGCGCCTCCACGCCCTCGAGACGGCCCGGACCGTGCTGCGCACCACCCAGCAGCTTCACGGTGCCGCCGGGCTGTGCGACGAGTACGACATCTCGATCCTGTGCCGGCATGTCCAACCGTGCCTGCGCCTTCCCTTCGGCTCCGAGCGGACCGCCCTCGAGCTCGCCGGCGCGGTGGAGCGGATGGGATTCGATTCGCTGTTTCCGCACGGCGCCCGGTCCGCCGTCGGATGAGCACTCTCCACGGCCCCCCGCTGGAGGAAGCCGAGGGGGTCGGAGCTCTCACCCTGCCCGGCTTCCTGGACGAGGTGAGCCGCCGTCACGCCGGTAACGAGGCGCTGGTGTTCGACGATCCGCTGCTCGACGGGGCGACCGTGCGGTGGACCTATGCCGACCTCGCCGGCCACGCCCGGCAGGTGGCCAAGGCTCTGATCCGGTTTGGGGTGTCCAAAGGAGCTCGGGTCGGCATCCTGATGGGGAGCCGCCCCGAGGCGGTGGCCGCCTTCTTCGGGGCGAGCCTGGCCGGCGGGGTGGCCGTGCCGCTGTCGACCTTCTCCCCCGCGCCGGAGCTCGACTACCTGCTCCGCCACGCGGATATCTCGGTGCTGCTGACCCAGGACCGTCTGCTCCGTCGGCGCTTCGTCGACGACATCGTCGGGTTGTGCCCCGAGGCCGATGTCCCCGGCGACGGGCCCATCCGCTCGTCCCGCTTCCCGTTCCTGACTGCGGTGGCGGCGGTCGGCCTGGAGGCGCGACGGGGGCGGGTGGCGGGGTGGGAGCAGTTCCTCCGCGCCGGGGGGGATGTGGCGGACGAGCTGCTGGACGCCCGGGCCTCTGAGGTCTCTCCGGCGGACGAAGGGGTGATCAGCTACAGCTCGGGCACCACCGACCGTCCGAAGGGGATGCTGCACTCCCAGCGCGCTCCCAGCGTGCAGTTCTGGATCCAGGCCCGGGTCTTCGCCCGCCATGACCGCACCCGTCTGTGGACCGCCCTGCCGCTGTTCTGGACGGCCGGCATGAACACGGCGATGGGGGCGACCCTGGCCGCCGGCGGCTGCTGGGTGATGCAGGAGACGTTCGAGCCGGGCGAGGCCCTGCGGCTGATGGCCCGCGAGAAGGTCACCGAGCCCTACACCCTGCCCCACCAGACCGCCGCCCTCGAGGAGCACCCCGACTGGCCCGCCGCCGACCTGTCATCACTGCGCAGCGTGTTCGGCAAGTCCGCCTTCGCCCGGCATCCGAGCGTCACGGGGGACACCGGCTGGAACATGCCGGTCGCCTACGGCCTGTCCGAGACCTGCGCCAGCTTCATCAGCCACTACTCGGACACCCCCCGCGAGCTCCTCGGCCGCAGCATGGGGCGGCTCCTGCCCGGCAACCGCCTGCGGGTCGTCGACCCTGACACCGGCCGAGTGCTGGGCCCCGGCGAGGACGGGGAGCTCGCCGTCGCCGGACCCACGCTCATGGAGCACTACGTCAAGCGGACCCGCGAGGAGTGCTTCGACGAGGACGGGTTCTTCCACACCGGCGACGTCGGCTTCTACGACGAGGACGACTACGTCCACTGGACCGGGCGGCGGACCGAGATGATCAAGACGGCCGGGGCCAACGTGTCCCCCGCCGAGCTGGAGGTGCAGCTGCGGGCCTGTCAGCCGGTGAAGCTGAGCCGGGTCGTCGGCGTGCCCGACGCCCGGTTGGGCCAGGTGGTGGTGCTGTGCGTCGTGCTCAAGGAAGGGGCGGCGGCCACCCCCGAGGAGATCCAGGATTTCCTCCGCCAGCGGGTGGCCGGCTACAAGGTGCCCCGACACGTCCTTTTCTTCGATGATGGTGAGATACCGATGACCAGGAGCGAGACCAAGGTGCGCGACGCCGAGCTGGTGAGGCTGGTGGAAGCCAGGCTGGCCGGCGCCGACGCGTGAGAGAGCGGGAGACACCGTGACCACGACCCCCGACCAGCACGACCTCGAGGCGCCCGAGGAGGCGTTCGACACGTCGGACCTCGACCGGTACATGGGCGTGCCCATGGAGCCCGGCGAGCTCAAGGAGCCGGTCGCCATCAACGACATCCGCCGGTGGGTCCAGGCCATGCACTACCCCAACCCCCTCCACTACGACGAGGACTGGGCGGCCGAGAGCCGCTTCGGCCGGATCGTCGCACCGCAGTCCTTCACCGTCACCTGCGACACGAGCCACGGGGCCTCCCCGGCCCAGGTGGGGCGGATCCCCAACTCGCACCTGATCTTCGGCGGCGACGAGTGGTGGTTCTTCGGACCCCGGATCGAGCCGGGCGACAAGCTCATCTGCCACCGCATGCCGTTCGACTACAAGGTGACCGACACCAAGTTCGCCGGCCCCACCTGCTTCCAGCGGGGCGACACCCTCTACATCAACCAGCGGGGCGAGCGGGTGGCCCAGCAGCGATCCACTTCGATCCGCTACCAGGTCCGCCAGGCCCGCGAGAAGGGCATGTTCGAGGAGCCGGCCGAGCCGGAGTGGAGCGACGAGCAGCTGCTCGAGCTGGAGGAGATCAAGGCCGGCTTCATCGCCCAGATCCAGGACCTGCGCCACGACAAGCGCCTTTTCGACTCGGTGAAGGTGGGAGACGAGTTGGCGACCAACGTCCTAGGGCCCCACAGCCTGGCCAGCTTCACCACCGAATGGCGGGCCTATCCCATGACGATCTGGGGCGCCACGGCCAAGGGACCCACGACCGTGCGGGCCGAGGCGCTGGGCTACACCAAGGAGATGGCCGGCTTCGAGGGTGACCGGCGGATGGAACGGGTGAACCCGGAACTCACCGACGGCGCCTACTACGGGCCGTCGCGGGGCCACCTGCAGCCCCGCTGGGCCCGCCACGTCGGTATGGCCCGCGGCTACGGGTACGGGGCGTCGATGGGAGCGTGGATCCTCGACTACGTGGCGGCCTGGGCCGGTGAGTGGGGTTTCATCACCCACGCCGATGCCCAGTACCGCAACCCCGCCTTCACCGGCGACGCCACCTACATCCGGGGCCGGGTCACTGACACCCGGGTGGAGCGCAAACGCCGCCACATCGCCACCGTGGCGGTGGAGCTGACCAACCAGCACGACGCCGTCATGGCCAAGGGCCAGGTCGACGTGGCCCTGCCCGCCGACTGACGCCGGCGCCGAAGGTCAGCGGGCCCGGGCCCCCAGCTGGCTGGCCAGGGTCTTGTGGCCCCCGCCCCGGACTCCCCTGGCCCGGATGGAGATGTCGTGGCCGGCGGCCCGGCGGCGCAGGGCCCCGACCGTGCACTCCTCGCGCGCCGCGGCGCTGAAGGGGTCGAAGCTGAAGTGACGCATGGCGTTGAGATGGGTCATCCGGTTGATGTCCTCGTCCGAAACGCCGTCCATCTGCTTCATGAACGTCTCCGGCGACGTCGGCCAGGTGGAGTCCGAATGGGGGTAGTCGCACTCCCAGCACACGTTGTCCATGTCGAGGAACTGGCGGCTGGCCACCCCAAAGTGGTCGTCGATGAAGCAGGTGATGACGTGCTCGTTGAACACCTGGCTGGGCAGCTTGTCGCCGAAGTCCTGCCCGGTCCACAGGTGATGGCGCTGGTAGTTGTAGTCAATGCGCTCGAGGAAGTAGGGGATCCAGCCGATTCCGCCCTCCGACAGGGCGATCTTCAGCTGCGGGAACTTGCGGAGCACGGGTGACCACACCAGGTCGGCGGCGGCCTGGACGATGTTCATCGGGGTCAGGGTGATGAGCACGTCCATCGGGGCGTCGGGGGCGGTGATCACCAGCTGGGAGGACGAGCCGATGTGCATGCAGACGACCACGTTCTCGTCGCTGCAGGCCGTCCAGAACGGGTCCCAGTGGTCGGAGTGCAGGCTGGGCCACCCCAGCTTGGCCGGATTCTCCGAGAAGGTGACGGCGTGGGCGCCCTTGGCCGCCGTGCGGCGGACCTCGGCGGCCAACACCTCGGCGTCCCAGATGGCCGGCAGGGAGCAGGGGATGAAGCGGCCCGGGTAGGTGCCGCACCACTCGTCGATGTGCCAGTCGTTGTAGGCCCGGACCATGGCCAGGGCCACGTCCTTGTCCTCGGTGCGGGCGAAGAGCTGCCCGCAAAACTGGGGGAACGAGGGGAAGCACAACGAGCCCAGGATCCCGTTGGCGTCCATGTCCTTGACCCGCTGGTGGATGTCGTAGGTGCCGGGCCGGAGCTCGTCGAAGCTGGTCGGCTCGATGCCGTACTCCTCCGGCGGCCGGCCGGCCACGGCGTTGAGGGCGACGTTGCTGATCTCCTGGCCCTCGTAGGACCAGGCGTTGGTGCCGTCCTCGCGGGTGATGAAGCGCGGGGCGAGATCGCGGTACTTGGCCGGCAGGCGACCCTCGAACAGGTGGGGCGGCTCGACCACGTGGTCGTCCACGCTCACCATGATGAGATCGTCTAGCTGCATGGCAGGACCCCCTCAGCGGCTCGGCCGTCACCGGCCCACCTGAGCGGTCCAGAGTAGTACCCGCTAGGAGGCGGGCTCCTTGGCGGGGGCGCCGTCGGACTTCTTGATCTGCTGCTTCATGTCGTCGAGCAGCATCAGGACCGGGAACCCCGACTCGCTGATGGCGTGGCCGTGGCCGGTCTGGTGGATGTCGAACACGGACTGGATGGCGGCGTAGAAGCCCTGCACGTCGAGGGTCTGGTTGACGGCCCGCTTGGCCTGGCGCAGGGCGAAGGGATGCTTGCTGGCGATGAGGGTCGCCAGCTCCATCGTCTCCTCCTGGAGGCGGTCCAGGGGCACGACCTTGTTCACCATCCCGACCCGCTCGGCCTCCTCGGCGGTCATCGACCGGCCGGTGAAGAGCAGCTCCTTGGCCTTGCGGGCGCCCCATTCCCACGTGTGGCCGTGGTACTCGACCCCGCCGATGCCCATGTTCACCACCGGATCGGAGAACTTGGCGTTGTCGGCGGCGACGATGAGGTCGCAGGGCCAGCACAAGAGGAGCCCGCCGGCGATGCAGACCCCCTGGACAGCGGCGATCGACGGCTTGGGGACGTTGCGCCACCGCAGGGAGTACTCGAGGAAGCGGCGGGCCTCGTTCTTGTAGATGCCCTCTAGCGTCCACTTGGTGGGCCCCGCGCCCGGCTCCGCCCCCCGCAGGTCGTGGCCGGACGAGAAGTGCTTGCCGTTGGCCCGCAGGACGATGACCCGGACGTCGTCGTCGTCGGCGGCCATCCCCCACGCCTCGTCCAGGTCGTCCAACAGCGGCATGTTCTGGGCGTTGGCTGCCTCGGGACGGTTCAGGGTGATGGTGGCGATGCGATCCTTCGCCTCGTACAGGATGAACTCCGTCTGCATGCTGGCCCTCCGTGGCTCGGACAACCCCCGGGCGTCCGCCGGAGGAACCCTACGTGGGCCGGCCGGCCACCGCCCAGCTGGGCGGAGCTTTTGCCCGGCCCCCGCCGGGTGACAAGCTGACCCGCCAGCGCAGGGGGTCATCCGATGAGACTTAGCTACGACGAGGCGACCGAGGCCTTCCGGGCCGAGTTCGTCGACTGGGTGGAGCACAACCTGCCCCCGGCGGAGGAGCGCACCGAGCCGGTGCTGTCCAGCGCCCACCTGCCGGACTGGGCCCGGGCCTGGCAGCGGCGGATGTTCGACGCCGGGTGGCTGGTGCCGGGTTGGCCGCCGGAGTACGGGGGCCGCAACGCCACCCCGGTGCAGCAGCTCGTCTACTTCGAGGAGATCGCCCGCCGCCAGATTCCGAGGGGCTTCAACCCCCAGGGCCTTTCGATCATCACCCCGTCGATTCTCGATTTTGGCACGGACGAGCAGAAGCAGCGCTACGCCCTGCCCACCCTGCGGGGGGAGATCTCCTTCTGCCTCGGCATGAGCGAGCCCGACGCCGGCAGCGACCTGGCCGGTCTGCGGACCAGGGCCGAGCTCCAGGGCGACCAGTTCGTCGTCAACGGCCAGAAGGTCTGGACGTCGGGTGCCCACCACGCCGACTACTGCTTCTGCTTCGTGCGCACCAACCCCGATGTGCCCAAGCACCAGGGCATCAGCGTGCTCATCATCGACATGTCGACCCCGGGGATCTCGGTCCGGCCCCTCGCCATGCTCACCGACCCGAACGAGGCCGACTTCAACGAGGTCTTCTTCACCGACGTCGTGGTGCCGGCCGAGAACCTGGTGGGTGAGCTGAACCACGGATGGAGCATCGCCGGGGGCTCTCTGGCCCACGAACGGGGGATGCTGTGGATCTCCTCGGCGACGGCGCTCGAGCGCGACATCGACCAGCTCATCCAGACGGCCATCCGGCCGGGCGCCGACGGGCGCCGCCTGGCCGACGACCCCGTGTTCAGCTCGGGCCTGGCCCGGGCCTACATGGAGGCCCAGGCCATGAAGTTCATGGGCTACCGGGGCTTCGCCAAGTTCGCCAGGGGGATGGAGTCCCCCGAGCACTCGATCCTGAAGCTCTACGGCAGCGAGCTGGGCCGCCGGCTGGCCCTCGAGACAACCGAGGCCCTGTGGCCCCTGTCGCTCGACCTCGACGCCGCCCCCCTGACCGTGCACGGGGACGACCCCACGCCCTGGCCGACCAAGTACCTGATCAGCTTCGCCAACACCATCGCCGGCGGCACCTCGGAGATCCAGCACAACATCATCGCCGAGCGGATCCTCGGCCTGCCCCGACGGTGACCGCCGCCGCCCTCAGCGGCCGGCGGGTACTCGTGGTCGGGGCGTCGTCGGGCATCGGCCGGGCCGTGGGGGTGGCCGCCGCCTCGGCGGGGGCCCGGGTGGTCATGGCGGCGCGCCGGGTGGACCGTCTGGAGGACGCCGTGGCCGAGACAGGTGGCGCCGCCTTCGCCCTCCCCTGTGACGTGCTGGAACCCACCGACTGCGCCCTGGTCGTCGAGCGGGCGGCCGACCAGCTCGGGGGCCTGGATGCCGTGGTCTACAGCGCGGGCGTCTCGCCGTTGCGCCGCGTGGCCGAGTCCGACAGCGAGCTCTGGCGCCGGGTGGTGGGCACCAACCTGATCGGCGCCGCCCTCGTCGCCGCCGCCGCCCTCCCCCACCTGCTCGCCGGGCGGGGCCGGCTGGTCCTGCTCGGGTCGTCGTCGGAAGGGCGGCCGTTTCCGGGGCTGGTGGCCTACGGGGCGAGCAAGGCCGGGCTGCGCGAGCTGGCCCGCGGCCTGCGCAACGAGCATCCCGGGCTGTGGGTGACCACCGTCGTCGTCGGCCCCACCCTCTCGGAGCTGGCGTCGGGCTGGGACGAGGGTCTGGCCGCCGAGATGTTCGCCCGCTGGGAGAAGGAGGGATACCTCCCCACCTTGTCGGTCCTTCCGGTCGAGGAGACCGCCGCCCAGGTCATCCACGTCCTGGCCACCGCGGCCCGCGTAGACGAGGTCCATGTCATGCCCCCGGAGCACCGCCCCTGACCTGGGCCGATGGGCGTCCGAAGCCCTGCCGGTGCTACTTTTTCGGCCCCGGGAGGTGACCGTTCGCCCCCCGCAGACGCCAACTGCAGTTGCAGGAGGGGGATCCTGTGTCGCCACGCTCGCTCGGTTCGCTCGGCTTTCCGATCTTCGATGCCGACAACCACATGTACGAGACCCAGGAGGCGCTGACCAAGCATCTCCCCGACAAGTACAAGGGGGCCATCGACTACGTCGACGTCCGGGGCCGGACCAAGATCGTGGTAAGGGGCCAGATCAGCGACTACATCCCCAACCCCACCTTCGACGTGGTGGCCGCCCCCGGCGCCCAGGAGGAGTACTTCCGCCACGGGAACCCCGACAACAAGTCGTACCGCGAGATCATGGGCGAGCCCATGCGCTGCATCCCGGCCTTCCGCGAGCCGGCCCCCCGCCTCGAGCTGATGAACGAGCTGGGCATCGACCGGGCCCTGATGTTCCCCACCCTGGCCAGCCTGGTCGAGGAGCGGATGAAGGACGACCCCGAGCTGATCCACGTCGTCATCCACGCCCTCAACGAGTGGATGTACGAGACCTGGACCTTCGGCTACGAGGACCGCATCTTCGCCACCCCGGTCATAACCCTGCCCATCGTCGACAAGGCCATCGAGGAGCTGGAGTGGTGCGTCGAGCGGGGGGCTCGGGCGGTGCTGATCCGCCCGGCGCCGGTCCCCGGCTTTCGGGGGTCGCGCTCACCGGGGCTGCCGGAGTTCGACCCGTTCTGGCAGAGGGTGGTGGAGACCGGCACCCTCGTGTGCATGCACGCCTCGGACAGCGGCTACGCCGAGTTTTTGAACGTCTGGGAGAACGCCCGCGAGTTCCTGCCCTTCCGGCCCACCGCCTTCCGGTCGGTGGCGATGGGCAAGCGGCCCATCGAGGACACCATGGCCGCCCTGGTGTGCCACGGCGCCCTCAGCCGCTTCCCCGAGCTCAAGATCGCCGCCGTCGAGAACGGGGCCAACTGGGTCCCCCACCTGCTGCACCAGTTCGCCGACGTATACGCCAAGATGCCGGGCGAGTTCGCCGAGGATCCGGTCGTCGCCTTCAAGCGGAACATCTACATCAACCCGTTCTGGGAGGACGATCTCAAGTCCCTGGTGGACCAGGTGGGCGCCGATCACGTGCTGTTCGGCTCCGACTACCCGCATCCCGAGGGACTCGCCGACCCCCTCAGCTACGTCGACGAGCTCAAGGGGATCGACCAGGCTGACATCGCCAAGATCATGGGCGGCAACCTCGGGAACCTGATGCGCGTCGGCGTCACGGCCTGAACCACCCAGTGGCCGCCATCCCGGCGCCGGGCCCGTCGACCGCCCCGGCGGCCGTGGAGTTCGACCCGTTCTCGGCGGACTTCTTCGAGGATCCGTACGCCACCTACCGCCGGCTGCGAGACGAGGCGCCCGTCTACCACTCGCGCCGCTACGGCTTCTATGCCCTGTCGCGCTACGACGACGTGGTGGCGGCCCACCGCGACTGGGAGACCTTCTCCAGCAGCCACGGCGTCGATCTGTCGATGCTGTCGCGCCCGCCCGAGGAGGCGCGTGCCCTGCGCAGCATCATCATGATGGACCCGCCCGCCCACGACCGCCTGCGCGGGCTGGTCAACCGGGTCTTCACCCCCCGGGCGGTGGCCGGCCTCGAGCCCATGGTCCGCCACGTCATCGGCGGGTACCTAGACGGCCTGGACGGCCCCTTCGACGCGGTGGCCGACTTCGCCGGGCCGTTCCCCGTCGAGATCATCTGCCGGATGCTGGGGGTGCCGGCCGGCGACCGACAGCAGATCCGCCACTGGATCGACGTGCAGCTGCACCGCCAGCCGGGCGACATGCACCCGACCGAGGCCGGCACCCGGGCCGGCTACGAGATGGGCGCCTACTTCTATGAGCTGGTCGCCGCCAAGCGCCGCCAACCGGCCGACGACATGCTCACCCGCCTCACCCAAGTGGAGGTCGACCGGGGCGACGGACGGACCACCGCCCTCGACGACGCCGAGATCGCCGGCTTCGCCGCCCTGCTCGGCGGGGCGGGAGCGGAGACCGTCACCAAGCTGGTCGGCAACGCCGTGGTGCTGTTCGACCGCCACCCCGATCAGTGGCAGCTGGTCGGGGACGACCCGGGCCGGATCCCCCAGGCGGTCGAGGAGCTGCTGCGCTACTGGCCGCCATCCCAGTACCAGGGCCGTTTCTCGCAGCGCGACGCCCATCTTCACGGCCAGACGATCCCCGCCGGCCACCCCGTACTCCTGATCACCGGGGCGGCCACCCGCGACGAGCGGGCCTTCGCCGACCCCGACCGTTTCGACGTGACCCGGCGCCCGGGGCTGGCCATCGGCTTCGGCCACGGCGTCCACAGCTGCCTGGGCGCCGCCCTGGCCCGGCTGGAGAGCCGGGTCGCCCTCGAGGAGCTAGGCCGGCGCTGGCCCCGTTACCGTGTCGACGTCAACGGCCTGCGCCGGGTCCAGATGGCGAACGTCGCCGGTTACTCCAACGTGCCGGTGACCCCCGGCTGAATCCAGATCCAGACCGGCAAGGACGGCCCCGCCCCGACGATGGGAGACCGATGACCACGACCACCGACCCCGGCACCACCGTGCAGGGCGAGATCCGCATGCTCATCGACGGTGAGCTGACCGAAGCCCGCTCGGGCAAGCGCTTCGACAACCTCAACCCAGCCACCGAGGAGGTCCTCGGCCAGGTCGCCGACGCGTCCGCCGAGGACGCCGACCGGGCCATCGCCGCCGCTCGCCGGGCGTTCGATGAGACGTCGTGGTCGACCGACCGGGCCTTGCGCCGGCGCTGCCTCGAGCAGCTGCAGGCCGCCCTCGAGGACGAGCGCGAGGCACTGCGGACCGAGCTGGTGGCCGAGGTCGGCTGCCCGATCCTGCTCACCTACGGTCCCCAACTCGACGAGCCGTTATCGGACGGGCTGCGGTGGCCGGCGGCCATGATCGACCAGTTCAGCTGGGAGCGCGACCTGCCGGTCGGCAACGCCTTCGGCATGCGCAGCTGGCGCAAGGTCCTGAAGGAGCCGGTAGGAGTGGTCGGGGCCATCGTCCCGTGGAACTACCCGTTCGAGATCACCGTCCAGAAGCTGGGCCAGGCCCTGGCGACCGGCAACACCATGGTGCTGAAGCCCGCCCCCGACACGCCTTGGAACGCCACCCGGATCGGGCGGCTCATCGCCGAGCGGACCGACATACCGGCCGGGGTCGTCAACGTCGTCACCTCCTCGGACCACCAGATCGGCGAGCAGCTGGTCACCGACCCCCGCGTCGACCTCATCTCCTTCACCGGCTCGACGGCCACCGGTCGGCGCATCATGGAGAAGGGGGCGCCGACCCTCAAGCGGCTCTTCCTCGAGCTGGGAGGCAAGTCGGCCCAGATTATCCTGGACGACGCCGACTTCGCCGCCACCCTGCCCACCTCGTCGTTCGTCTGCGTGCACGGCGGCCAGGGCTGCGCCATGCTCACCCGGCTCCTCGTGCCCCGTTCGCGCTACGAGGAGGCCATCGAGATCATCGCCCCCGGCTTCGAGACGGTCGGCTACGGGGACCCCACCGACCCGAGCGTCATCCAGGGACCCCAGATCAGCGCCCGCCAGCGCGACCGGGTCCTCGGCTACATCGACAAGGGGGTGGAGGAGGGCGCCCGGTTGGTGTGCGGCGGCGGCCGGCCCGCCCACCTGCCCCGGGGCTTCTACGTGGAGCCGACCCTGTTCGCCGACGTGGACAACTCCATGACCATCGCCCGCGAGGAGATCTTCGGCCCCGTGCTGGTCGTCATCCCCTTCGAGGACGACGACGACGCCGTCCGCATCGCCAACGACAACGAGTACGGGCTGTCCGGGGGGGTCACGTCGGGCTCCGAGGAGCGGGCCATCGCCGTGGCCCGGCGCATCCGGGCCGGCACCGTCGGGGTCAACGGCGGGGTCTTCTACGGGGCCGACGCCCCCTTCGGGGGCTACAAGGCCAGCGGCATCGGCCGCCAGAACGGCATCGAGGGCTTCGAGCAGTACCTCGAGACCAAGGTGCTGTCCGGCCCGGCGTCCTGAGCCGGCTTCAGGACCCCATCAGCTTGGAGAAATCCAGCTGGCCGTTCTGCAGGGCGGCGTAGAAGCCGCCGTCGGTGAAGAACGTCTCGCCCGACACGTAGGAGCAGCGGGGGCTGTTGAGGAAGATCAGGGGCCACGCCTGCTCCTCGGCCGTGGAGTAGCGGCCGACCGGCCCCTGGGCGGCGTCGACCATCGACTGGCCGACCGCCTCGTGGAAGTAGGGCATCATCCCGGTCGAGGTCGGGCCGGGGTTGGTGCAGTTGAGGCGGATGCCGTGCTTGTCCAACAGCTCGAAGGCCCGCCACGTCGTCCAAGCGTTGATCACCTGCTTGGAGAAGAGATAGGACCCGCTGCCGGTGATCAGCTCCGGATGGGCTTCGCACCAGGCCTTGGCGGCGTCGAAACCGTCGGTCTGGATCAGCTCCATCAGCGTTCCCAGCTGCTGCTGCCAGCCGAGACCGCCGGCGGAGGCCACATAGGCGATGGCCGAGCCCGAAGGCATCTTCGGCACCACCGAATCGATCAGGTGGCGGGCGCCGACGAAATTCACCAGCATCACGTCCAGGTCGGCAAACGGCGGCCCCGGCAGCCCGGCACAGTTGAAGAAGGCGTGGACGGGGCCGTCGAGGGCGGCGGCGGTCTCCTCGATGGATGCCCGGTCGCGCAGGTCGACCTGCATCCCAGTGGCCCCCTCGAGGGACGTGGGCTTGACGTCGAGGGCCACGACCTCGGCGTCCAGTTCCACCAGCAGTCGGGCGGTCGCCTCGCCCATGCCCGACGCCGCTCCGGTCACCACCACCCGGCGTCCGGCGTAGCCCAGCACGTCATCGATCGCCATCTGCGCCTCCTTGGGTCGAGAGCCCGAGCAGGGACGCCACCCGGCGCCGGTGCTCCTCGGCCGTCCCGAGCAGGGCCGCTGAGCCCATCGCCCGCTTCACGTACAGGTGCATGTCGTGCTCCCAGGTGTAACCGATGCCCCCCAGACTCTGGATCCCCTCCTGGGCGATGCGTCGTTCGCAGTCGCCGGCGAGGGCCTTGGCCATGGAGGCGGCCAGCGACCGGCGGGAATCGTCCTCGCTGACGGCGGCGGCGGCGAAATAGGCGGCCGCCCGGGCCGCCTCCAGGGCCACGTACATGTCGGCCAGCTTGTGCTTCATGGCCTGGAACGAGCCGATCTTCACGCCGAACTGCTCGCGGGTCTTGGCGTACTCGAGGGCGATGGTGAAGATCGCCGCGCAGGTGCCGACCAGCTCGAGGCTGAGGGCGGTGGTGGCCTCGTCGAGGACCCGGCGCAACACGTCGCCCGACGCCGCCCGGAGGAGGCGGTCTTCGGCGACGACTACCCCGTCGAGTGGAACGGTGCACAGCCGGCGGCTGCCGTCCATGGTCCGGATGGGCGCCGGCTCCAGATCGGGCGCCGGCACCACGAACAGGCCCACCTCGGAGGTCCCCTCGAGGCGGGCGGCCACGACGACCTCGTCGACCCGGTCGGCTTCGACCACGTAGCGCTTGGTGCCCGACAGCTGCCAGAGGCCGTCGCGCCGAACGGCTCCGGCGAAGACGGCCGAAGGATCCCAACTGCCCCGCTCTTCGGCCACGGCCAGGGTGCCGGTCGTCGCCCTCTCCGCCACCGGACGGAGGAAGCGGTCGCGCTGCTCGCTGCTGCCCGCCTCGCGCACGGCCGGGACGAACAGGGCGAGAGTCGGGAACAGCGGGCCGGGGGTGACCGCTCCGCCCGTCTCTTCCATGAGCACGGCCAGCTCGACCATGCCGAAGCCCATGCCGCCGTGGTCCTGGGGGACGGTGAGCGCCGGCCAGTCGAGCTGGCCCAGCTGCCGCCACAATCCGTCGGTGCTGACCCCCTTCTCGACGACCTCACGCACCAGGGTGATGGGGCACTCTCGGGCCAGCACGGCCCGGACCGACTCCCTCAGCTCCTCTTGATCGGCGGTGAACTCGAGCTCCACTGATTCCCCCTCGAGATCACCCTACCGGCCCGCGGAACGCCGCACGCCAGCCTCAGATGACACGGGTCTGGTGACCCTCCCAGTACCGCTCGCGCAGCAGCCGCTTGTACAGCTTCCCGTTGGGGTCGCGGGGCAGCTCGTCGACGAAGTCGACGGTGCGGGGGCACTTGTAGCTGGCCAGCTCCTGGCGGCAGTGGTCGATCAAGTCCGCCTCGAGATCGGGGCCGGCGGCGGCCGGATCGGACGGGGTGACCACCGCCTTGACCGCTTCGCCCATTTCCGGGTCGGGTACGCCGATCACCGCCACGTCCGCCACCGCCGGGTGCGAAGCGAGGACGTTCTCCGCCTCCTGAGGGTAGATGTTGACCCCACCCGAGATGATCATGTGCGCTTCTCGGTCGGTGAGGTACAGGTAGCCGTCCTCGTCGAGGTACCCGACGTCGCCCAGGGTGCGCCAGCCCTGCGGATGGGTGATCGACGCCGTCTTGTCGGGGTCGTTGTGGTACTCGAAGGGTCGACCGCCGGCGAAGTAGATGGTGCCGGCCTGGCCGGGGGGAAGCTCCTTGCCGTCGGCCCCGACGATGTGCACCTCGTTCGCCGGCCGCCCGACGGAGCCGGGGTGGGCCAGCCACTCCTCGGCGGTGATGAAGGCGGCGCCGATGTCCTCGGTGCCGGCGTAGTACTCGTCGATGATGGGGCCCCACCAGTCGAGCATCTGGCGCTTGACCGCCACCGGGCAGGGGGCGGCGGCGTGGACGACCCAGCGGAGGCTGGACACGTCGTAGCGCTTGCGCACCTCTTCCGGTAGCCGCAGCAGCCGCACGAAGTGGGTGGGCACGAACTGGGCGTGGGTGACTCGGTGACGCTCGATGAGGGCCAGGCACTCCTCGGGGTCGAAGCGCTCCATGATCACCACCGTGCCGCCCAGGCGGTGCAGGCTCATCGAGTACACCAGCGGCGCCGAGTGGTAGAGCGGGGCCGGCGACAGGTAGACGGCGCCGGGGGCGATGCCCCGGGTCTCCATGCCCATGGCGATGGCGACGGGGGCGGCGCCGCGATCGCCCATGGCGGTCAGGGGCAGCTGCTTGCGCACGCCCTTGGGGCGCCCGGTCGTGCCCGACGAGTACAGCATCTCGCGACCTTCGGTCTCGTCCTCCAGCGGCCCGCCGGGCTGGCCGGAGACGGCCGGCTCGTAGGGCTCGAAGCCGGGCAGCGCGCCTCCCACCATGAGGCGGAGACCCGGCCGGCCCACATGCAGGCCGGTCGCCACCCCGGCGAGGGACGCCGACGTCACGAGGACACCGGCCCCGCAGTCGTCGAGGATGTACTGGGCCTCGCCCGGGCGCAGGTGGCTGTTGATGGCCGTGTAGTACAGACCGGACCGCTGGGCGGCCCAGGCCACCTCCAGGAAGCGGGCGTTGTTCTCCATGAAGACGGCGATGTGGTCGCCGGCCGCCAGCGCACGCGACCTGAAGAAGCGGGCCAGGCGCCCCGAGCGGTCGTCGAGGGCGGCGTAGGTGACCGTCTCCCCCGACGAGCCCATGATGATGGCGGCGGCCTCTGGGGTGTGCCGGGCCCGGGCGCCCAGGTGGTAGTCGGTCATCAGGCCGTCCGCGAACGGGCGGAGCGCCGCGACCGGGGCTGCACCCCGGCCAGCCGGACGATGCCGTCCAGCGCCCCCTCCAAGACTCCCGCCACCGCGTTGCTGCTCTCCCCCGGCACCAGGAACACCGACAGCACGACCCGCAGGAGCAGCTCGTTGAGCTCGGCGGCGGTCACCCGCCCCTCCCGCACCGGCCGGGCGTCCTCCATCACCGGAGCCAGCAGCTCGTCGGTGATGGCGTGGAAGACCGGCAGCTGCTGGCGGAGGAAGCTCAGCACGAAGGCGGGCTCGGTGTCGATGAGCAGGGTCAGAGCCGGGTGATCGCGGAGGTAGCCCATGATGTACTCGGTCACCGCCACCAGCCCCGGCTCGCCCGGGGTGATGCCCGCCAGGGCCCGGCGGAGGCCCTCGGCGAAGCGGTCTCGTTCGTACTCCGCCAGCACGGCGAGCAGAGCGTCCTTCGACGCGAAGTAGCGGTAGACGGTGCCCCGCGAGAGGCCCGAACGCTCACTGACGTCGTTCATGGTCAGGCGGCGCAGTCCCACCCGACCCAGGGCTAACAGGGCCCCCTCGAGGATGCGATCCCTCGTCTCCGGCAGCAGCTCACCGCTCATTGTCGGGCGACGCTAGCGGTGGGCGGCGGGCCGGCGCGAACTGGCGCCGCTCAAGAGGAGAACACCAGCGGCAGGCGCTCGCAGGCCCGCAGCATGGGCGTCCAGACCAGCTCGCAGCCCTCTTCGAGGGTGTACTCGGGTATGCGACGGTGCCACTCCCTGAGGGCCACCCGCAGCTCCATGCGGGCCAGGTGGGACCCCAGGCAGCGGTGGATGCCGCCGCCGAAGGCGTAGTGCTTGTTGGTGGCCCGGTCGAAGTCGACCTTGTCGGCGTCGGGAATGCCCTCCGGATCGGTGTTGGCCGCCCCCACGAACACGAGGAGGTTGTCGCCTTTGCGTACCGGGCAGCCGCTCAGGTCGGTGTCCTCGGTGGCCATGCGGGCCACGCCGCTCACCGGCGACTCCCACCGGAGCAGCTCCTCGACGACCGCCGGGATGACCTCGGGCTCCTCGACGATCCGCTGTCGGTGGGCGGGATGGCTGGCCAGGTGGGACCAGAAGCAGCACAGGCTGTCGGTGACCGTGTCGAGGCCGGCGATGATCATCAGGTAGCAGATGTCCAGGATCTCGTCGCGGGTGAGACGGATGCCGTCGACCTCGGCGTCGAGCAGGTCGCCCAGCAGCCCGGGGCGCTTCTCGCGCTCCAATTCGTCGAGGTGGCGCTCGAAGTACTCGTAGCACTGACGCCCCGCCGACGCCCGGGCCTCGGCCTGCCGGAGGAGGTCAGGCTCGCGGTTACCCCGGATGATGCCGTCCTTGATGCGCAGGAAGAAGTCGAGGTCCTCCAGGGGAAGGCCCATGAGGCGCAGGAAGACGGTGCACGGCAGGGGCACGGCGAACTCGGCGGTGAAGTCGCACTCGCCCCGGTCGGCGAAGCCGTCGATCATCTGGTTGACCAGGACCGCCACATCCGGCTCCAGCAGGGCCATCTTGCGGGGGGCGAAGAAGGGATCGAGCAGGACCCGGTACTTCTTGTGGTCCGGTGGATCGATCTGCAGCGGGATCAGCGGGCGGTCGTTACCGAGCCCGCCCATCCCCTCGCCGAAGCGGGACGAGAACTGCTGTGGGTTGCGCAACGTCTGCTCGACGTCCTGGAACCGGCTGACGAGGACGGTCGGCTTGTGCCCGGGAACGTCGAGGTCGTCGCGGACCGGACATCCGTCACGCAGGTCGGCGTAGAACGGCCGGGGGTCGCTGGCGAAGCGGGGGTCCAGCATCATGTTGAAAGACCACCCGTCGCGGCTGGCGTCGATGCCTTGGACGTCCTTGGCCTCGGCTCCGGCGGTGGGCTGATCGGCGTCGGTCCTGGTCATCGGTCCCCTCTCCCCTCGGGCCCGCGGCGGCCGTACGTGATCCCTATCACGCTAGACGATATCCGCTCATCCTGTCATATGGCGGATCATGCTGTCCTGGACAAAGGACGCCACCAGGGCGCCCCCGGCTTCGAACACCTCGCCCCGCCCGTAGGCCCGTCCGCTGCCGGCGTAGGTGCTGCGCTGGTCGAGCAGCAGCCACTCCGACGCCCGGACCGGCTGGTGGAAGCTCAGCGTGTGGGTGAGGACGGTCGTGGCGATGGACACGTGGGCCATCGACTGGCCCACCCCGGCATGGGGACGCATCGCCGTTCCGATGAGGAAGCCGTCGGTGGCGTAGGCGAGGAGGGCCCGGTTGACGGCGTCGCCTTCGGGAGCGTCGGGGAACCGGGTCCAGACCTGCAGCTCCGCCGGCCCGACCGCCTCGGGGTCCGACACGTCCACTCCCCCCACGGTACGGACCTCCCACCAGGCACCGGCCGGCGGGTCGGCGGGCGGCCCCGTCCCGGGCATCGGCGGGGCGTGGCGAATCAGGTCCGGGTCGGGCGAGTCGAGCAGCACGAGGGATCGGGCGCACAGGCGGTCGCCCTGGCGGATTGAGACGGTGACGCTGGCGAACGCCCGGCCCGCGTGCATCTGCTCGACGTCGATTTGGACCGGATGGTCGGTGGTGCCGGCCCGGGCGAACACCGTGTGCAGGGACCGGACGGTCTTGTCCGGCACCACCCGGGTGGCCGCCGCCACCGCCTGGGCCATGAGCTGACCCCCGAACACCACACCTCCGGGCGGCCCGAGGCTGGCGGCCTCGAAGGTGCCGTCGCCCACGGGGGACAGCTCGAGGGCGGCGAGGAACGCCGCCAGGTCGATTCGACCGCCGGGCGGGGTCGGAGTGTCCTCGGCCACCTCAGTCGGAGAGCTCGATGGCCTGCTCGGGGCAGCTGGCCTCGGCGAGGCGGGCGGAGTCCTCCAGCTCGGGGGAGACTTCACCTTCGAGCTTCACCACGCCGTAGCCGCGGTCGTCGGTGTCGAACAGATCCGGGGCCAGCGTGTAACACCGGCCATGGCCGCTGCAACGTTCCTCGTCTATGCGCACCCTCATTTGGGCTCCCCGTCCGGTCCGGCTGGCGGCGGCCCGAGGATAGTGTGCGGCCTCGTGCCCGAAACGCTCCGCCATCGGCGCCACCCGTGACCGAGCCGTTCCGGGTCCTTCCCCACATCGGGCCGGACAACCAGTTCTTCTGGACCTCGGGCCGCGACGGCGTGCTGCGGTTCCTGCGCTGCCGGGGCTGCGGGTACTTCATCCACCCCCCCGGGCCTATCTGTCCGCGCTGCCTCGAGCGAGACCTCTCCCCCGAGCCGGTCAGCGGGCGGGCCACGCTCTTCTCCTTCACCGTCAACCATCAGAAGTGGTCGCCCGACATCGAGGAGCCCTATGTCATCGCCCTGGTCCAGGTGGAGGAGCAGGACGATCTGCGCCTCACCACCAACCTGGTGAACGTGGAGCCGGACGAAGTCCGAATCGGCATGCCGCTACGGGTCGTGTTCGAAGACCACGACCCGGTCTTCGTCCCGCTGTTCGAGCCGGCATGACGAGCTACGAGAACCGGGTAGTCATCTCCGGCATCGGCCAGTCGGCCGTGGGCCGTCGGCTCAACCGGTCGGCCATCGACCTGACCGTCGACGCCGCCCTCGCCGCCGTCGCCGACGCCGGCCTCACCGTCGCCGACATCGATGGGATCGCCACCTACCCGGGCGCCGGCGGAGGGCCGGCCGGCTTCGCCGGGCCGGGCACACCCGAGGTGCAGGACGCCTTGCGCCTCAGGGTCAACTGGCACGCCGGGGGCATCGAGGGACCGGCCCAGATGTCCGCCGTCATCAACGCCAGCATGGCGGTGGGGACCGGGCTCGCCCGTCACGTCCTGTGCTACCGGACCGTCACCGAGGCCACCGAGCAGGGCGGAGGCGGACGCAGCGGCATCGGCGCCGGTATACCGAAGATCGGCGGCACCCTGCAGTGGACGATCCCCTTCCGGGCCTATTCGGCCGCGTGCTGGCTGGCCTTGAACGCCCAACGGCACTTCCACCAGTTCGGCACCACCCGCGAGCAGCTGGGCATGATCCCAATCACCCAGCGGCGTCACGCCGGCCTCAACCCGAAGGCGATCTACCGCGACCCCATGACGCTGGAGGACTACCTGTCGGCCCGGATGGTGACCACCCCGTTCGGGCTCTACGACTGCGACGCCCCTGTGGACGGCTCGACCGCCCTCATCGTGTCGACGGCCGACTACGCCCCCGACACCCCGCGACCCGCCGCCCGCCTCGAGGCGGTGGGCACCGCTCTGCGGGGCCGGCCCTCGTGGGACCAGTTCGACGACATGACCACCATGGCGGCCCGCGACGCGGCGGCGAGCATGTGGGAGCGGACCGACCTGCGCCCGACGGACGTGGACGTGGCCGAGCTCTATGACGGGTTCAGCTTCCTCACCATGTGCTGGTTGGAGGCACTCGGCTTCTGCGGGCACGGGGAGGGTGGCCCCTTCGTCGAGGACGGCCGACGCATCTCTCTCGACGGCGAGCTGCCCCTCAACACCCACGGGGGCCAGCTCTCCGCCGGCCGCCTGCACGGCTTCGGCCACATCCACGAGGCGGTGACCCAGTTGCGGGGCGACGGCGGCGACCGCCAGGTCCCCGGCCAGGTGGAGATCGCCGCCGTGGCCAACGGCGGTGGCCCGCTGGCCGGTTGCCTGCTGCTCAGCCGGTGGCGCTGAACGGGCGGCGGGCCTAGAGGATGGCGCCCTTCACCTTGAGGTCGAGGATCTCGTCCATGTCGAGGCCGAGCTCGGTGAGCACCTCGTCGGTGTGCTCCCCGTGGTCGGGGGCGGCCACCAGATCGGGAGGCGTCTCGTTGAACTGCAGCGGAGACGGCACCATGCGGAAGGTCGTGCCGCCCCGGTGCTGCACCTCGCGGACGTAGCCGTTGGCGAGGGCCTGGGGGTCCTCCAGCAGCTCGCCGGACGTCTGCACCGGAGACCAGACGCCCTCGACCCCGGCGAGGATCGCCCGCCACTCCTCGAAGGTCTTGGTGGCGAAGATCTCGTCGAGGATCCCGACGCACTCCTTGCGGTTCTGAAAGCGCGAGGCCCCGTCGGCGAAGCGGGGGTCCTCCACCAGCTCGGGGTGTCCGATAGCCGTGACCAGCTCCGGCCAGAAGCGGTCACCCTGCAGCATCATCAGCGACAGGTAGCGCCCATCACCGGTGCGGTAGGTGTTCACCAGGGGGTTGGGTGACAGGGCCCGATCGCCCCGGGGCAGCTTGGAGACGCCGAACAGCCCGGCGGCGAGGACGCTGGCCGAGGTCGCCCACATGGCCGTGGAAAGCAGCGAGTTGTCGACCACCAGGGCCTCGCCGGTGCGCTGGCGGTGGAACAGGGCGGCGCAGATGCCGCCGGCGATGGTCATCCCTCCCAGAAGGTCGCCGAAGGCGGGGCCGGGCGGAGGGGCGGGCCACTCCTCGTCGCGGGTGATGATGTCGGCCACCGCCCGGGCCCAGAACGAGCAGCCGTCGAAGCCGCCCCGGGCCGCCTCGGGTCCCTTGGGGCCTTGCCCCGACCCCCGCACGTAGATGATGTCGGGGTTGGCGGCGCGCATGTCCTCCACGTCGATCCCCAGCGACTTGCGCACGTCGGGCAGGAAGCTGGTGAGGAACACGTCGGAGGTGGCGGCGATCTTCAGGAGCAGCTGGCGACCCTGCTCGGACTTGAGGTCGATGGCCACCGAGCGCTTGCCCCGGTTCGGCAGCTCGATCATGTGGTTGACGCCGCCCGGACCGCTGGGGACGAGTCCGGAGTTGACCAGGCCGCGCTGGGGGTCGCCGGTGTCGGGGTGCTCGATCTTGATCACGTCCGCGCCCCACTCGGCCAGGACGGCGCCGGCTGCCGGCACGTAGGTCCACGAGGCCACCTCGAGAACCCGGATCCCCTCCATGATGCGAACCACGCTCACAACCCCCTGTCTCCCAGGGGGCGCACACTACGTGGTGGGAAGGCAGATCCTGCAGGCCGGGCGACTCTCCGCCTCATCGGCGGCCACCCGGCGCAGGCCGTCGGGGTGCCGGGCCACGATCGGGCAGTCGGCCCGGTGCACGTTGGTCCCGTTGGCGGTGGCCACCAGGTCGAGGGCACCCGCCTCGGACACCGGCTGGGTGCGGGCGGCCCGCCGGGGCCCGTCGGCGGTGGAGACGGCGTCGATCAGGCGCTGGAACAGCTCCTCCTGGCGGGCCATCCGCTCGGCGTGGTGGAGGTCGGCCTGGTCGTAGATGCGGTACAGCCAGTGGGCCCAGAACAGCAGGCCGCCGACGACCATCATCCCGAGCCCGACGAACGAACCGCTCACCAGGTACGGGATCTGCTGTTGCACATAGGGGGTGTGGGCCGACCCGTACCAGGAGAGCAGGATGATGACGACCCCGAGGGGCAGGAGGACGGCGCCCGCCGCCACCTGCCAGGTGTTGCGGACGTCCATCCCCCTCAGGCGGTCAGAGGCGGAGGCGAGGACATCTGCGACCGGCCGGCGCCGGCGGGCGGTGACGGGCTCGGCGACGCCGGCCTGCTCGACGGTCACCGCGCTCATATCCTCCCCTCCAGTAGCTGCCACCGGGCGTAGCTCATCAGCGGGCTGGCCGCCACGAAGGCCAGCGCCACACCAATGATGACCCAGCCGACCGGGATCGGCGACCCGTGGGGCGGGCCGGCGGCCTGGGCCACCAGCCGCTCCGGGCCCTGGCCGAGGTCGGCGCTGCCCGACGCCAGGACGGCGCCGCTGGTCGTGCCGAGATCGGGCGCGCCGGAGGAGACGCCCGGCTGGGCCGGGAGGCCGCCGCCCCCGAGGTTGCCGCCGAGCGGGCCCACGGAGAAGGCCGGCGCCGTGGTGGCGTTGGCCGACACCTGAGCGGCGCCGAAGACGACCTCGGCGTGCAGCGGAGCCCCCGGGGTCCCCAACGGGACGGGCGGGAGCCCCGGCAGGATGAGGGCGGGCACGCCCGGCACCCCGGTGGCGGGCAGCTGGCGGTCGATGGTTATGGCCAGGCCGCCGGAGTCGGCGGTGGCCAGCCCGCCCTTGGTCGTGACCGACGGGTCGACGAGATGCACGGCCATGCCGGCCGCCTGCAAGGCCTGGTCCAGCTGGGTCTGGGCCGACGGCAGGAGGCCTTGGCCCGCCGGGGGGCTGCCGATCACGTGGACCCCGTTGCGGTCGATGTAGGCCTTCTGCCCGGCCACGGTGACGTTTCCGATGGTGAGCGAGGCCCGGGGCACGCCGGTGGTTCCGTCCGAGCGGGAGGCGGCGCTGGCGCTCACCCCTGACACCTGGATGAGGCCGGCGATGTCGATGGGCCCCGTGACGGACGTGGCGGTGCCGTCGACGCACGATGTGCTCAGGTGGACGTCGGTGTGGCTCTGTGACGAGCCGGCCGAGATGAGCGGCGGCCCTCCGGACCCGAACGCCGAATCGCCGATCGAGGAGTCGGCCGAGGCCTGGTTCTGCTGGGCCGTGCTGTGGGCGCTGCCGACTCCGGCCTGGGAGCCGCCGGCGTTGGCCGGCGGGCTGAAGGTCTCATCGGCGGCCCGTCCCGGCGAGGGGGGATAGGTCGACTCGGCCAGGACCGGGTCGTTGGGCACGGGGAACGGGAACCCGAAGGTCCCGAGGGCGCTGCCCAGGTGGGCGGCGACGTCGCCCGGGTAGGCGGCCGAGGCCAGCGAGTCGACGACCGGCCCCCCCGACACGGTGGTGCGGGCGAAGGGCACGTCGAACTCCATGACCTGGCCCTTGCTGGGGTCCCCGACCGGCAGCAGGCCTTTGCTGTCCAGCTCGTAGTGGAAACCGGCCCCGAGGACCGACAGGCTGTAGCCGGCGATCTGTGTGCCCCCCGACGGGGCTGCCCCGGACGGGCAGCTGACGCTGGCGTTGGCGTCGGCGCCGGAGCTGAGAAGGCCACCTGCGCCCAGGGCGGGGGCGGCCAGAGAGACGCCGGCGAGGACCGCCGAGACCGCCGCCAGCGACCGGCCCAGCCGCCACCGGCGGCCGCCTCTTGCACGGGACAGGGCGCGTCGCACCATCTTCAACTACCCAGGTACGACGCCAGCACGCCGTCTTCCTGCAGGTCGGCCGGCTCTCCCACGTCCACCATCCGCCCCTTGTCGAGGACATAGACGTAGTCGGCCAGCTCGAGAGCGGCGTTGACGTACTGCTCGACCAGCAGGATCGTGACCCCGGCGGCCGCCATGGCCTTCACCTCGTCGAACAGCTGGGCCACGATCATGGGGGCCAGGCCCATCGAGATCTCGTCGAGCAGGACCAGCCGGGGCCGGGCGATGAGGACCCGGGCCAGGGCCAGCATCTGCTGCTCCCCGCCGGACAGGGTGCCGGCGAGCTGCTCGACCCGGCGCCCGAGAGCGGGGAAGCGCTCGATGCCCTGGTCGACCAGATCGTCTCCTCCGCCGACGAGTTGGCGCGACATCTCCAAGTTGGCCCGCACCGTCAGACTCGGGAAGATGCCCCGCCCCTCGGGCACGTGCAGCACTCCCATCCGGGCGATCTGGCTCGCCCTCCGGCCGTCGATGCGGACGCCGTCGAACTCGATGGCGCCGGCTGAGGGCCGGGCCAGGCCCGTGATGGCCCGCAAGGTCGTGGTCTTGCCGGCGCCGTTGGCGCCGAGCAGGGCGACCACACACCCTTCGGGGACGCTGAGCGAGACACCCACGAGGGCCCGCAGGCCGCCGTAGCTGACGGTCAGGTCACGCACGTCGAGGAGCGGACGTGGTTGCTCAGGCGGCATCGGTGCTCCCCAGGTAGGCGGAGATGACCCGCGGGTTCTTGCGCACCTCGGCCGGGGTGCCTTCGGCGATGCGCTCGCCGAAATCGAGGACGGTGATGGCGTCGCACACCTCCATCACCAGGGCGACGTCGTGCTCGACCAGAAGGATCGCCGGCTCCCCGGTGTCGCGTCCGACCACGTCGAGCAGCACGTCGCGGAACTGGGCGGTCTCATTCTGGTCGAGCCCGGAGCTGGGCTCGTCGAGGAGGAGCAGGCGGGGCCGGACACAGAGGGCCCGGGCCAACTCCACGACCCGCCCCTGGCCCGTCGACAGCTGGCCGGCCAGCCGGTTGGCGATCGACCCGAGATCCAAGGCGTCGATGACGCTGTCCACCACCTGGCGCCCCTCCCGCCGCCGCCGTCCGAGGGCGCCTCCGGGCACCGAGGACTCCCAGGCCGCCATGAGGTTGGCCTCCACCGTCAGGCCGGTGAACAGCTCGAGGCGCTGGAAGGTCCGAGCGATGCCCGCCCTCCCCCGCCGGTGGGGTGCCCAGTCGGTGATGTCGGTGCCGTCGAGGCGCACCCGGCCCTCCTGGGGGGCGACCAGACCGGTGACGGCGTTGAACAGCGTCGTCTTGCCGGCCCCGTTGGGCCCGATGAGGCCGGTGATGGTGCCCCGGCCGACGGTCAGGTCCACCTGGTTGAGGGCGTTGACCCCGCCGAAGCGGACGGAGAGCTTGCCCACCTCGAGCAGGGGGCCGTCACCGGGCACGGGCCGGCTCCGTAGCTCGGGCGTCGGCTCGGCCGTTGCCGTCCACCGACGGATCCGTTCCGTTCGATGCGGGCCGTCCCAGGGACGCGGAGGAGACCCGCAGGACCTTGGGGTCGCGCACCGGACGGCGCCGGAAGATGTCCGTGTAGTAGCGGAGGGTGGCCATGGTGATGCTGATCGGCCCTTCGGGGTACTGGGCCAGGCTGACCACGCCGATGCCGACACCGAGCGGGATGTAGCGGTTGATCGATGCCGCCAGCGGCAGCAGCTCGAAGGTCGAGATGCCTCCGGCGATGAGCGCCCCTCCGACCAGGGCCCGGCCGCCGAGGACGACCAGCAGCAGCAGCTGCAGCGACTGCTGGAAGGCGAAGTCGTTCGGGTCGACGGTCAAACGGAGGGCGCCGAAGAAGGCGCCGGCGAAGGCGGCGGCCGCCCCGCACACCGCGAACACCACCAGCTTGGTGAGGGTCAGGTTCACCCCGAAGGTGGACGCTCCGAGCGGGGCGTCGCGGATCATCTGCAGCCGGCGCCCGATCGGGCCCCTCCTGAGGAGGGTCGCGCCGATGCCGTACACGGCGAACAGGCCCAGAGCGAGGTAGTAGAAGCTGAGATCGGACACGAACGAGATCCCGAAGATGCGGGGCCGTGACACGGTCAGCCCGGTGTAGCCGCCGCTGATCGAGCCCCGGATGAACACCAGGTTGTCGAGGAGCAGGGCAAAGGCCATGGTGGCCAGGGCGAGGAAGAGCCCCGACAGCCGTATGGAGGGCAGACCGACGATGACTCCGAGCGGCACGGCGATGAGGGCGCCCACCACGGCGGCCCAGAGGAAGCCGTCCCCGTGGGCCCCGCCGAGGTGGCCGGCGGCGAAGGCCCCCACGCCGACGAAGCTGAACTGGGCGAGCGAGATCTGCCCGGCCCACCCGGTGAGGACGACCAGGGTGACGGCGATGGCGGCGTACACCAGCCCCGAGCTGATGTCGCGCAGGCCGGAGCCGTGCACGCCGATGGGCAGGAGGAGGCCGACCAGGAGCAGGGCCCCGGCGGTGACGGCGGCCCTCGCCCAACCGCCGGTCGGGGCCGACGCCGTCACCGACCGGATGGACGAGCGAACCTCCTTGAGGCCCCGCCCGTAGAAGAGCAGCAGGGCGAACAAGGCGATGTAGGGCAGCGACGCCTCGATGTCGGCGACGGTTCCGGAGCTGCCCCACTTGGAGAGCAGGCTCTGGGCGACCCCCAGCACCATCGCTCCCCCGAACGCCAACGGCAGGCTGACCAGCTTGCCCAATACGGCCGGAGCGAAGGCGTAGATGACCACCAGGACGAGGGTGTAGACGTCGAGGCCCTGGCTGGAGCTGAGCAGGATGCCGACCAGCCCGGCGAACATGCACGAGATCATCCAGGCGATCCGAGAGACGCCGTCGCTGCTCACGCCGTTGAGCTCGGCCAGGTCGCGGTTGTCCACCACCGCCCGGGTGGACAGCCCGAACCGGGTGCGCTGGAGGAGCTGGGAGAGCCCGATGCCGACAGCCACGGTCAGGATCAGGGTGAACAGCTGGGTGTAGCTGACGTTCAGCTGGTGGCCCACGGAGAAGGTGGAGGTCGGGAAGATGCTGCGCAGCGACCGGTCCTTGCCGCCGTAGAGGATGGGAGCGAGGGACTGGAGGACGGCGACCACGCCGAAGGTCATGACGATCTGGATCTCGGCCGACAGGGCGATCACCGGCCGGAAGAGCCGTTCGCAGATCAGACCGATCAGGGGCGCCACCAGCAGCAAAAGGACGGGCAGGGCGACCCATTGGGTGAGATGCCATCCGTCGCGCAGCTGCCAGAAGGTGAAGCCGCAGAACATGGCGATGGCGCCGTAGGCGAAGTTGAAGATCCCCGACGTCTTGTAGGTGAGGACGACGCCCATGGCGGCCAGGGCATAGACACTGCCGCTGAACAGGCCGATCAGGACGAACGGCCAGTAGGCGCTCACGTCGGTCTACCGCCTACCCGACCGGCACCAGTTGGCCGTTGCAGAAGAAGCCGCTGGCCGGCCACTTCCGGACGTAGTTGTTGCCCCTGACTATGACGTCCATGGTGCACGGCCCGGCCGGCAGCCGCATCCTCGGGGTGATCGGCGCCGTCGCCCCCCCGGTGTCCCAGGAGTCGATCGACTGCAGGATCTGGGTCAGCGAGTTCCGGGTCGGGTTGTGGCCGGCCTTGATCAGGGCGTAGATGAACATCTCGGCGCTGGCCCATGACTCGATGCCGAACCCGCTGGGCTGCTTGCCCGGCTCGTAGGTCTGCAGCATCTGCTGGTACAGGTTGACCTCGGGCTGGTTGTCGGTGAAGGGGATGAAGGGCAGGACGGCCTCGAAGTTCTGGGCGGTGTCCTGGCCGGCCACCTCGATCTGGGCGGGCGTGTAGCCGTCGAAGGTCGTCCCCTCGTACACAGGGTGGAAGCCCTGCCGCTGCATGGCCTGCAGGAGCTTGGCGTTGCCGGTTACGTCCATGGTCGTGAAGACCCCGTCGCAGCCTCGCTGCTTCATCTCGATGACGTCCTGGTCGAGTGAGGCGGTGGCCGGCGACACGCTGAAGTCGGTGAAGCAGTTCTGGGCCCCCTCGTGGACGAAGAGGTTCTGGAACTCCTGACCGGCGCTGGCGCTGATCGGGATGCTGTAGGAGAGGGTGGCGATCTTGGTGGGGAACTTGGCCAGCGCCTTCAGCCCGTTGGTGAAGCTGTTGTAGATCTCGGGGTGGCCGTTGACCACGTAGTAGGTCGACCCGTTGGTCGACCAGTAGACGGGTGACACCCCTCGGTTGGGGTTGATGGCCACGCCGATGTCGGGGACCTTGGCGTTGACCATCTCCTGCACGCCCCCGTTGTCGCCGTCGGAGAGGGAACCGACGAAGGCGAAGACCTTCGGGATCTCATCGGCGATGTCCGCCGCGTTCTTGCCGGCGTCCTGGCCGTCGTCCTCGACCAGCAGCTTGAGCTGGCGCCCGCAGATGCCCCCGGCGGCGTTGATGGCGCTGAACAGGGCCTGGACCGCCTCGGAACCCTGCTCGAAGTTGTTGGCGAGGATCCCAGTGAGCCCGCTGACATTGCCCAGGGTGATGGTGGTCGAGGTGACTCCGACGTCGGAAGCGGTGTTGCCGGCCGCCCCGGGGCACAGCGCCGCCTGCTGGGCCGGGCTGTAGGGAAAGTTCGCCGGTGTCAGCTGGGACGCCGGCACCGCCGGCCCCGACGAAGCCGGGGCGCCGATCACCTTGCCGCCGTTCCCTGCCGCGGTCGGACCCGACTGGGACACGGGGCCCGACCCGGTCTGGGTCGCACCACCGGAGCCGGACGCGCCCGGGCCGGACCCCGAACCCGCGCCGACCTGGGATCCGGCGGCGCCACCGGCTCCGAGGTAGGGGCCCACCCGGGCCCCGCAGGCCGCGCTGACCAGCGCCACCCCGACTAGCAGCGCCGTCGACGTTCGCGACCGCCGGGCGACTGCTCTCAATCCCACTCTGCTCCCCCATTCCAAGCGACGACCACCGGCCCGCCGACCCGGCTGATACAAAGCTATTTCCCCGGGTGGAGCTCGTACTCCTGCCGGAGGCTATCGGGGGGCCCCGAGGGGGACAAAGCGTCACAAAGGCGCGGTCAGGTCCTCCAGCACCCGCCGACGCAACAGCTTGCCGGTGTCGGTGCGGGGGAGCTCGGCGACGAGGCGGATCTCGTCGGGGGTCTTCGAGGACCGGAGCCGCTGCCGGGCCCATCGGCGCAGCTCGTCGGGGTCGGGTGTGGTTCCGGGTGCCGGCACCACCACACCGACCAGCCGCTGGCCCCACTCCTCGTCGGGCGGCCCGACCACGGCCACGTCAGCGACATCAGGGTGGGTGAGCAGCACGTCTTCGATCTCGGCCGGGGCGATGTTCTCGCCGCCGCGGATGATCGTGTCGTCCGCCCGCCCCTCGATGAAGAGGTAGCCGTCGGGATCGAGCCATCCCCTGTCGCGGGTGGCGAACCATCCTTCGGAGTCGTTCTCGGTCGACCCGGAGTACTCACCCGACACCTGATCTCCCCGGACGAAAATGAGGCCGGGCTCGCCCGCCCCGGTCGGGTTGCCGTCCTCGTCGCGGATCTCGAGCTCGATGCCTGGTAGGGGCCGGCCCACCGAGCCCAGCCGGGCCCGCACCGCCGGGTCCTGCGACTCGAAGGCGGCCCGGTGGTCGTCCGGGCCGAGGAGGGCGATGGTGGAACTGGTCTCGGTGAGCCCATAGGCGTTGACGAAGTTGACGCCCGGGAAAAGGGCCATGGCCCGCTCGAGAACCGGCACGGGCATGCGGGCCCCCCCGTAGGACAGATTGCGAAGGGTCGGCGCGGCGGCGTCGGTCGTGTCACCGAGGTGCTCGACGATGCGGGCCAACATGGTCGGCACGACCATGGCCTGGGTCACTCCATGGGTCCGAACCGCGTCCAGCCACTCTCCGGGGTCGAACCGGTCCAGGTAGACGATCCGTCGGCCGGCATAGACGTTGCTGATCACGTTGGTCAGGCCGGCCACGTGGTAGGGCGGCACCGCCACCAGGGCCGCCTCGTCCTCCCCGGCGCCCCCGAACTCGACCGTACCGAAGACGTAGGCCAACAGGTGGCGATGGCGAAGGACGGCGGCCTTGGGCTCGGCGGTGGTTCCGCTGGTGTAGAGCAGGACGGCCACCAGCTCCGGGTCGTCCGGAGCGGCCGGTCCCTCGGCGTCCCCGAGCTCGGCGAGGAGAGCGCCCCGCTCGACGCCGCCACCAACGGTCGCCACGCCGTCGTGCACCACCAGCGCCCCGGGGTGCGATCCGACGAGCGAGCGCAGCTGGCCTTCGCCGAGCCGGTAATTGAGCGGCACGAAGGGGACGCCGGCGGCGGCGGCGGCGAACAGGCAGACAGGGTAGGAGACGTGATTGGGGCCGACGTACAGGACGGCTGAGGCGCCGTGGCTGCGCAGCCGCTCGGCCAGGGCCCAGGCCCCCCGGGCCAGCCGGCCGATGTCCCAGTCACCGCCCGGGCCGGTAACCGCTGGCCGCTGGGGGTCCCCGGATGCGGCCATGTCCAGCACCATGCTCAGGTTCACGGCGGCGGCACCGTCAATCGGAGGAGGGAAGGGGCTTGGCGCCTTTGACGGTCAACGGGCGTCCCTCGAACTCCAGGGGACCGGCCCCCGCCTTGGCGCAAAGGACCTCGAGGCCGGACTCCTCGTCGATGTAGCGCTTGCCCAGCACGCAGCCGGCGTCGCCTCCCGGCGGGGGGGGAGCCGAGCCCGACGGATTGCTGCCTGCCGCCATGGGGGTGCCGCCACAGGACAAGGTCCCCGGGGTGGCGGGCTCTTTGAGCACGACCACCTCAGTCGAGCACTCCGCGCTGTGCAGCCGGGCGCCGGCGCGAATCTCCATCTCTCGCTCCTCCTGCCTACCGGCCCGACAAGCTACCCGTCGCCGCCGGCCGGCTTTCCGCCCTGGGCCACCCGCCGGTACTCGTCGGTGTCGTGCGCTTGACTCTCGGCTGCCAGCCCGAGGGCCAGAGCGTTGAGCGCCGACTGGCGCAGGTGCTGGTTGAGCACCGCCTTGGTCTCCTGCAGCGCCAGCGGGGGCTGCGAGGCGAGCCGGTGGGCGTAGCCGATCGCCTTCTCCATCAGCTCATCGGCGGGGACCACGAAGCTGGCCAGCCCCATCGACACCGCCTCGTCAGCGGAGATGCGCTCCCCGGTGAACAGGTAGTGCTTGACCCGCAGCAGGCTGGTCATCGTGGGCCAGGTGACCGCGCCCCCGTCCCCTGCGACCAGGGCCACGGAGACGTGGGGGTCGGCCAGGTAGGCGGTGTCGGCCATGAAGACCACGTCGCACAGGGTTGCGATGGTGCACCCCAACCCCACGGCGGGGCCGTTCACCGCCGCCACCACCGGCACCCGGACGTCGAGCATGTCCTGCACCAGCCGACGGGCCTCGCGCATCGATCTCCGTCGCACGGCCAGGTCCACCCGCCGGGCCTCGAAGTCCTCCAGCAGACCGCCGGTGCTGAAGGCCCGGCCGGCGCCGGTCAGGACGACCGCCCGCACCTCCTCGTCGTCGTCGAAGGCCGCCCACATGCGGGCGAAGGCCACGTGAAGCTCGTCAGAGAAGGCGTTCAGGGTGTCGGGCCGGTTGAGAGTAACGATCCGCACCGCACCGTCGGACTCAACCAGCAGCTCGCCGGACCGCTCGTTCGACAGCTCGACCACCTCCTCGAGGGTGGGAGGAGGCTACCGATCGGGTGGCTACCCTTCCGGCCGGTGAGCGGTCGGGAGCAGAACGCGGGGTTGTCGGATTTCCGGCTCACCGTGCGCAGGTGGCTGCACGAGAACCTGCCCCCGGACTGGGTCGACGCCGAGTTCGCCCCCAACTGGCCACCGTCGGACGACGATCCGGACGCGGTGGAGATCAGTCGGCGGTGGCACCGGCGGTTGCACGAGGGCGGCTGGCTGGCCCCGAGCTGGCCCGAGGAGTGGGGGGGCGCTGGGCTCGACCTGGGCCGCCGGATGATCCTCGACGACGAGCTGGCCCGGGCCCGAGCGCCGTTGCCCATCGGGTTCTCCGGCATCGAGACCCTGGGGCCGGCTCTCATCCGCTTCGGCACCAACGAGCAAAAGAGCCGGTTCCTGGCCCCGATCCTGCGAGCGGAGGAGCTCTGGTGCCAGGGGTACTCCGAGCCGGACGCCGGCAGCGACCTGGCCTCCCTGCGCACCCGCGCCCAACGGGTCGGCGACGACTACGTGGTGACCGGGCGCAAGGTGTGGACGTCCTACGGTGGCCGGGCCGACTGGTGCTTCCTCCTCGCCCGCACCGGCGGCGGCGGCCGGCACGGCATCTCCTTCCTGCTGGTCGACATGGCGACGCCCGGGGTCCAGTGGAACAAGATCCGCCAGCTGCACGGCGAGACGCACTTCGGCGAGCTGGTGCTCGACGAGGCCCGGGTGCCCGTCTCCATGCGGGTGGGCGAGGAAGGCGACGGCTGGCGGATCGCCACCCACAGCCTGTCTCATGAGCGGATGATGTCGGGGAACGGGCCGGGCCCGGTCCGGGCCCGCCTGACCGCCCTGCAGGGAATGGCCCGGGCGACAGGCGCGGGACCAGTCGAGCGGCAGGAGATCGCCCGGCTCGAGTGCCGTCTGCGCGGCCTCGAGGGCTTGGCGGCGGGAGCCCTGCGCCTGGCCGAGACCGGCGATCCCCGGCTGGGGGCATGGGCGTCGATGGTGAAGCTGGCCGCCAGCGAGATCCGGGTCTCCATCGCCGAGGTGGCGGCCCGGATCGTCGGCCCGGCCCTGGCCGCCTCCGGCCCCTCGTACCGGGCCACCGGCCACGTGCGGGGCAGCGGCCCGGAGCTGTGGGCGTGGGAGCTGCTGGACTCGAGAGCCGGCCCGATCTACGCCGGCACCAACCAGATCCAGCGCAACATCATCGGAGAGATCGGACTGGGACTGCCCCGATAGGGCGGCAGACAGGAGGCAAGGTGGGACTGTTGGACGGCAAGGTCGCCATCGTGACGGGCGCCGGGCGCGGCATCGGTCGGGGCGAGGCGCTCCTGCTGGCCGCCGAAGGAGCCCGGGTCGTGGTCAACGACCTCGGCACCACCCTCGACGGGGCCGGCGCCGACACGTCGGTGGCCCAGACGGTCGTGGAGGAGATCACCGCGGCCGGGGGGACGGCGGTCGCCAACCAGGACGACGTGGCCAGTTGGGAGGGCGCCCGCCGCCTGGTGGACCACGCCGTCGAGTCCTTCGGCGACCTGAACATCCTCGTCAACAACGCCGGCTTCGTGCGTGACCGTATGAGCTTCAACATGGACGAGGACGACTTCGACTCGGTCGTCCGCGTCCACCTGAAAGGGCACTTCGCACCCTCGCGCTTCGCCGCCTCCTACTGGAGATCGCGCTCGAAGGCCGGAGAGCCCGTCTACGGCCGGGTCATCAACACGACCAGCGAGGCAGGCCTCTGGGGAACCCCCGGACAGGCCAACTACGCCGCGGCCAAGGGCGCCATCTACTCGATGACGCTCGTCCTCGCCCGCGAGCTCGAGCGCCTGGGTGTGACGGTCAACGCCGTGGCGCCCCGGGCCCGGACGAGGATGACCGAGACGCTCGGTGGTGGCTTCTCACCCGACCAGCCCGCCGAGGGATTCGATGACCTCCATCCCGACAACATCGCCCCGGCGGTGGTGTGGCTGGCCAGCGAGTCCGCCGGCGACATCAGCGGGCAGGTCTTCATGGTGACCGGCGGGCGGGTGCACCTCATCGACGGATTCAGCGAGGCAGCCGCGGTCAGCAAGGAAGGCCGCTGGACCGCCGCCGAACTGGTCGAAGCCCAGGAGAAGCTGTTCTCCGGTCGCCGGAGGGGAACACCCGGGTTCGGCATCGGCGCCTGACCGGCGCCGATGCTCACGCCGAAGCGGCGTAGCCCCCGCGCTCCGGGTCCAGCCGGCGACGCAGCAGGCGGCGGGTCCGCTCGGCGACCCCGCCCCACACCCCCTGTCGCTCGCGGGTAACGATGGACCAGGTCAGGCACTCGACCCGCACCGGGCACTCGGCGCAGATGATCTGAGCCTGAAGCGTGGCCTCACCCCGCTCGGGAAAGAACACCGACGGGTCCACGCCAAGGCAGGCACCGCGCTGGCGCCACTCGTCGCCCGGTGGCCCGTACTCGGACAGGTAGGCGGTGACCTCGCGTTCTAGCTCGTCGACCCTACGGGAGTGGGCGTCCAGCGTGTCGGGCATGTCGTCTCCTCGTGGAGCGAGCCGCCCGTCCCGCGAGAAACACATCGTACCCCGCGGTGCGGCAGGATACGCGTCATCCCGCGGCGCGCCACCTATCGGTCCCATCCCCATGCCCAAGACGTCGACGTCGCCGCCCTGGAGGCGTCGCTGCGAGACCGGGTTCGGGGAGAGGTGCGCTTCGACGCCGGCAGCCGGGCCGCCTACTCGACCGACGCATCCAACTTCCGGCAGATCCCGATTGGTGTGGTGGTGCCGCTCGACGTCGACGACATGACGGCGACCGTGGCGGTGTGCTGCGAGCACGGGGCGCCGATAACCAACCGAGGCGGGGGGACCAGCCTGTCGGGCGAGACCACCAATGTGGCGGTGATCGTCGACAGCTCGAAGTACGTGCACCGTATCGAGGAGCTCGACCCGGACGATGGTTACGCCTGGTGCGAGCCCGGGGTGATCAACGACGCCCTGCGCGAGGCGGCCGCCCCCCACGGGCTCACCTTCGGCCCCGACCCTTCGACCCATGACCGCTGCACCATCGGGGGCAACGTGGGCAACAACTCCTGCGGCGTCCACTCGGTCATGGCCGGTCGCACGTCGGACAACACGCTCGCTCTCGAAATCCTCACCTACGACGGGGTGCGGATGACGGTGGAGTCCTCCTACGCCGAGGACGAGATCGAACGGGTCGTGGCCGGCGGCGGCCGGCGCGGTCAGATCTTCGCCGACCTGCGAGGACTGCGCGACGCCCATGCCGAGCGGATCCGCGCCAGGTTCCCGGCGATTCCCCGGAGGGTGTCGGGCTACAACCTCGACGAGCTGCTGCCCGAGCGGGGATTCAACCTGGCCGCCGCCCTGGTGGGCTCGGAGGGCACCTGTGTGACCGTGCTGAGGGCCAAGCTGCGCCTGGTCCCCTGGCCGGCCCACCGGGTTCTGGTGGTGGTGGGCTATCCCTCCATCTTCGAGGCCGCCGACGATGTCCCCGCCCTGCTGGAGCACCGGCCCATGGCCCTGGAGGCCATGGACCAGCGGCTGGTGGCGCACATGCGGGCGCGGGCGGCGAACGCCGCGGCCTTGTCCGGCCTGCCCCATGGATCGGACTTCCTGATGCTCGAGTTCGGAGGGGACTCGGCCGCCCAGGCAGAAGCCGACGCCCGCCGGGCCGGCGACCGGCTCGCCCGTCGGCTGGGGGGCTCGCACGTCTGCACCTTCGCGTCGCCGGCGGCCGCCACCGCCCTCTGGAAGCTGCGGGAGGCCGCGGTCGGGAACACCTCCCACGTCGCCGGGCAGGCCCCCGCCTGGCCGGGGTGGGAGGACTCGGCGGTCCACCCCGCCAGGCTGGGCCCGTACCTGCGTGAGCTGTGGTCGCTCTACCAGCGCTTCGGGTACACGGCCGCCGCCATCTACGGTCATTTCGGGGACGGCTGCGTGCACAGCCGGATCCCATTCGACTTCCGCACTCAGTCGGGGCTCGACCGGTACCGGGCGTTCCTCGACGAGGCCGCCGACCTCGTCGTCTCCTACGGCGGATCGCTCTCCGGCGAGCACGGGGACGGCCAGCAGCGGTCCCAGTTCCTCGAGAAGATGTTCGGCCCCGAGCTGGTGGGAGCGATGCTCGACTTCAAGCGAGCGTGGGACCCCGAGGACCGGATGAACCCCGGCAAGCTGGTCGACCCCGTGCGCCTGTTCCGCTCCGACGAGAACCTGCGCATCCGGCTGGACCCCCCGCCCGGCACCCCCACCTACTTCTCCTTCGCCGAGGACGGGGGAAGCTTCGAGTCCGCCCTCACCCGCTGCGTGGGAATCGGCAAGTGCCGGGCCCTCGAGGGGGGAGTCATGTGCCCCAGCTACCAGGTGCTGCGCGAAGAGGAGCACTCCACCCGCGGCCGGGCCCGGCTGCTGTTCGAGATGCTCCAGGGTGAGGCCGTCGAAGGCGGGTGGCGGTCCGGCGAGGTCTTCGACGCCCTCGACCTGTGCCTGTCCTGCAAGGGATGCAAGAGCGACTGCCCGACGGGCGTGGACATGGCTACCTACAAGGCCGAGTTCCTCGCCCACCACTACCGGCGCCGCCTTCGACCCCGTTCCGCCTACGCCATGGGGCTCGTCATGTACGCCGCCCGCCTCGGCGGGCGGACACCGCGGGTGGCCAATCTGGCCCTTCACGGAACGGGCGTCAGCCGGGCGCTCAGGTGGGCCGCCGGCGTTCACCCCGATCGGCATCTGCCCTCATTCGCCCCGACGACGTTTCGCCGGTGGTTCTCCCGCCGGCCCCCCGCCAATCCTGCAGGGCCGCCGGTCGTGTTGTTTCCCGACACATTCACCAACCACTTCGACGTGGGGGTGGCCCGGGCCGCCTGTGAGGTCCTCGAGGCGGCCGGCTTCGACGTCCGCCTACCGGCGAGGGTCGCCTGCTGCGGTCGCCCGCTGTTCGACTACGGGATGCTCGACACGGCCCGGCGCCTGTTCACCCACACCCTCGACGTCCTGGCCGAGGAGATCGACGAGGGCATCCCCGTGGTGGTTCCGGAACCCAGTTGCGCCGTCAGCTTTCGCGACGAGCTGCCTGAGCTCCTCCCCCGCGACCGACGCTCGGCCCGACTGGCGGCGAGCACCTTCACTTTCTCGGAGTTCCTCGCCGCCCGGGCACCGGACCTGCCCCTCTCCCCCCTGGAGAGCCCGGTCCTCGTCCAGCCCCACTGCCATCAGCGCTCGGTGGTCGGAACCGGCGCTGACGAGGAGGTCTACGAGCGTCTCGGGGCCGGTTACTCGGAGGCGCCACCCGGCTGCTGCGGGCTGGCCGGCAGCTGGGGGTTCGAACGAGCGAAGTTCGACGCGTCGATGCGGGTCGGGGAGCGGGTCCTCTTCCCCGCCGTTCGCGCCGCCAGCCCGGACACCCTGGTCGTGGCGGACGGCTTCAGCTGCCGCACCCAGATCGCCCAGGGGTCGGGCCGACGCGCCCTGCATCTCGCCCAGGTCGTCCGCCGACAGCTGCCCGCCTGACGCCCGCAGCCACCACCGGACGTCGGCGTCGGGCATGTAGGTCACCCACCGCGCGAATGCCGAACAGGGCCTACAGCCGCATTCCGGCGGTGCCGACACAAGACATGCGGAGGCTGTGCCGGGTCATTGCCGGGACAACGTCCGCACTCCTGAAGGCCGGAGGGGCGCGATCCAATCGTGCCCCTCCGCCATGTGCAGACCTAGGCCGGCTCCTGCAGGGTCATCTCGAACCAGACGTCCTTGCCGTCTCCCGGGGAACAGTCCACTCCCCAGGCGTCGCTCAGAGACTCCACCAGTTGCAGGCCGCGCCCGCCCCGCCCGTCGGCGTCGGTCATCAGCCGCAGAGGCACCCGACCGCTGTGGTCGTGCACGGCGACCCGTACGGCCGACCCGGCCCCGGCCACCACGATGTCGACCTCACTGGAGGCGTGCTGGATGGCGTTGGTGACGAGCTCGCTGACCAGCAGGGTGGCCGTCTCGGCCAGCTCATCCATGCCCCACCTGGTCATGACCCCGGCGACGAACGAACGGGCCGACGTGGGGGCGGACGGGTGCGCCGGCAGATGAAGGCGTTCTTCCCCGCGCTGGACGGCGTGGTCCTGCATCGCGCTGGCCCCCTTCCGCCTCGACCCCCCGAGCGCGCCCCAGGCTAGTCCCGGCGCTTCGTCGGGCGCCTGCCGAGTTGACGAAACGTAAGCTCCACTACGAGACCCCGGGAGGCAAGTGTGAGGCTGTCGGACCTGCAGACCCCGGCGCTGTTGGTGGCGGCCGCCGATCTGGAGCACAACCTCGCGACCATGGCGTCGGCCCTTCCGGGGGAGCGCCTCCGGCCGCACGTGAAGGCCCACAAGTGCACCGAGCTGGCCCGCCGCCAGCTGCAACACGGGCATCATCGGTTCACGTGCGCGACGATCCGCGAGGTCGAGGGCATGGCGGCCGCCGGGCTGGGCGAGGACCTCATGCTCGCCAACGAGGTGGTGGACGCCACCCGGCTGGGGAAGGTGGTGGCGGCCGGCGCCCGGGTCACCCTGGCCGTCGATTCGGCGACGACCGTCGAAGCGGCGGTGACCGGTGGCGTGCGCGAGGTCGTCATCGACGTGAACGTGGGCCTCCCCCGCTGCGGCATCGATCCCTCCGAGGCGGGCAAGCTGGCCGACTTGGCCCGCCGGAAGGGCCTCGAGGTGCGGGGTGTAATGGGTTACGAAGGCCATGTCGTGGGGCTGGAGGAGGCTTCCACCCGGGCCCAGATGGTGAAGCCGTGCATGGAGCTGCTCCTGCGGGCCCATTCCGACGTAGGGGGAGAGCTGATCTCTGCCGGGGGAACCGGCACCTACGCCCTCAACACCTGGGCCAACGAGATCCAGGCGGGCTCGTACGCGCTGATGGACACCGCCTACTCCAAGCTGGGGCTGCCGTTTCGCCCGGCGCTGTCGGTTCTGGCCACGGTCATCTCCGTCTCCTCCGGTTGGGCGGTGGCGGACTGTGGGCTCAAGGCGCTGGGCATGGACCACGGCAACCCGACCGTTCCTGGGGGGTCGGTGTGGTTCTGCTCCGACGAGCACATCACCTTCGCATCTGACACCGACGTCAAGGTGGGCGACCGGGTACGCGTCCTACCCGCTCACGTCGATCCCACCGTCGCCTACCACGAGACGTTGCACGTCGTGGAAGGGGACGAGGTGGTGGAGGTGTGGCCGGTGGACCTGCGAGGTTGGTAGGGCGCTCAACCGGCGCCGATTAGGGCGGCGGCCAGGGCCCGAAAGGCCCGCCCCCGGTGGGACACGGCGTTTTTCTCGTCGGTGGACATCTCAGCGAAGGTCCGGCCCCCGCCCCCTTCGGGGATGAAGACCGGGTCGTAACCGAAGCCGCCGTCGCCCTTGGGGGCGGTGGCGATGACGCCGTCGACGACGCCATCGGCCATGACCTCTCGGCCGTCGGGGAAGACCACCAACGCCACCGTGCGGAAGCGGGCCCGCCGATCGTCGACGCCGCCCATCTCGGCCAGCAGCTTGGCCACGTTGTCGGCATAGGTGGCGTCCGGCCCGGCGAAGCGGGCGGAGATGACGCCGGGCGCGCCCCCCAGGGCCACCACCTCCAACCCGGTGTCGTCGGCCATCGCCGCCGATCCGGTGGCTTCCATCACCGCTCGGGCCTTCAGGCGGGCGTTGCCCTCCAGCGTCGGCTCGGTCTCGTCCACGTCAGGGACGTCCTCGGGCCTCGGCGCCAGATCCCATCCCGGCAGAAGCGCCGCTATCTCACCGGCCTTGTCGCGGTTGGCGGTGGCCAGGACCAGCCGCATCAGCGCGGCCGGGGCGGCTCGGCCAGGACCTCGGACTGGAGGTCGAGCAGCTGGGCGCAGCCGTGCTCGGCCAGGCTCAGCAGCTCGTCCAGCTCGGAGCGTGAGAACGGCATGCCCTCCGCCGTGCCCTGGACCTCCACGAACCGTCCCGAGGATGTCATGACCACGTTCATGTCCACCTCGGCCCGCGAGTCCTCCGAGTAGTCGAGGTCGAGCTGGCACACGGCTTCGACCACGCCGACGGAGACGGCGGCGCACGCTTCGGTCAGGGGATGAGCTCGGAGCCGCTTGCCCTGCACCAGGCGGGTCAGGGCGTCGTGCAGGGCGACGTAGGCCCCACAGATCGAAGCCGTCCTGGTGCCGCCGTCGGCCTGCAGGACGTCACAGTCCAGAACGATCTGCAGCTCGGGCATCAGGGTGAGATCCGTGACCGCCCGCAACGACCGCCCGATGAGGCGCTGGATCTCCTGGGTCCGCCCCGACTGGCGCCCGCGGGCGGCCTCGCGGTCCACCCGCTCGGCGGTCGACCCGGGCAGCATCGAATACTCGGCCGTGACCCATCCCCGTCCCGTGCCCTTGAGCCACGGCGGCACCCGTTCGTCGATCGAGGCGGTGCACAGCACCTTCGTCCGTCCCACGGTCACCAGAACCGAACCGGCGGCGAACTCGGTGAAATCGCGGGTGAAGGTGGCAGGACGAAGGTCGTCCGGCTGGCGCCCGTCGTTCCTCATACCGGGTAGACGTCGCCCTGCCGGGCGATCTCCACCGGCGAGCCGAAGGCCTCGCTCCCCTCCTCGAAGCTCAGCGCGGCTGGCACGGTGGGGAGGCGGTGGGTGAGAACGAGCCGTGGGACTCCGGCCTGGCGACCGGATTCCCCGGCTTGGCGGGCGCTCATGTGTCGGGTGCTTCCCTCCTGATCGCGGAGATAGGTGGCCTCGCACAGGGCGAGGTCCAGGCCGGGCCCGAGGGCCTCCAGCGACCACGCCGGGCCGGAGTCGGCAGAGTAGCCGAGCACCCGTCCGGCCCCCTCAGCCCGCACGGCGAGGGTCTCGGGCCCGTGATCCGTGCGGGAGAAGCTGAGGCTCAGCGGTCCCACCCGTACCTCGTGGCCGTCACCGACCTCCGACCAGATGAAGGCCTGATCGGGCATCTGCAGGCGGTCGCGCAACTGGGCCGGGGCGAAGACCGGCACCGGCGGCAGGTGGAGGACATAGACGCTGGCCACCGCGAAACCCTCCACGTCGGTCCAGTGGTCGGGATGCTCGTGGGTCAGCACGATGGCATCCAGTTCCGCCAGGCCGATGTGACGCTGCAGGTTGGCGAGGGTGCCTGATCCGGCGTCCAACCACACGGCGGTGCCGTCGCAGGTGAGCAGGTAGCCGCTGCAGGCCTCGCCCGGCCCGGGATAGCTGCCGCTGCAGCCAAGGACCGTGAGGGTGAGGCCGGGACTCAGCGGTCGGTCCAGGTGGCGGGCTCGACCCGATCGAGCTCAGGACCCAACAGGCGCCGGCCGAGCTGGCGGAACAGGTCGACGTCGCCCGACGAGATGAACCGGTGGTTCGCCTTGCCGGCGCTGCGCCGGCCGAGGCCGGTGTCCTCGAGGATCGAACGCACCTCGAAAGCTGTCTCGTCCGCCGATGAGACCAGCACCACCCGCCGGCCCATCACGTCACCGATGGTGCGGGCGAGGAACGGGTAGTGCGTGCACCCGAGGAGCAGGGTGTCCACCCCGGCCTCCTTGACCGGGTGCAGGAGACGTTCGGCCAGCACGTGCACCTGCTCGCTGTCGGTCTCGCCCCGTTCGACGAACTCGACGAAGCCCGGGCAGGCGGAGCAGGTCAGCTCGACCTGGGCCCGATGCGACCGCACGGCCCGCTGGTAAGCGCCGGAGGAGATGGTTCCGACCGTTCCGATGACCCCGATCCGGCGGTTGCGGGTCGCCTGGACGGCGGCGCGCACCCCGGGCTCGATGACCCCGACGACGGGCACCTCGAGCTCGAAGCGAAGGAGGTCTAAGGCGGCGGCGGACGCCGTGTTGCACGCCACCACCACCATCTTCACGCCGTGGTCATCGACGAGGGCCCCGGCGATCTGGCGGGCGAAGTGGCGGACCTCATCGAGGGGCCGGGGGCCGTAGGGGTAGCGGCCGGTGTCCCCGATGTAGACCAGGTCCTCGTCAGGCAGCAGGTCGATCAGCGCCCGGGCGACGGTCAGGCCTCCGAACCCGCTGTCGAACATGCCGATGGGCCGGTCGTCCACCGCAGGAAGGCTAGGCCCGAGGGCCGGGTCAGAAGTAGATCGTCCTGCGGGCTCGTTCGGTGACCACGTCGATGTCGTCGGTCCACGCGCCGGTGGACAGGTACTTCCATCCGCCATCGGCCAGCACCACCACGATGACGCCGTCTTCGATCAGGGAGGCGCACTTGGCCGCCCCGGCCATGGCCGCCCCGGAGGAGATCCCGGCGAAGACGCCAGCCTCGGTCAGACGGCGGGTCCACTCGATCGACTGGCGAGGCCCGACGATGGTCTTGCGGTCGAGCAGCTCGGCCCCGCCCCCCTCGACGAAGATCGGGGGGATGTAACCCTCATCGAGGTTGCGCAGACCGTCGACGTTCTCGCCCGCCGGTGGCTCGATGGCCCACACCTTGATGTCGGGGTTCTGCTCCTTTAGGAAGCGGCCGACGCCGAGGAGGGTTCCGCTGGTCCCGAGGCCGGCGACGAAGTGGGTGACCTCAGGACAGTCTCGCCAGATCTCCGGGCCGGTTCCCTCGAAGTGGGCGCGGGGGTTGGCCGGGTTGGCGTACTGGTAGAGGAACGCCCACTCCGGGTGCTCCGCGGCCAGGGCCTGGGCCATGCGCACCGCCCCGTTGGACCCCTCGCCGCCGGGGGAGGAGATGATCTCGGCGCCCCAGACCTCGAGGAGCTGACGGCGCTCGACCGAGACGTTCTCCGGCATGACGATCTTGAGCGGGTAGCCCTTGAGCCGGCAGACCATGGCCAGCCCGATGCCGGTGTTGCCGGAGGAGGGCTCGAGGAGCGTCTGGCCGGGGCTGACGGTGCCGTCCTTTTCGGCCTGTTCCACCATGGCCAGGGCGATCCGGTCCTTCACCGACCCGCCCGGGTTCTGGCCCTCTAGCTTGGCCAGGATCCGCACCCGGGGGTTGGGGCTCAGCTGGGACACCTCGACCAGGGGCGTGTTGCCGATGAGGCCGAGAACGCTGTCGTAGAGGGCCATGGCGTAGCGCCGGCTACTGGCCGCCGCCCGCCACCGCCGGCAGGATTGACACGACGTCCTCCTCCGACACCTTGGTGTCGAGCTGCTCGAGGTAGCGCACGTCGTCGTCGTTCACATACACGTTGACGAAGCGGTGGAGTTGGCCGCCGTCGGTGATGAGCTGGCCGGCCATCCCCGGATACTGCCTGACCAGGTCCTGGAGGACCTCGCCGATGGTCGCCCCCTCGGCTCGGGCGCTCGACGTTCCGCCCGCGTGAGGCCGCAGGACGGTCGGGAGGCGGACTTCAACGGTCACCGCGGGTCCTCCGGGCATTGTCGAGTGAACAGGTAGGGATTCTACCGGGCTTCGACAACAACGGGCTCCTCGGAGATCTTCCCGTCGAGGATCCGGTAGGAACGCAGCACCGGCGGACCGGCCTTGAGGGACACCAGGACGTAGTGCCAGCTGGGGTCGGGCGCCTGGGCCACGTCGGTCGGGGACGGATAGGCCTCGGTGTGGGTGTGGGAGTGGAACACCCCCACGATCTCGAGCCCCCGTCCCTCGGCGTCGCGGTCCGCCTTCAGGTGATCTTTCGGATCCACGGTGTACACCCGAGCCGAGGCGGCCACGTTCCGGGTCGGGTAGCACACCGTCACCTTTCCGGTGCCGGGGCCGCCCCCGAGGAGGCCACAGGCCTCGTCGGGGAGGCCGTCGAGGCAGTGCCCCACGATCCGGAGGTAGACGGGCTCGGTCAAGCGCAGCACGGGACGGGCAGGATATTGCCCGCCCGCCGGTAGTCTCGGCCATCCATGTCAGCGGCGGCCAAGAAGGACCGGGGTAAGGCGGATCCGAACAACCGGACGGTGGCCGTCAACCGCAAGGCCCGCCACGACTACGACGTCCTCGAGACCGTCGAGTGCGGCATCTCCCTGCAGGGCAGCGAGGTCAAGTCCCTCCGCGACGGGCTGGTGGCGCTGAGGGATTCCTACGCCCGGGTCCAGGACGGCGAGGTGTGGCTGCACGGGGTCCATATCGCCCCCTACGCCTTCGCCCAGGGTTTCGGCAGCCACGATCCGGACCGGGCCCGCAAGCTGCTCCTGCACCGCCGGGAGATCGACGAGCTGGCCGGTCGTACCCAGCAACAGTCGCTGACCCTCATCCCCCTCTCCCTCTACTTCAAGGACGGCCGGGCCAAGGTCTCCCTCGCCCTGGCCCGGGGCCGGCGCAGCTACGACAAGCGGGCGGCGATCGCCGAGCGTGACGCCACCCGGGAGGCAGCCCGCGAGGTCCGCCGGGCCGCCCGGGGCGGGCGCGACCCCGAGTAGGGCGACCGGTCGGCTCGGAAGAGACCGGCCGGTACAATGGTTGGAAACAAGCACGGGGGTGATTGGTTTCGACTTCGACATCTGACACGGGAGAAGCGAGCCGTGGTCTCCGGAGCCACGTTAAAGAGCCGGAACCAAAAACAAACGCCGAGCCTCAGCTCGCGATCGCTGCTTAACAAGTAGCGCGTCCGACCGGTCTCAGCCCTGTGGGCCGGATCCGGGCGTCATCTAGCAGGGCTCACCCGGAGGGTCTCGTCAACGGGCTCTTCGGGGACACCTCAGTTGACTGGGGTCCCGCTCTGGTGCCGGTGACACGGCGGGACCCGAGATCTGACCGCCGGCTGCGCTCGGAGAAGCCCCGTTGAGGAGCCGAAGGACGCGGGTTCGATTCCCGCCACCTCCACTTGACGTGGGCCCATACGAACCGGTGTCCCACAGGCCCGGGCCAGCGATGGCCCGGGCCGGTTTGTCTCTGTGCTGGGAATTTTGAACCAGGGCCGTGCTCGGCGCTCGGCGCTGATCTCGACTCGGTCGACAAGCGCGGCGAGCGTCTGCTTGATCTGTTCGGGGCTTCCTTCGGTCAAGACATTGCGTGCTTTGGCGGCGAGCCCTTCCAGTTCCTGGCGACTGGGCGTGGCCGGGACCGTGGATCGAAGCTGCACCTGAAGCTGGTCGCGGTGGGCGGTCAGTTCGGTGCGGCGATCGGACAGCTCGGCGACCCGGGGGGCACAGATCGTTTCGGGCATGGTGCCTGCTTCGAAGGCGCGTAGGTAGCGGTCGATGGAAGCGGTGGTGTCCCGGAGTTGAGCTTCGGTGCTGGCGAGTTCGTCTTCCAACCGTGGGCGCTCGCTTTCGCTGTCCTCGTATGCGCCGTGGATAGCGTCCTCGAAGAGGTTGAGGTCGCCGTAAAGGTTGAGCAGCCCGTCGATGACGGCGGCTTCGAGGTCATCGGCGGGTACGCGATGTCCGGGGCAGCCACGTGCGCCGCTGACTTGGCGGGTGCGGCAGGCGTAATAGCGGTAGGTGCTGCTGCGCCCGTGGGCGCTGACGCCAACGTAGGCGCCTTCGCAAGCCAGACAGCGAACGAGGCCGGTCAGCAGGTATTCGGAGGTTGTTGGTGCCTGTGCCGTCGATTCCGCAGCGCGCTCGCTGAGGATCTGCTGGGCGGCATCGAAGGTGGCGTTGTCGAGGATCGGTTCGTGCTTGCCTTCGTGGACTGTCTCGTCGTGGCTGATCTTGCCGACGTAGACCGGGTTGCGAAGGAGGCGCAGCACGGTCTGGTTCGTCCATAGACCGCCGCGCCGGGACCGCCTCGAAGGTGTGCTAGTCGGCGCTGAACCCACGGGCCGACCTGGCCCATGGTGTGTCCGGCCGCGCTGCCTCAGCGCCGTCGACTACAAGAGTGACTCGCTCGTTGAAGAAGCACACCAGATCTTTGATCTTGGGGTTCTCTGGGATCGGGTCGGGGTAGCTCCACGCCACGTCGGGGATCACTTCCGAGTCGATCGACGCTGACCAATAGCGAGCGGTGCCCTTATACGGACACCGCGTCACGAGGTCGCTCGCAATGAACAGGTCCGTGCGGACGTCGGCGAACGGCAAGTAGTAGCGGACCGGGAGATACGTCTCGAACAGCAGCACGGGCCGGCGGCTTTCAGCGACGAGCTCGCCCTTCAGGAGCACCTGCACGTGTCGAGAGCTGCGCAGGGTGTCTACCCGCTTGTGCGGATCGCGAGCGTGCACATGGACCTGCTCGTCCTCCTCGAACCACTCCAGCGTCCGCCACGAGAACGTGACATGGCCCTCAAGAGGCGCGAAGTCTCCGGTGGGGTTCTCGTGTGTCCACGCCGCCGCGTCGGCTCGGGCACGCTTGCATACCACCGACCAGCGGCGCCGGCCGTCCGGAGCACGCGCCTCGTCGACGAGCACGCCAGGCCGTACGTCGCTGGCCGGGATGTAGTAGGTGGGGAGCGCGCCAGGCCCGTACTGGACGAGCAGCAGCGCCCGCTGGGTGTCGGCGACTACCTCGTCGGCGAGGCGGACGCGGATTCGCCGTTCGGTCGCCTCGACGAACGACTGCGGCAGCGGCATCGGCAGCTCCTTGCTCAGCGCGATTCGCCCTGCCAGCGTAGGCACGCTCCACGAGAGCCGCAGCAGCGTTCCGGGGCGACCTACATCTGTCGGTGGTCTACCCACCGGCGCCCCAAAATTGTTTGGGCACCGCCGATCGAAGACGCGACGGCGAACGCCGGCTCAGCGGGGCACTTGATCTACGAGGCGGCTGCCAAGGGGTCGGGGATCGCTCCGAGTTGGAGGAGCATGGCGAGGAGGTCGTTGACCGCCCAGCGCTCAACGATGCGGTCGCCGGCGATCCGGTACATGAACGCGGTGCCCCGTTCGCAGTGGCCAGCCGGTACCTCAAAGCCGCGAAAGCGGCCGCCCGGCCAGTCGTGGGCACGAGACCCGAACTGCACGACGAGGTCGCCTTCGGCGACGACGAAGAGCTCTTTCCAGTTGAAGGAGCGGAAGTTGAGCCCCTCGGTCGCCAACCACTGGCGGGTTCCTTCCAGCCCGGGTGGCCGGCTGGGGGCCAGGGCGTGATTGATCATGTCGGGGCTGCACAACTCGTCGAGCTGGTCCAGGTCCCCCGTGTTGAGGATGGCGTCGAAGCGCTCCACGATGGCCTTGTTTGTCTCCACACCCATACCTGCCTCCTACCTTTCGTGATAGTGTTACTATTCCGGAGTTAGGAGGACTATCGTCAATATGGCTGAGGCTGTCAAGAGGCGATACGACAACTCCCGCCGGCTCGCTCAGGTCCGAGCCACCCGGGCCAAAGTGATCGACGCGGCCAAGCAACTGTTCATCGAGCACGGCTATCCCGCCACGACCCTCGAGGCGGTCGCGGACGCCGCGGACGTTGCGCTGCCCACCCTGTACCGGCTGTTCGGCTCCAAGCGCGCCCTGCTCAAAGAAGTGCTCGACACGTCCTTGGGCGGCGACGACGAGCAGGTCGCCTTCGGAGATCGACCCGAACAACAACAAGCGCTGGCCGAGCCCGACCCGGCCGCCATGGTGCGCTCTTTCGCCCGAATCTGTCGGCTGTTGATGGAACGCTCCTCAGAAATGTTCCATGTGGTTTCAACCGCCGCCCAAGTCGATCCCGAGATAGCCAAGCTCCAAGACGACATCCGCCGCCAGCGCCACACCGGCCAGTCACGCATCGTTGCAGCCATCGCCGCCAGAGATGCCCTCGATCCAGCCCTCAGCGTCGCCGACGCCCAAGACATCGCCTACGCCGCGCTATCACCCGAAGTCCACCGCATCCTGACCATCGAACGCCGCTGGAGCGCCGACCAATACGAAAGCTGGCTGACCCGAGCCCTCAGTTCCTTGACCCCAAGCTGTTCGACACCGCATGCCCACCCGGCACTCGGACAAATAGTCGATCGTCGCTTTAACGCGGGAAACTAGCCCGCCAGGCCTAGACGCCGGACCGGCCTCTATCGCCTGGCTTCTTGCCCGCTTCACCAAGCGAAACGCCATAGACCGCCACCGGTCCTCGATGTCATCGTCCGAAACCACTTACCGTACGAACCGCTGTCTTCCCGGCTGCCCCCGCGCGGCCCCGCGGGCGACGATGCCTCTGAGACTATGGTCCCGTCTTGTGGATGCGATCCGAAACCCGGAGCTGGTCGAACTGCGAACCGGCGAGTGGGCGCTGTGGCGAAGCGTGGCTGTTCGAGCGACCGGCTTCTCCGTCGATGGTCTCGAAGCGTTCGGCGACGATGAGGACGGCCGCTTAGCCCGGTTGGCCGAAAATCGACGACTCCGTGAGGCGTTGACGTGGCAGAACCGAGACGTATTGCGCAACGCGCTGGACCGCTTGGACTCAGCGACGGGCAGTACGCGTCGGCGCCGTCTGGAGACGGTCGCCAGCTACTGGCAGCGGTACTGCGCCAAGAACGACACGATCGGTTTTTTCGGGCCGCTGGGATGGGGAACTCTCGCCGATGACGGCGCCGCGGCGGTCCTGGAACCGGGTGCCGAACTCTTGGCCGAGCGGGTCACTCATTTTGAGGTGTGGGCCATCGACGCGCTGGCCGCCACGCTCGCCCAGGACCCCGAGGTGCGTCGCTGGATCCCGCCGCGGCGCCATCCTGCCTTCGTGCCCGACAGCCTCGATGCGCCCGAGGCGGCGCTGTTCAGCGCCTGCGACGGGCGGCGCCCAGCGTTCGAGGTGGGTCCGCTCGGCCTGATCCAGAAGTTGAGCGAACGTGGGGCGTTGGTGTGGGCCTTCCGGGTGCCCCTCGGGCCGTACCCAGAACGCGATCTTCGTGCCCAGCTTGAAGCGATCGGCGACGACAGGGTGCGAGGTCGCTGCCTGGAGAGTCTTCACGGCCTCGAGGCGGCCCGGGCCGGGGTGGCCGCCGCAGCCGGAGATGCCGACGCGCTGGCCGACGCGCTCGGGGAGCTGGACCGCGTCTTCGAGTCGCTCGTCAATGTGTCAGCTAAACGGCGCGCCGGGGAGATGTACGCCGGGCGTACCGTCTGCTACGAGGACTGTCGACGCGACCTGCGGCTGCGGCTCGGCCCAGCCGTAGTGGAAGAGTTCGCCCGGGCGCTGGTTCCTGTCCTGGCCGGGTCTCGGTGGTACTGCGGCGAGATCTACGCCGCCGGCCAACGCCTCATCAGCGATGCCCTGCTGGAGGTACGCGCCGAGCGGGGTGACGCTCGAGTCCCGCTTTTGGAGGTGTGGCGCCGGGCCCTTCCTCGCCTGATGCCCGCCTCGGCCCGCCGGGAGATGCCGACCCCGTTCGAAGGGGCGGCCGCGGTCACCGCCGAGCTGCAGCGTCGGTGGACCGATCTGCTCGCCGGTGACCTCGACACGTTGAGCGATCGGGCTTGCGCCGTGTTCGCCGACGCCCGCCCGCCGTGGCCCAGGGCGGTCTTCCACGGGCCTGACGTGCAGATCGCTGCCGCTGGCATCGACGCCATAGAGCGAGGTGAATTCACGGTGGTCGTGGGCGATTTCCACCCGGGCGGCGCTCCCGTGGGCCAGTCCGTGTTCTTGGAGGGCCACCCCGATCCCGACAGCGTCCGACAGTTCATGGCGGCCCACCTGCCCGAGCCGAGGCTGATCATGGTCCCCTCACGCACCATGGGTCGTATCGGTGGTCGCTTCACGGTCGGGTACGGCACCACTCGTGACCAATATCTGCTCAGCACTGACGAGACCTGCACGTCCAGCGGGGAGCGTTGCTTCGACATCGCCGAGCTGTGGGTGGACGCCCGCGACGACCAGGCGATGCTCGTCACCAACGAAGGCACGCCGGTGGCCCCGCTCACCTACGCGTTCGAGCACCTGATCTTTGTAAGCGGCATCCGCGCCTACCAGCCCTTCGCCCCCGCGCCGTACTCGCCTCGGATCACCGCCGGACGCACGGTGCTGCGCCGGGAGACCTGGACCGTCCCGGCCGCGGATATGACCTGGGCGCACACCAAGGACGGCGTCCATGTCGCCGCTCGTAAGTGGGCGCGATCGCTCGGCATGCCCCGCCGCGTGTTCGCGCTCGCAGACGGCGAACCCAAGCCTGTCTATATCGACTTCGACAGCCGGGCGCTGGTAAGTATCCTCGCCCGCTTCGTTCGGGCAACGAGCGCAGGCACCGTGCGAGTCTCGGAAATGCTGCCCGGCCCAGACGAAACCTGGCTTCTCGACGCCGAGGGCCGTCGCTACACCAGTGAACTGCGGCTCACCGCGATCGACCTCACCAGAGAACCGACATGACCGGAAGCGTCGACATCGACCCGGCGCGATCGTGAGCAGCTTCGCCGCCTCGCCGGCGGCACGGTCCCGTAACGAAGGGCCGCTCCGTCCGAATCCACGTCGCGGGACCTGTTTGCCTGTCGCCGGGGAAGAGGGATGCTAGGTCCGGGTCGATAGCCGGAAGCCAACGCCTGACTGTTCAAGGACGATCCACGGCGCACGACCCGCCGGTCCCTTCATGCGCTGCATCGTCTTGAACACGAGGCTCGGCGGCCTTCTACCACCGCCCATTCAGCGATCCCGATGGCGACGATGCCGTCGAGCCACCACAGGCCGAGCACAGTGTTGGCGAGCAGGCCGATTGGCACCGCGGCGGCCAGGTAGGCGCAGAGCATGTTCTGAGTACCTTCACCAGCCGTCGCGGCGGATCCGAGTCGTGCCCCCAGCCTTCGCTTGGCGATACCGAGCGGAGGTTCGAGCAACGCGGTGCCAGCGGTGAGGATGATGCCGACGATGCTGGTCTCTGCTCGCGTTCCGGCGGCGAGGGCCTGGGCCGCCTCGACGGCGATGTAGGGAGCGAGCAGGAAGAAACTGATGGCGACCAGCTTTTGAGCGCGTCGTTCGGACAGCGCGCTCACCAGACGAGTTCCGGTGAATCGCCACCCGACGATGACGCTGGCCAGCGCTTCGATGCCGCTGTCGAAACCGAAGCCGAGCAGCGCGCGCGAGGCGCAGCCAATCGCGGCTCGGCGAGGCTGCCGGGCCGGGCTGCTGGACATCGGTGGCGGCGTCCGCCTCGCGGACATGCACCGCCGGTGGGCTCACGACGTTTCGATGTCGAGAAGATCAGTACCGAGTAGGACCTCAGACCGCGCATCCCGGCGTGGCGCAGCCGCACGTCCTGCCGGCCCAGGCTCTGAGTCCCTCGATGACCGCCCATCCAGAAATGCCGAGAGCGACAACGCCATCGACCCACCACAGTCCGAGCAGCGTGTTCGCCAGCAATCCAACGAGTACGGCGACGGCCAGATAGGCGCAGAGGAGATTTTGGGCTCTCCTGACCTATCCGTGGGTGCCTGAGGAGCCCATCCTCGGCCGCACCCCGCCTCCTGCCTACGTTTTCGAGCTTCTTGAGGGCTTCGAGAACGCAGGAGGAGATCGGGGTGCTGGGCAACAC
>Ga0209810_1000254_pt1 | contig 146133 bp, 144 predicted proteins | sample Coa_R1_7_FD_187159 | JGI IMG/M metagenome (GOLD analysis project Ga0209810, IMG submission 187159) | Surface soil microbial communities from Centralia Pennsylvania, which are recovering from an underground coalmine fire - Coalmine... | ecosystem: Environmental > Terrestrial > Soil >...
AGCAGTTGCGCGAAATGGTGCCCCTTGCCGACAGCACGATCTATGAGATGGAACAGCGCGGCGAATTCCCGCGCCGCTTCGCCCTATCGCCGAGATGCGTCGTGTGGGACCTGGCCGAAGTCGAGGCCTGGCTGGCCGCGCGGCGAGCGTCACCGGTACGACGCGCCCAGCATCCCGATGTCCGCCAGCGACGTGCCCGCCCGGTCAGAGAGCGGGATCAGGCGCGAGGAGAGGCATCGAAGGCGGGATGAGAGTCGGCACGTACTTCTCGCCCGCAACCCAGGCGTCGACGATGTTCGACCACTCTTGCAGCATGTGCCGGCGCTGCACCTCGTATTCGGCCTTGTTGTAGACGCCGCGCGAGGAGCGGCCGTCCTCGTGAGCGAGGCACTTTTCGATCCAGTCGCTGTTGAAGCCGAGCTCGTTGAGCAGCGTCGATCCCGTCCGGCGCAGGTCATGGACGGTGAACGGCTCGAGCGGCAGCCCTTCCTTCTTCGCCTGCTCCACGACGAGATAGGTGACGCGGTTGAACGTGGCCCGCGACATCGGCGCATCGGCATCGTAGCGCGATGGCAGGACGAACCGTGAATTGCCGGCACAGGTCTTGAGGGCGATGAAGATGTCGAGCGCCTGGCGCGAAAGATAGACGTTGTGCGGCTTCGACCGCTTCATGCGCTCCTTCGGGATCGTCCAGACGGCATTCTCGAAATCGATCTCGTCCCACACGGCGTCCTGCAGCTCGCTCTTCCGCACCATCGTCAGCAGGATCAGCTTCAGCCCGAGACGGATCGTCGGCAGCGTTGCGACATTCTCAAGCTGCTTGAGCATGATCCTGATTTCGGTCGGCGACAGCGACCGGTCCCTCGGGGTGAATTGGGCGATCGCCGAGGGGCCGACCTCATCGGCCGGATTGGCGACCTTCTCGCCGTGGAGGATGGCGAAGCCGTAGATCTGCTTGACGATGTCGCGGACGTGGAGCGCCGTCGCCGGCGCGCCGCGGTCGACGATGGCGCCGCAATGTGCCCGCAGGTCGTCCGGCGTGATCTCCGTGAGAAGCCGCTTGCGCCACGCCGGCAGCAGCTCACGCTCGAAGATCGCCCGGCGCATGGACCGCGTGCTGTCGGCCATCGGCGCCATGGTGAGCCATTTCTCACCGAACTCGCCGAAGCTCTTCGCCTCGAGAAGCCGCCGCTTGGCGCGCTGCTTTTCAAAGGCGGGCGAACGCCCCTCCCGGATCATGCGCTTGGCGTCGATGCACAGCTCCCGCGCTCGCGCGAGCGAGATGCCGGCTTTGTCGTACCGGCCCAGCACGACGGTCTCGCGCCGTCCGTTCAGACGGTAATCCAGGCGGAACGACACCGTTCCCGTCGTGCTCACCAGCACATACATACCGTCACGGTCGGTGACCTTGTACGGTTTCTCCTTTGGTTTCAAGTTCTTAAGCGCCACGTCCGTCAGCATCTCCGCACGCCTCTCGACCCGCAATACCGTCAGCCATGTTTGGGCCGCCTATCCGGTGATAACCCGATATATTTCAATGGCTTATCTCGCAAAAAATACCGTCAGCGGCCATCTGGATGGTGACGGTAGCGGCGAGAGTCGGACTTGGCAACGGCATCGTGCACCGTCAGGCGGTCCGTCGGTGCCGATCTTTGCGGGCCGATAGACGCCGAACGTCAATCGACGTTTTTATATCTAGATCAATATGTTATGAAGAAATTGCGGGATACTGCCGGATACCCTGGGCGGGCCTTGAATCATTCCCACTCGATCGTGCCGGGCGGCTTCGAGGTGAGGTCGTAGACGACGCGGTTGATGCCGCGCACCTCGTTGACGATGCGGGTCGCGGTGCGGGCCAGAAACTCGTGCGGGAACGGGTAGCTGTCGGCGGTCATGCCGTCGCTCGAGGTCACCGCCCTGAGGGCGCAGGCGAACTCGTAGGAGCGGCTGTCGCCCATGACGCCGACCGTGCGCACCGGCAGCAGCACCGCAAAGGCCTGCCAGATCGCGCCGTAGAGCCCGGCCTTGCGGATCTCCTCGAGAAAGATCGCATCGGCGCGGCGCAGGATGGCGAGCTTTTCGGGCGTGACCTCGCCCGGGATGCGGATCGCCAGACCCGGTCCCGGAAACGGATGGCGCGCCACCAGATGCTCGGGCAGACCCAGTTCGCGACCCAGCGCGCGCACCTCGTCCTTGAACAGTTCGCGCAGCGGCTCGACCAGCCGCAGCCGCATGCGCTCGGGCAGGCCGCCGACATTGTGGTGCGACTTGATCGTGACCGAGGGGCCGCCGAGCGGGCTTGTCGATTCGATGACGTCGGGATAGAGCGTGCCCTGCGCCAGAAATTCGATGCCGGGCAGCCTGCGCGCCTCCTCCTCGAAGACGTCGATGAAAGCGGCGCCGATCGCCTTGCGCTTTGCCTCGGGATCGGTGACGCCGGCAAGCTTTTCGAGAAAGAGGGCGCCGGCGTCGCGATGGACGAGCGGGATGTTGTAGTGGCCGCGAAACAGCGCGACGACCTCCTCGGCCTCGCCCAGGCGCAACAGGCCGGTATCGACAAAGATGCAGAACAGCCGTTCGCCGATCGCCTGATGCAGCAGGGCGGCGGTGACCGCCGAATCAACCCCGCCCGACAGCGCGCAGACGACGCCGGCCGCGCCGACCTGCCGGCGGATCCGCTCGACCGCCTCGACGCGGAATTTCGCCATCGTCCACTCGCCGCGGCAATGCGCGATGCGGTGCGTGAAATTGCGGAGGAGCGCGCCGCCCTGCGGCGTATGCGCGACCTCGGGGTGGAAGAGGACGCCGTAGAAGCGGCGCGCCTCGTCGGCGATCGCGGCATAGGGCGCCCCCGCGCTGGCGGCGACCGCGCGGAAGCCGGGCGGCAGCGCATCGACGCGGTCGCCGTGGCTCATCCATACCGGCGCGCGCGCGCCCTTTGCCCATACTTCTTCGAACAGGCGGCACTCGTCGAGAATGTCGACAAAGGCGCGGCCGAACTCCTGATGCTCGGACAAGGTGACATGGCCGCCCAGTTGCGCGCACATCGTCTGCATGCCGTAGCAGATGCCAAGGACCGGCACGCCGAGGCGGAAGACGATTTCGGGAGCGCGCGGCGCCGCGCCCAAGGTCACCGAGGCCGGCCCGCCCGACAGGATGATCGCCTTCGGCGCAAAGGCGCGCAGCGCCTCGTCCGGCATATGGTACGGGTGGATCTCGCAATAGACGCCGCTTTCGCGCACGCGCCGCGCGATTAGCTGCGTCACTTGGCTGCCGAAATCGAGGATCAGCACGCGCTCGGTCATTGGCGCTCCTGCTCGAAGCTGGCGGTGCGGCGCTCAAAGATCGCGACAAAAAACCCGTCGGTGCCGTGGCGGGCCGGGGTCAGGCGCAGATAGCGGCCGCTGCCGGGCGGCGGGTTGCCGCCGATCGTCTCTTTCCAGACCAGAGCGGCGGGCACGGGCGCAAAATCGGGCGTCTCGGCGAGAAAGGCTGCGGCCTGGTCTTCGTTCTCTTCGCGCAGCAGCGAGCAGGTCGCATAGACGAGCCGCCCGCCCGGGCGCACGAGCCGCGCCGCGCTTTTGAGGATGTCGCGCTGGCATGCCGTCAGTTCGGCCAGATCCCGGGGCTGCAGGCGCCATTTGGCGTCGGGGTTGCGCCGCCAGGTGCCGGTGCCGAGGCAGGGGGCATCGACGAAGACGCGGTCAAAGCTCTGCTTATGGCGCTTCACCCAGGGGTCGTGCGCGCCGGTAAGCGCGCGGCGCTCGACATTGTCGACGCCGGCGCGGCGCAGCCGCCGGCCCGCGCGCTCCAGCCGGTGCGGCGCGACATCGCAGGCGACAAGCTTGCCGCGGTTGCGCATTTGGGCGGCGAGCGCCAGGGTCTTGCCGCCGGCTCCGGCGCAGAAATCGACGACCCGCATGCCGGGACGGGCGTCGGCGAGCAGCGCCGCCACCTGCGAGCCTTCGTCCTGGACTTCGACCAGCCCTTCGCGGAAGGCGGCGAGCGCGGCGAGCGGCGCCCGGGCCTCAAGGCGCAGCCCGAGCGGCGACCACGGCGTCGGTTCCGCGTCGACCCCTTCGGCGGCCAGCCGGCGCTGCGCCGCCGCGCGGTCGGTCTTGAGCGGATTGGCGCGCAGATCGACCGGCGCCGGGCGGTTCAGGCCTGCGATCTCGCGTTCGAGGCCGGCGCCGAGGGCGCGCTCGAGAGGAGGCAGCAGCCATTCCGGCACGTCGTTGCGCACCGCCCGCGGCATATCGGGATGATGCAGCGTGCGCCCGGCCAGGCCGTGCACCAGCCGCGCTTCGGCCGGCGACAGCGGCGCCGGATGAAAGCGGCCGCCGTCGAGGCAGCGCGCAACCCTGTCGGGCGGCCATCCGGCGATCAGCACCAGAGAGGCCAGCGCGCGGGTGCGCGCCGCAGCCGCCGGCATATCCGCGGCGAGGCGCGCGATCCACCAGTCGAGCGCGGCGCGGTGGCGCAGCACGTCATAGAGATGGCGCGCGATCTCCGCCCGGTCCTTGGCGCCGATATAGCGGCGCCGGCGGAAATAAAGGGCGGCGGTTTCGTCGGCCGGCCGGCCGCCGCTATCGACGGCGGAGAGGATCTCGATCGCGGCGGCAACCTGCGCACCCGGCGTCACGTTCCAACCCGCGCCCCGCAGCGGGGGCGACTGCCTCACAGATTCTACAGATTCTGCGGATAATTCGGCGCCTCGCGCATCAGCGCGACGTCGTGGACATGGCTCTCGCGCAGCCCCGAGCTGGTGATCTGCACGAATTTGCAGTTCTGCTGCATCTCGCGGATCGTGCGGTTGCCGGTATAGCCCATCGCCGCGCGCAACCCTCCGATCAGCTGATGGATGATGTTGGCGAGCGGCCCCTTATGCGGCACGCGCCCCTCGACCCCCTCGGGCACGAGCTTCAGGGCGCTGGTCACCTCCTGCTGGAAATAGCGGTCGGCTGAGCCGCGCGCCATCGCCCCGAGCGAGCCCATGCCGCGGTAATATTTGTAGCTGCGGCCCTGGTAAAGAAAGACCTCGCCGGGGCTCTCGTCGGTGCCGGCGAACAGCGAGCCCAGCATCGCGCAATCGGCGCCGGCGGCGATCGCCTTGGCGAGATCGCCGGAAAACTTGATGCCGCCGTCGGCAATGACCGGCACGCCCGCTTTGCGGCACTCCGCGACGGTGTCGACAATGGCGGTGAATTGCGGCACGCCGACCCCGGCAACCATGCGCGTCGTACAGATCGAGCCGGGGCCGATGCCGACCTTGACCGCATCGGCCCCGGCTTCGATCAGCGCCCGCGCGCCTTCGGCGGTGGCGACGTTGCCGGCGACGAGCTGGGTATAGTTCGACAGCCGGCGGATGTCGCGGACCGTCTGCAGGACGCGCTCGGAATGGCCGTGCGCGGTGTCGACGACGAGCACGTCGAGCCCGGCCGCGAACAGCGCCTCGGCGCGCTCGACGCCGTCGCGGCCGGTGCCGGTTGCGGCGGCGACGCGCAGCCGGCCGTGCTCGTCCTTGCACGCGGTCGGATAGCGCTCGGCCTTCTCGATGTCCTTGACGGTGACCAGACCGATGCAGCGATAGGCTTCGTCGACGACCAGCAATTTCTCGATGCGATGCTGATGGAGCAGGCGCTTGGCCTCCTCGCGCGAGACGTTCTCGCGCACGGTGACAAGATGCTCCCGCGTCATCAGCTCGGCGACGCTCTGGCGCGGATCGCTGGCAAAGCGCACGTCGCGGTTGGTTAGGATGCCGACGAGCCGGCCGGGAACGCGGTTGGAAGAGCTTCTTTCGACCACCGGTATGCCGGAAATGCGATGCTCGGCCATCAGCCGCAGCGCATCGGCGAGGGTCTCGTCGGGATGGATCGTGACCGGGTTGACGATAATCCCGGCCTCGAATTTCTTGACCTTGCGGACCTCCTCCGCCTGCGCTTCGATCGACATGTTGCGGTGAATGACGCCGATGCCGCCGGCCTGCGCCATCGCGATCGCGAGCGCGCTTTCGGTCACCGTATCCATCGCCGCCGATACCAGCGGTATGCCGAGCTCGACCTCCCGGGTCAGCCGCGAGCGGGTATCGGTCTCGCCGGGCAGGACCGCCGACGCCGCCGGGACCAGCATGACGTCGTCGAAGGTCAGCGCTTGTCGGATATCCATCCGCGCCTCCGTTTCGAGGCGCCGCACTATACACCAGACCGCCGCCGGAAAAAGAGCGCGCGCCCGCGCAACTGCTATGCGGCGCCGCGGAAGCCTCTGGCCAGGACGTAGGTTTCGGCCGATTCGGGGCGGCTGGCCGGCGGCTTGACATGGCGCAATTCGGTGAAGGCGCGCCTGAGCGCGGCCAGCAGCTCGCCCTCGGCGCCGCCGCGGAAGACCTTGGCGAGAAAGCTCCCGCCCGGCTTCAGCAGCGCCGCGGCGACGGCGAAGGCGGCCTCGGCGAGCGCCACGATGCGCAGATGGTCGGTCTGGGCGTGGCCCGTCGTCGCCGGCGCCATGTCGCTCAGCACGACGTCGGCGGGGCCGCCGAGGGCTTGCCGGATCGCCGCCGCCGCCCCCTCCGCGCAGATGTCGAGCTCCAGCAGCACGGCCCCCTCCACCGGCGCCATCGCGGCGCGATCGACGCTGACGACAAGGCCGCGCCCGCGGCCGGCTCCGATGCGCCGGGCGGCGACCTGCGTCCATCCGCCGGGCGCCGCGCCGAGATCGACGACGCGCGCCCCCGGCCGCAGCAGATGAAAGCGGTCGTCGATCTCGATCAGCTTGAAGGCGGCGCGCGAGCGCCAACCCTCGCGCCGCGCGGCGGCGACATAGGGATCGTTGAGCTGGCGGGAGAGCCATGCCGTCGAAGACGGTTTGCGCCGGCGCGCCGGGCGCGGCCGCACCCCGGTCCGCGAACCGGCACCGCCATGCGAGGACCCGGCCATCTCAACGCCGCAGCAGGTCGAACAGGATGCCCTCGCGCACCCCGCGATCGGCGACGCGCAGGCGGCCGACCGGCCAGGTCGCGCAAATCGCGTCGAGGATCGCGCAGCCGGACAGGACGAGATCGGCGCGCTCGCGGCCGACGCACGGATTGGCGGCGCGGCCGGCAAAATCGAGCTGGGCAAGGCGGGCGGAGACGCGGGCGATCTGCTCGAAGGTCAGGGTGCTGCCGTCGACAAGGGCGCGGATATAGCGGGGCAGGGCCATATGCACGCCCGCCAGCGTCGTCACCGTCCCCGAGCTGCCCAGCATCTGCACCCGGGCCGGGGCGATATAGCGCAGGATGTGATGGGTCCGCTCGAACGGGGCGAGCGCCGCCGCGGTTTCGGCCACCATCGCGCGGTAGGAAGCGGGCGAGACCTCGGCGCCGCCGTAGCGGTCGGAGAGCGTGACGACGCCGAACGGTAGCGAGATCGAGCCCAGAATGTGGTGCCGGGGGCGACGGCCGTGGCGCCCCCGGCCGAGCCGCACCCAGATGATTTCGGTCGAGCCGCCGCCGATGTCGAAAACGATCGCGTAGGGGATGCGCGGATTGAGCAGCGCGGCGCAGCCGGAGACAACGAGACGCGCCTCCTCGCGCGAGGAGATCGTCTCGATGGCCAGCCCGGTCTCCGCGCGCACGCGGGCGAGGAACTCCTCGCAATTGGCGGCGCGGCGGCACGCCTCGGTGGCGACGTAGCGGCCGGCCGCGACGTTGCGGGCGGCGATCTTGTCGGCGCAGATTCTGAGCGCTTCGATCGCGCGCGCCATCGCCGCCGCCGACAGCAAACCGCTCGCCGCCAGCCCCTCGCCGAGGCGGACGATGCGCGAGAAGGCGTCGACGACGCGGAACCCGGAGCCGGCCGGCCGTGCGATCAGCAGCCGGCAATTGTTGGTGCCCAGATCGAGCGCCGCGAAATGGGCGCCCGCCTGCCATCCGGCGGAGGCGCCGGCACGGCCGGCCGGTGCCTCGCCCCGCGGCGCCGGGAAAGCGCCGGGTCCACGCGCGCGAACGCGCGTGGGCGCGGAGCCGGGCGCGGCCGGCAGCGGTTTGAGGCTTGACAGCGGCGTTTGCACGGGCGGCGAACAATCCCACATGAGAGCGGCACGTTAATCGTAACGCAGCCGCGCGGCGAAACAAAACCCCGCAGATCCGGCGGGCCGTGCGGCCTACCCAATCCGGCCCGACCGTGTTAAGTAAAAGGGGCGCGGACCGCCCGGGATGGGGGATCGTCTAACGGTAGGACAGCGGACTCTGACTCCGCCGGTGTTGGTTCGAATCCAGCTCCCCCAGCCAGCTTCGACCCATTCCGCGCCGGCGCGGGGGTCGGGAGTGCGGCCCCCGTGGCGTGCGCTCTAAAGGCGCGCCGCGCCGCCGGGCCTGGAACGGCGGCATCGCCCGGCGCCGGGAGGTGCGCCTTTGTGTCTCATTATGTCCTCATTTGCCTGCGGATGCCCTATTTTTGCCGCAGGGTCCGGCCAGGGTGCCGGCTACGATCCGGGCGGCGCGGCCGTCCCGGTCAGCTCCGGCGCAGGAGGATTCGCCGATGAAAAAGGATCGCTTGCTCCGCCTCTTCGCGAGACGGCGCCGCCTTCGCGGCAAGGCGATGCGCGAGCACATGGCCCGCCTTCGCGGCTGCAAGGACGCGGCGGCGGAGAGCGCCCATGCCGCGACGACGCAAAGCGGCCTTACGGTCGAGGAGCAGGTGCGCAAGAAATGGGGCCCGCATATGGGCGGTCTTGCGAGCTTCTGAACGAGAAGGCGGCCTCCCGAGGGAGGCCGCCGGGCTGTTATGCGCATGTTGGATGGCGGGGCGCGCGCCCCGCCGCTGTCGTTCGGAAAGCGCCCGCCGCCGCCCCGGCGAAAGGCGGGGCGGCGCTGCGATTGACGGCCGGGCCGCGGGCGGTATCGTGCTCGTGATGGGGCAACGGAGGCAGCGATGCTGAAGCCGATCACGATCATGTATCCGGTGATCCCGGCAAAGGACGAGGAGGAGCGCGCCGCGCTGCGCCCGATCGGCCGCCATCGCGAGCGCTACCAGGCGGCGATCCGCGGCCTTGCCGAGATCATCCAGGCGCTCGACGCGATGGATGTGTGGGGCGCGGCGGCGATCGAGCATCATTTCTGGTCGGAGGGCTATGAACTCGGGCCGAGCCCGGGGGCCATGAACGCCTATTGGGCGGCGATCACGAAAAGATTGCGGGTCGGCCAGCTCGGCTATGTGATCGGCACGCACAACCCGATCCGCGTCGCCGAAGAGGTCGCGGTCCTCGACCATCTCTCGCAGGGGCGCTGTTTTGTCGGCTTTGCGCGCGGCTATCAGTCGCGCTGGACCAATGTTCTGGGCCAGCATTTCGGCACGCGCGCGACCAAATCGCCAAACTCGATCATCTACAATCCGAGCCTGTCATTGTCGGGCGAGGCCCGGGACCGCGCCGACGATGCCGACAACCGCGCGATTTTCGAGGAGCATATCGAGATCGCGCTGAAGGCGTGGACCGAGGAGAGCTTCTCGTACAAGGGCCGCAACTGGCAGATCCCCTATCCTTATGACACCGGCGTCGTCGACTGGCCGCTGGCGCGCGCCGGCGTCACGCAGCGCCTGGGGGCGCCGGGCGAGGTCGATGGCGAGGGCCGCACGCGCCGCGTTTCGGTCGTGCCGGCGCCCTATACGAAGCCGCACCCGCCGGTCTTTGTCGCCGGCAGCGGCAGTCCGGAAACGGTCGATTTCTGCGCGCGGCGCGGCTTCATCCCGACCTATTTCGCCGGCATCCAGCTGGCCGGGCCGATGAGCGAGCGCTATCGCGCGACCGCCGCCGCCGCCGGCCGCTCATTCGCCCCCGGTCGCAATCAGTGCCTGGTGCGCTGGCTGCAGATCGGTAAGAGCGAAGAGGATGCGCTCAACCGCATCCGCTGGTTCGACCTCGACATCTGGAAGAACTTCTATGCCGCGATGGGTCGGCGCAAGGTCGAAAACAACGATTATTTCGGCTCTCTGGTCAATTCCGGCCTGTTCGTGTTCGGGACCGTCGATTCGGTGCGGCGCCAGCTGCTCGAACAGTGGAAGGCGTTCCCGGCCGAATATGTGGCGCTGGTCAATCATTACGCGCAGACGCCGCAGGAGGTCGTGCTCGAAACCCTCGACCTGTTCACCCGCAAGGTGAAGCCGGCGCTCGACGAGGAGGTCGCGCGCGCGGGCCGGCGCGCCGTCCCGTAACCCGCCCCGTTCCCGCGATCTCCGACCGCGCCGCGGCGCTGCGACATCGGGGCCGCCCGCGGCCGGATGACCGCGGCGGCGGGGGCGCCTAGCATGGGGCGGCGCCTCAGGGGGGATTGCGATGCTGCGTGCCGTCCGGCATCCGCCGACGCGCGTGCCGGCCACTTCGCCTGCCGCCCGCTCCGCAGACCGCCGCCCGGCGCCGGCCGGGACCGACGCGCTGCGCGGCATTGTGCTGATGTGCCTCGGCGTCTCGCTGTTTCCGGCGATGAACGCCGGGGTCAAGCTGCTGACCGCACGCTATCCGGTGATCGAGATCACTTGGGCGCGGTTCACCGGCCATCTCGTCGTCATGCTGATCGTGTTTCTGCCGCGCTACGGCCGGCGGCTGTTCGCGTCGCGGCGGCCGGGCGTGCAGATCGCCCGCTCGCTGTTGATGCTGGGCAGCAATCTTGCCTATGTCGCGGCGATCGGCAGGGTGCCGCTCGCCACCGGCTCGGCGATCAATTTCACCGCGCCGCTTCTCGTCACCGCGCTGTCCGTACCGCTGCTCGGCGAAAGCGTCGGCTGGCGGCGGTGGAGCGCGGTGCTCGTCGGTTTTGTCGGGGCGCTGATCGTGATCCGGCCGGGAAGCGGCTTTCGCAACCCGGCCGTGCTGATCATGCTGCTGTCCGCCGCCGCCTATGCCCTCTACCAGATCGCGACGCGCTGGGTGGCGGCCTATGACGATGCCGCGGTCGGGATCATCTTCACCGCCCTGCTCGGCGCGCTGGCGACGAGCCTGGCGCTGCCCTTCGCCTTCGTGATGCCGAAGAGCCTCACCGATCTCGCGCTGTTCGCCAGCCTCGGACTATTGGGCGGCAGCGGGCATTATCTGGTCATCCGCGCCTTTCAGTGCGGCCCGGCCGCGGTCATCGCCCCGCTCGGCTATGTCGAGCTGATCGGCTCGGCGGCGCTTGGCTATCTGATCTTCGGTAATCTGCCCGATCTGTGGACCTGGGCCGGCGCCGCCCTGATCATCGCCTCCGGCTGCTATGTGGCCCTGCGCGAGCGCCGCCGCGCCGCCCGCTAGCAGGCCCGCTCTCACGGCAAGGCGCGCGGCGGATCGATCCATCGCAGCCCCGAAAACCGCGCAAATCGCCGCCGGGCGGGTCCAACCGCGCCCCATGCGCGGTTGTCAACGCCGCCGGATGCGCGTTTGCGACAGGACCGGCATCGATCCCGGGCGGGACCGGAGGCTGGCAAGGGCGGCCGGCACGCCTACCTAAGCACCAGCATCACCGGGCGGACCATGAACGAAGCAACGATAACGGGAGAGAGCGGCGCGATTGCCGCCGACGAGCCGGCGGCGCGCCCCGCGGTGGTCTTGCTGCCCGGCTGCGAGCGCCGCGGCGCCGGCGGCCATCCCTGGATCTACTCGAACGAGGTGCGCATCGACGCGGCGGCAAAGGCGCTGCCACCCGGCACGCTGGTCACGTTGCAGCGCGCCGATCAAAGGCCGATGGGCGTCGCCATGTTCAACCCGCATGCGCTGGTGGCGGCGCGGATCCTCGATCGCGACGCGGCGCGGGTGATCGGGCAGCGGTTTTTCGCGCGGCGGCTGCAGCGGGCCTTGCGCCTGCGCGAGCGGCTGTTCGCGGAGCCCTATTACCGCCTCGTTCACGGCGAGGCCGACGGGCTGCCCGGCCTTGTCGTCGACCGCTTCGGCGAAGTCCTGGTCGTGCAAGCGAACGCCGCCGGGATCGACCGCCTCGAACCCGTCATTCTCGACGCGCTTGCCGCGCTGCTGGCGCCGCGGGCCATCGTGCTGCGCAATGACGGCCCGGCGCGCGCGCAGGAGGGCCTTGCCCCCGAGGTGCGCATCGCGCGCGGAACCATTGAGGCTGCCGTCCTGCTCCGCGAGAACGGCGCCACCTTCCGCATCGATCCGCTCGGCGGCCAGAAGACCGGCTGGTTTTTCGACCAGCGCGACAACCGCCGCTTTATCGCCGGCCTTGCCCGCGATGCCCGGGTTCTCGACCTTTATTGCTACAGCGGCGGTTTTGCGGTGACGGCGGCCTGCGCCGGGGCCGCCGCAACCCTCGGCATCGACCGCTCCGAACCGGCCCTGGCGCTGGCCGCCGAAGCCGCCAGCCGCAATGGCGTCGGCGAGCGCTGCACCTTCCGCCGCGGCGAGGTCTTTGCCGAAGCCGCCCGCCTCGCCGCGGCCGGTGAGCGCTTTGATGTCGTGATCGCCGATCCGCCGGCCTTTGCGCGATCGCGGCGGGAGGTCGGAGCGGGGTTGCGCGGTTATCGCAAGCTCGCCCGCCTCGCCGCGGCGCTAACCGCCCCCGGTGGCTTCCTGTTTCTCGCCTCCTGCTCGCACAACGTCGCGGCCGCGGATTTCGCCGAGGCGGTGCGCCGCGGCTTGAGCGACGCCGGACGCGGCGCGCGCATCCTGCGCAGCGCCGGAGCGGGGCCCGACCATCCGATCCATCCGGCCCTGCCCGAGACCGCCTATCTGAAAACCCTGACGCTCGCCCTCGATTAGGGGCAGAGCCGCGCCAGCAGGCGGACGAGCCGGCGCGTGCGGGCGGAAAACAGCGCCGGCGTATAGAAGCTCGCCGCCGCCCGCTTGCCCGCCTCGCCGCGCGTCGGATAGGGCACGATCAGCTCGGCGAGGGCGCGGATCGGCAGGCGCCGTGCGATCGCCAACGCCCACGGCAGGATCAGATCGCCGGCCCCGGCGCCGAGGATGCCGGCGCCGAGAATGCGCCCCCTCGTCGTGGTCACGATTTTGACGAGCCCCGCCGTGTCGCGCTCGGTATGGGCGCGGTCGCTTTCGGCGAAAGGCCAGCGCAGCACGCGGATCGACCCGGCGGCGGCGCGCGCCGCCCGCTCGTCGAGCCCGACCTGGGCGAGCTCGGGATCGGTATAGACGACCCGCGGCAATGCCCGCTCGTCGACCCGCGCCGGGATATGGAACAGCGCATTGCGGATCACGACCCCGGCGTGATGGAAGGCGCGATGCGTGAATTGCGGGCCGCCCGCGACATCGCCGATCGCAAAGACGCGACGGTTGGTCGTGCGCAGGCGGCGGTCGACCGTGATCCCCTCCGCGGTTGCGGCGATCCCGGCCGCGGCGAGATCGAGCGCGGCGATCGCCGGCCGGCGGCCCGCCGCGACCAGAACGTGCGAACCGGTGATGCGCTCTCCGTCCGCCAGCGTCAGCGTGATCGCTTCGCCCTCGCGCCCGGCCGCGGCGATCGCGACCCGCGGGCGCACCGCAATACCCTCGGCGGCGAGCCGCTCGACCAGCAGCGCCGCCAGTTCGGGATCTTCGCGCGGCAGCGGCGCTCCGATATCGAGAAGGGTGACCTCGGCCCCGAGCCGGCGGTGCGCCTGGGCGAGCTCGATCCCGATCGGCCCGCCGCCGAGCACGATCAGATGCCGCGGCCGGACGCGGTTGGCAAAGATCGTCTCATTGGTGAAATAGGGAAGATCGGCAAGACCCGGGATCGCGGGGATTATCGGCTGCGACCCGGTGGCGATGACAAAGCGCCGCGCCCGGATGTCGAGCGCGCCGGCGCGCACCGTGCGGCGGTCGATGAAATGCGCCTCGGCCGGCACGACGGTAACGCCGAGCCCGGTGAAGCGCTCGGCCGAATCGTTCGGCGCCAGGCGCGCAATCACGCGTGCGAGGCTGTCGGCGACGGCGGGAAAATCGATCCGCGGCGGCTCGTAGCGGATGCCGAGCTCCGGCCCGTGCCGCCACAGCTGGGCGATCCGCGCCGCCCACAACAGCGATTTCGACGGCACGCAGCCGAAATTGAGGCAGTCGCCGCCCATCCGGCCGCGCTCGATCAGCACGACCTTCGCCCCCATCTGGGCGGCGCCGGCGGCGACCGCAAGCCCGCCGGCGCCGGCGCCGATGATGCACAGATCCGGCGTCAGCGGTCGGTTCATGCGGGGCGACGGCCAAGCCAACGCCGATAGCCGACCGGAACCAGCGCGAGGACGGCGAGGCCGAGCAGCGGCAGCAGCAGGCTCGGCCGCCACAGGATGGCGAGATCCGGCGCAACCACCAGGCGCCGCAGACCGTTGCCGAGACCGGCATAGACGAAAGCGCCGGGGATGATGCCGAGAAAGGTCGCGGCGACATAGGGGAACAGCCGCATTCCAGCCAGTCCCGCGGCCAGGTTGACGAGCCAGAACGGAAAGAGCGGCACCAGGCGCAGCACCAGCAGATAGTTGAAGGCGTCGGCGCGAAACCCGGCCGCAATCCGCCGGGCGCGCGGGCCGGCGCGGTCGGCAAGACCGGCAAGACCGGCGCGGACGGCGAGAAAGATTGCGGTGGCGCCGAGCGTGGCGCCGAGGATTGCGCCGAGCCCGCCGAGCCCGGTGCCGAACAGCAGGCCCCCGGCGATCGTCAGGATCGCGGCGCCGGGCACCGACAACGCGGTCAGCGCGGCATAGGCCGCGACATAGAGGAAAAAGGCGGCCGCTCCCCAGCGCATGACCAGGCCCGCCAGCCAGGCGCGATGGGCGGCGAGGGCGGCGATGCTCAAATAATGCTCGCCGCCGGCGGCCAGAAACACCGCCGCCGCCGCCGCGATCGCGACGAGCGGCACAAGCCGGCGGACGGAAAGCCGGGCGGGCTCCGGGGGACCCTCGGACATTGGCGCGATACCGATCCAGCGGCAGCAAGCCTCTCCCCGCCGGCGGGGAGAAGGCGCCGGCCAATCCTGCTCAAATGCAGCGGATTGTCCAGTTGGTAAAAACGCCCGGCTCCTGCGAGTAGCCGTCCGGGGTGTTGTTGCGGACGGTCTGGTGCAGAACCCGATAGCCGTTCGGGCAGATCCGCTCGGCCACGCGCTGGTTCGGCACCGTCGAGCCGCCGGGAATGCCCGGGCCTTCGATGTGAAACGTGCGGTTGCCGAGAGCGGTCACGGTGGCCTGGGTGCACCCGGCGCCCGCCAGGGCGAGGGCGACAACGACGAGAATACGACGCATCGCAATTCACGCAGCGGCTTTGCGGCTTCGGGTTTTACCTCTTTCGCGCCGCCGTGCCAATCGCCGGCCCCGCGTGCCGGCCGACGGCGCGCCGATCCCCGCGCATGTGACGAAAAAGCGGCGCTTTCTGCGCCCCTTTGACGGGAAGGATTCGCGCCCGCCGGCGTATACCTCTGCAGGAACGGAGATCTCCGATGCGCATTCCCTCCACCCTGGCCCGGCTTTGCCGCACCGGCACGATGGTTTTGCTGCTCGCCTTTCTCGGCTGGGTGCAAGCGCCGCAGCCGGGCTTGGCCGCAACCGCCGGTCCGCCGCCCGGCTACGCCCGCATTTGGGTCTATCGCTATTACGAACCCTATGTCAGCCTGGCGACCCCCTATGTCCGCTTCAACGGCCGGATCGTCGGCGTCTCCGAGCCCGGCGCCGCGTTCTATCGCGACGTCCCGCCCGGCGAATACTATGTCACGGTCGATTCGGAAGGGCGCGACGTCAACCAGTTCGCCCATATCGCCGTCGTCCCCGGGCAGACGGTCTATATCGAGGTCGAGGTCTCGAAGTACTGGGATTGCGGCGGCGGCATCAAGGGCGACGGCTGGTGCCGCGACACCTTCTACACCCGCGAGCAATCCCCGCAGGTCGGCGCCGCCGCGATCGCCTCGCTGCAGCCCTACAGCAGCGGTTGAGGGCATAGCGCGAGGAAACTCCGACCGCCATGCTCCGGCTTGGCCGCATAATCCTGCTGTTTGTCGCGCTCGGCTGGATAGCCGCGCCGCGGCCCGGTGTGGCCGAAACCGCCGGTCCGCCGCCCGGCTACGCCCGCATCTGGGTCTATCGCTATGACGAACCCTATGTCAGCCTGGCGACCCCCTATGTCCGCTTCAACGGCCGGATCGTCGGCGTCTCCAAGCCCGGCGCCGCGTTCTATCGCGACGTCCCGCCCGGCGAATACTATGTCACGGTCGATTCGGAAGGGCGCGACGTCAACCAGTTCGCCCATATCGCCGTCGCCGCCGGCCAACAGGTCTATATCGAGGTCGAAGTCTCGAAGTACTGGGATTGCGGCGGCGGCGCCAGAGGAGGCGGCTGGTGCCGCGACACTTTCTATACCCGTCTTCAGCCCCCGCGGATCGGCGCCTTCGCGGTTTACGCGCTGCCGCTGACCGGCATAGCGGAATAGGAACGGCGGAACGAACGCTCGATCCGCGGCGTCCGCCTCCGCGGAAACGGAGAGAAGACGGCGCAGGTCAAGGCCGACGCGTCGAGCTGGTGGGCGGGGGCCTGCCGCAACTGCCAGATCGATACCTTCTACACCTTTGTTGTTTCCCCGCAGCTGGCCGCCTCGAGATGGCGGCCCTGCCGGCGTCCGGCAACTGAGGCGCGCCGGGTCAGAAATTCTCCAGGCTCAGAACCGCGCTGTCGTAATCATAGGCGAAGATCTCGGCGTACCGGCCCCAATCGATGACGGTCTCCAGCACGCGTTCGGCCTCCTCTTCCGACAGATGGTCCTCGAGTTCCCGCTGAAAGCGGGCGGCGGGGGCGCGATGGCTCGGGCGCTCGTCGAGCACGCGGCGGATATGGGCGGCGAGCGGCACCCGCCGCAAGAGCGCTTCGGCAAACAGCTGCTTGCGCGTCAGCATGTCGGCCTCGGCATAGGCGCGCCCGCGCGCGGTCAGCGCGATGTCGCCGCCGCCGACCTCGGCAAAGCCGAGGAGCTGCAGCGCATCGAGCAGCGGAAACAGCGCATCCATCGCGAGCTTTTCGGCCTCGGCGAGTTGCGGCAGGTCGGCGCGACCGCGATAGGGCGGCGCCGCCAGCGTGTCGATCAGGCCCGAGAATTGCTGCACCGAGGCCTCCGGCAGACGATAGCCGATGCCGAGCGGCTCGGGCCCGGCGCCGCGCCGCCCCTCGCGCCCGGGCGCGGTCGTCAACAGCGTGTAGACCTGATCGACGATCTGGCGAAACCCGCCGCTGTCGGCGATGCGCGGCCGCGGCAACAAGACCGGTATTTCGGCGCGGATACGGCCCGGATCGCTCGCAAAGATGACGATGCGGTCGGCCATCTCGACCGCCTCCTCGATATTGTGCGAGACCAGCACGATGCCCTTGGTCGGAATGCGCCTTGCCTGCCACAGGGCGAGCAGGTCGCCGCGCAGCGTCTCGGCGGTCAGCACGTCGAGCGCCGAGAACGGCTCGTCAAGCAGCAGCACGTCGGGATTGACGACGAGCGCGCGGGCAAAGCCGACGCGCTGGCGCATGCCGCCCGAGAGTTCCTTCGGATAGGCGTTTTCGAACCCGTCGAGCCCGATCAGATCGATCGCCGCGACCGCGCGCCGGCGCCGCTCGGGGCCGGGGACGCCTTGCGCCTCGAGCCCCAGCGCGACATTGCCGAGCACGGTGAGCCAGGGAAACAGGGCAAAGCTCTGGAACACCATCGCGATGCCGCGCGCCGGCGCCGAGATGCGCCGGCCGCGATATTCGACAAGGCCGCCGCTCGGCGCCGCCAGCCCGGCGAGAAGGCGCAGAAAGGTCGACTTGCCGGAGCCGGACCTGCCGAGGATCGCGACGATCTCGCCTTCGTGCAGCGCAAAATCGAGCCGGTCGAGAACGAGACGGTCGCTGTGGTCCGGCCTCTGATAGGTCTTCGAGACGGCGGCGGCGCGCAACAGCGGCGACATCGCGGTGCTCTCCGCTGGCAAGCCGGGGCGTCAATCGAGCCGCGAGCGCTCGGCCGCGGCATCATAGAGCGGCCGCCACAGCAGGCGATTGCAGATCAGCACGTAGAGGCACAACACGCCGATCCCGAGCCACAGGCGCGGAGCGTCGCCCGCCGCGGTGGCATGCGCGATATAGGCGCCGATCCCGCTCGCCTGCAAGCGCGTGTGCCCCCATTCGACGACCTCCGCGACGATGCTGGCATTCCACGATCCGCCGGCGGCGGTCACCGCGCCGGTCACATAGGCCGGAAAGATTGCCGGCAGCGCCAGGCGGCGCCACCACAACAGCCGCCGCACGCCGAGATTCGCGGCCGCGCGCCGCAATTCGGCCGGGATCGCGCCGGCCCCGGCGATGACGTTGAACAGGATGTACCACTGCGTGCCGAGGATCATCAGCGGCGACAGCCAGATCTGCGGATCAAGGCGAAACCGCAGGATCAGCACGACCGCCACCGGAAACAACAGATTCGCCGGGAACGCGGCGAGAAATTGCACAACCGGCTGCACCCGCTCGGCCAGAAGCGGGCGCAAACCGATCGCCACGCCGATCGGGATCCAAAGAAGCGAGGCAAGAGCGATCAGCACCAGCACCCGGATTGCGGTGAACAGCCCCAGCACAAAGACCCGGCCGATCTCGGCCGGCGGCACGCTGGCATGGACAAAGGCGATGATCCAGGCGCTGCCGGCGACAGCGGCGCCGGCAGCGGCGAGATCCCAGACGACGCCGGGGATCCGCGGCAGCAAGCGGGGCCGGCGCCGCGCGGCCGCCTGCAATCCCGCGCCCACGGCCCGATCGCTCAGATGGGCAAGGCCGAGCAGCGCCTGATGCAGCACAGCGATCAGCCGGGAGCGCTGCAGCACCGTCAGAAACCAGGGCCGGACATTGGCGTCCTCCTCCCCGGCCGGGTCGGCGCGGAACTTGCGCGACCAGGCGAGCAGCGGGCGGAACAGCAGCTGGTCATAGAGCAGGATGACGACCAGCATCGCGAGCACGGCATAGCCGATCGCGGCAAGGTCCTGGCGCGCGATCGCGGTCGCGATGTAGGAGCCGATGCCGGGAAGCAGAATCGTCCGTCCCGAAACCGTGATCGCCTCGGAGGCGACGACGAAGAACCAGCCGCCGGACAGCGACATCATCATGTTCCAGACGAGCTGGGGCACGGCGTGCGGCACTTCGAGGCGCCAGAAGCGCTGCCAGGGCGACAGCTGCAGCATCCGCGCCGCCTCGACCAGCTCCGTCGGCACCGTGCGCAGCGACTGGTAGACGCTGAACGCCATGTTCCAGGCTTGCGACGTGAAGATCGCAAAAATCGCGGCGCATTCGACCCCCAAGAGCCGCCCCGGGAACAGGGCGATGAAGCCGGTTACGGTGACCGACAGGAAGCCGAGGATCGGCACCGACTGCAATACGTCGAGGAGCGGGATCAGGATCCTCGCGGCCCGCCGGCTCTTGGCGGCCAGCGCCCCGTAGGCGAGGGAGAAGGCGAGCGAGAAGAGCAGGGCCCAGCCCATCCGCAATACGCTCCTGAGCGCGTATTCCGGCAGCCGCGCCGCAGCCAAGCTGATCGCCAACCTCTGGCCGGGGGAATAGCGGGCGCCCATTGCCAGGACGCCCCAGGCGAGGAGCGCGACCAGCCCGAGCACGATCGCCAGCGCCGCGAGATCCCACGGGTTCGGGCGCGGCGCGGAGAGCCGGGCAGCCAGGGGCGGGCCCCAGCGCTGTGTCATGTTCCCCCCGTGCCGATGGCGGCCATAATGGCCGGCTTCTCTATAACCCGCGCGCCGGCTTAGAGGGTATTCCCCATGACACGGGAAAATGGGCAGAATAAAGGGATGAGCGAGATCACGATCCGGCCGGCGCGGCCGGCGGACGCCCACGGCATCGCCAGGCTCGATGTCGAGACCTGGCGCAGCACCTATGCCGGCCTTTTGTCGACCGCCTATCTTCTCGGTCTGTCCGAGCGGCGCCGCGAGATCGGCTGGCGCAACCTGATCCTGCGCGACCCGCGCGACGTGCGCGTCGCGGTCGGCGCCGGCGGCGCCATCCTCGGCTTCGGCAGCTGCGGCCCAAGCCGCGGCGATCCGCGCTTTGCGGGCGAGATCTTCACGCTCTATGTCGCGCCGGACTGGCAGAATCGCGGCATCGGCCGCGCGCTCCTGATCGCGCTGTTCCGCCGGCTGGTCGCTGGCGGATACCGCTCGGCGCTGGTCTGGGTGTTGCGGGACAATCCCAGCCGGTTTTTCTACGAGCGGCTCGGCGGCCGGCAGGTCGGCCGCCGCTTTTTCAGCGTGGCCGGCGAGACGGTCGAGGCGACGGCCTATGGCTGGCCCGATCTGTACGGCTTTCTTGCCGCCGCGGCGCGGGACGACCGCGAACCCGAGGCTTAAGGGCGATCGGCCGCCGCGGCCGCCTTGCGGCGGCTCCGTCCGCCCGGCAAGCCCCTGCACCCCGCGGGGATGTTCAGCGATGCGGCAAAGGCCGGGCGGCGGTCATGTCCGGCATGTCGGCGCCCGGCCGCCAATGGCCGCTTTTTTTCAGCGCCGCGACGACCGCGCGCGGCATATAGCGGGCGTCGTGCTTGGCCAGCACGGTCGCGGCGACAAACCGCCCGTCCGGCTCGAACTTGCCTTCGACGACGACGCCCTGGCCCTCGCGGAACAGATCGGGAAGCACGCCCCGATAGGTGACGGGGACGTCGTGCCTGCCGTCGGTGACGCGAAAGGCGACGCGAAGCCCGTCGCGCTTGACGCTCTGCAATTCGACGAGCCCGCCGATCCGCAGCTCGGTCCCCGGCTTTACCCGCAGCTTCCGGAGCTCGCTTGGGGTATAGAAGAAGACGAGGTTGTTGCTGAAGGCGGTCAATACCAGCGCCGTCGCGGCGGCGAGCAATCCAAGCCCGACCATCAGCGCGAGCAGTCTTTGCGATTTGCGGCTCATCGCCGGCGATGCCGCTCGATCTCGGCGAGGGCGCGCTGGCTGACGCGGTAGCGCCGCCAGGAATAAAGCGCAAGGCCGCCGAGCACCGCCACGGCCAAGCCGTAAGCCGGCCATACAAAGGCGGCATAACCGCCCATCGCAAAAAACCTCGCGATCGCGTTCATCGTCCGGCGGCGGGCGACATTGCCGGGCGCCGCAAGGCCCGGGCCGGCGCCGCGGCGCCGCCAAGGCGCAGGGCCAGCGCTTTCTTCTCGTTGAGGGCGGTGCGCATGCGCAGCAACAGCAACGTCACGAACAGGCCGCCAAACCCGGCCGCCATCACCAGCAGCGGCGCCAGCATCGGCCAGGCGATCGTCGGGCCGCCAAAGCGCAGCACGCTCGCCGGCTGGTGCAACGTGTTCCACCAATCGACCGAAAACTTGATGATCGGCAGGTTGATGACGCCGACCAGCGCCAGCACCGAGCCCGCCCGGCCGCCGCGGTCGGGGTTGTCGAAAGCGTTCACCAGGGCGATGTAGCCGAGATAGAGAAAAAACAGCACCAGAACCGAGGTCAGCCTGGCGTCCCACACCCACCAGGTGCCCCACATCGGCCGCCCCCACAAGGAGCCGCTGGCCAGGCAGACAAAGGTGAAGGCGGCCCCGATCGGGGCGGCGGCGCGGGCGGCGATGTCGGCGAGCGGATGGCGCCAGACCAGCGCCACCGCGCTCGCCACGGCGACGAACAAATAGACGAGCAGCGCCATCCATGCCGCCGGCACGTGGACATACATGATGCGCACCGCTTCGCCCTGCTGGTAATCCGCCGGGGCGACAAACAGGGCGAGATACAGTCCGAGGGCGATGATCGCGGCGGACAGGCCCGCGCACCACGGCAGCAGCACCGCGCTGAGGCGCATGAAGCGCGCCGGGTTGGCGAACCGGCTCAACATCGCCCTTTGGAACCCGCCCTCGCCGAAGCGCTTCTTGTAGCGCAAAGAGGGCCGGCCGTCAGCGGCGTCGCGGTCGCACCCGCGGGCCGCGCGCGGGCCGGGATCCGGGATGCGGCGGCGCCCTCATTCGAGCGCCTGGCGCAACGCCGCAGCGCTCGCCCACGGGCAGAGCGCCAGCGCCGCCAGCGAGAGGGCGCCGAGCAGCATCAGATTGGCGCCGCCGGCCTCGGCCCCGACCGCGCCGACGCCGAAGATCAGCGGCGGCACATAGAGCGGCAGCACTAGCAGCGACAGCAGCACGCCCTGGCGGCGGGCGCCCAGCACGAGGGCGGCGGCGACGCTGCCGATCAGGCTCAGCGCCGGCGTGCCGATCAACAGGCTCAGCACAAGCCTGGGAATGGCCGCGGCATCGAGATCGACGGCCAGGGCGAGCAGCGGGCTTATCGCGACGAGCGGCAAGCCGGTCGCCGCCCAATAGGCCGCGGCCTTTGCCAGCACGCCGAATGCCAGCGGCAGATCCGCCAATGCCAGCAGGTCGAGCCCGCCATCCTCGTAATCGGACTGGAACAGCCGGTCGAGCGACAACAGCGCCGCCAGCAGCGCCGCGACCCAGATGATCCCGGGACCGATCCGCCGCAATGTCGCGGCTTCGGGACCGACGCCGAAGGCGAACAGGACGACGACAAGAACAAAGAAGCCGAGCACCAGGCCGGTATCGCCGCCCTGGCGCAGGGCCAGGCCGAAATCGTGCCGGAACAGGCCGACAAACGCCGCCATCCTCAGCGGCCCCCGTGCCCGCAGTCGCCGCCGGGAGCGGCGGCGAAATCGTCGAGCCTGAGATGCTCCGCCCCGTCGATGGCCAGCGGCAGATGGGTCGCCACGACGACGCGCCCGCCGGCATGGCGATGGGCGGCGATGAGCGCTTCGAGCCGGGCCTGATTGGCGCGGTCGAGGGCGCTCGTCGGCTCGTCCAGCAGCCAGATCGCGGCGGGCACCGCGATCAGCCGGGCGAGCGAAAGGCGCCGCCGCTGCCCGGCCGACAGCCAGCGGCACGGCCAGTCGGCGACCTCCTCCAGCGCAAAGGCGGCCAGCGCCGCGGCGATGCGCGGCGCCGCGCGGGCCGGCGGCAGGCCGCGCAGAGCCGCCCAGAAGCGCAGCGTCTCGCGCGGGCTGAGGGCCGGTTTGACGGCGTCCTGATGACCGACATAGGCAAGGCGCGCGCGATGGCCGGCGAGATCGGCGGCGACCGGTTCGCCGCCCCACAGCAGACGGCCGGCGGCCGGTTCGAGCAGGGTCGCAAGGATGCGTATCAGGCTCGTCTTGCCGCTGCCATTGGCGCCGCCGAGCACGAGGGCGCCGCCGGCGGGAAGCCGGGCCGAGAGGCCGGCGAAGACGAGGCGCTCGCCGCGCCGGCAGGCGAGCGCCTCGGCGACGAGATCGGGCGGGATGGCGCTCACCGCGGCGGCCGGCAAAAAGAGCGGCTCCGGAGGGGGAAACCGGAGCCGCGCGGCCACCGGCCGATCGCATCGGCCGAGTGCGAGGTTTGGGGGACAAATCTGTAAGGCTGAGCCTTACCCCTACCATTTAGCGAGAAAAGTAGGACGATCATTTGAAAAAATTGCGGCAATTCGATGTCTGTCAACCGAAATTGCGGCGGTCTTCAATGACTTTCGCGTCTTCAGGGAGGCTGCCGGGCGGCAGCGGGCGCACCGTGCCGCGCAGCTTTGTCAGCGCCTGCAAGGTCGCGGCGATGCGGGCCGGATCATCCGCTCCGGGGGGCAATTCGACATAGAGCGTCATTTCGTCGCTGGCGGCGGGCCGCTCGACGACCAGCCGCCCGCGGCCGATCGCGGGATGCCGTCGCAGCACCTCGGCAATCTGCGCGGGATGCACGAACAGCCCGCGCACCTTGACCGACTGATCGGCGCGGCCGAGCCAGCCTTTCAGCCGCCAATTGGTGCGCCCGCAGCGGCTGCGCCCGGGCAGCAGCGCCGACAGATCGCCGGTGGCAAAGCGGATCAGCGGGTATTCCGGGGTCAGGGTCGTCACCACGACCTCGCCGATCTCGCCCTCGCCGACCGGATCGCCGCTGCCGGGGGCGACGAGTTCGAGGATGACGCCCTCGTCGAGCACCATGCCCTCGCACAGATCGCCCTTTTCATCCCTCGTCTCATAGGCGATCAGCCCGATATCGGCGCTGCCGTAGCATTGCAGCACCGTCATGCCGTGGGCGGCCAGCTCGGCGCGCAACGCTTCCGGCAGCGGCTCGGCCGAGACCAGGGCCTTTTTGAGCGAGGACATATCGGCGCCGAGGGCGGCGGCGCGATCAAACAGGACCTTCAGAAAGGAGGGCGTCCCGACATAGCCGACCGGCCGCAAATCGACGATCGTGCGCACTTGCAGCTCGCTCTGGCCGGTGCCGGCCGGGATGACCGGACAGCCGAGCGCCTGCGCGGCGCTTTCGACCATCGCCCCGGCCGGGGTCAGGTGATAGGAGAAGGCGTTGTGGACGAGATCGCCGGCGCGGAAACCGGCGGCGAAGAGGGCGCGGCCAAGGCGCCAGAAATCCGGCCTTGGCGCCTCCGGCTCGTAGATCGGCCCGGGCGAGGCGAAGATGCGGCGCAGCGCGCGGACCGGCACCGCGGCAAAGCCGCCAAAAGGCGGATCGCGGCGCTGTTCTTCGATCAGCGCCGATTTGCGGGTCAGCGGCAGCTGCGCCAGCGCGGCGCGGTCGCGGATCGCGGCCGGCTCGACCCCGGCGAGGAGGCGGCGATAGGCGGGCGCGCGCTCCTTGGCGGCGGCGATCAAGCGCGGCAACGCCGCCATCAGCGCGGCCTCGCGCGCGGCCGGATCGCGGGTCTCCTCGGCATCGAAATACGGCGTCGGCATCGCGGATCTCCCGATATGTAAGGCCTCCCGCGCGAGAGTGCGCCGGGCCCCGCAGCGCGGCAAGCCTTCGCTGTTCCGCCTTGCGGCGACCGGAATTTGACCGGGGCGGAGAATGGGGGCGCCATCGGCGCGCGTCTGTCGCCCCTCACGATCTTCGTGATAGATATCTGCCCCGCCGCTTCCCGTCCTGCCGGTCAAGGATCATGAGCGTCCTCGATCTCAACCGCCTCGCCGCGGCTCCGCTGGTCCGCGAGCCGTTCGATTTCGTCGTCGTCGAAGGGTTTCTGCGCCGCGAGGAGGCCGCTGCGATCGCCGCCGATTTCCCGGCGGTGTCGCGGCCCGGCAGCTTTCCGCTTGACCTGTTCGCGCCGGGCCCGGCCTTCGCCCGCCTGGTCGCCGAGCTCGAAGGCCCGGCCTTGCGGCGGGCGATCGCGCAGAAGTTTGCGGTCGACCTTGAAGGCCGCCCGACCCTGCTGACCGTGCGCGCCCGCGGCGACGGCCGGGACGGCCGCATTCATACCGATTCGGCCAGCAAGATCATTACCCTTCTGCTCTATCTGAACCCGGTCTGGGAGCGGCCCGAGGGGCGGCTGCGGCTGCTCTACGGCCCCACCGATCTCGAGGATTACGCGGTCGAGGTGGCGCCATTGCTCGGCACGATGCTGGCATTCCGCCGCAGCGAGCGCTCCTATCACGGGCACCATCCCTATATCGGCGAGCGGCGGCTGGTGCAGATGAATTGGGTGCGGGATGCGCGCGTCGTCAGACGCGAGCTTGGCCGCCACCGCTGGTCGGCCCGCCTCAAAGCCCTGAACCCGTTCGGCTAGAACCGCCGGCGGCGGCCGGGAAAGCCGGTCTGGTCGGGCGGTTCGGCGGCTCCCGCCCGCGCGGCCTCGCCGAAAAGGCGGAGAGCAAGGCCCGCGCTCTCTTGGCAAGCGCGGCGAAGCCGGCTAACTTCAGGCTGAACTAGGTCATCGACATGAGCGGATTCGGAGCAGGATCGCCGTGAGGATTGCGCTGCGCTCCGTTTTTGCCGCGGCCTTCCTGTCTTTCGTCCTTGCCGGCCCGGCGGCGGCGCAGCAGACCAAGATCATCGACGAGCTCAAGCTGGGCGTGCTCGGCCATGATGTCGGGTTTCTCGATCACCACGTCGAATCGGGAGCCGACGTCAATGTCGAGATGCTGTTCACGCCGCCGCCGGTGCTGCGCGCGATCGGCTCGCCGCGGCCGATGATCGGCGCCGACATCAACACCGCCGGCAAGACCAGCGACGGCTATTTCGGGCTGACCTGGGGCATCAAGCTGATCCAAAGCCTGTTCGGCTGGGATCACGGCGTATTCCTGAACGGCGGTCTCGGCGGCGCCGTGCATGACGGCTATATCGACAGCGCCCCGCCCGGCCGCAAGAAGCTCGGCTCGCCGGTGCTGTTTCATATCGACGCCGAGCTGGGGCTCGACCTGACGCCGCGGACCAGCATCTCGATCTTTGTCGATCACATGTCGAACGCCGATCTCGCCACGCACAACGCCGGCATAACCAATGCCGGCGCCCGCCTCGGCGTCAAATTCTGACCCTCCGCCGCGACGGCGAGCTCGCGCATTACGATAGCCCATCCCGTCGCCATATTTTCTCTGATCGGCCATATCCGAGACCTGACTGGCTGCGATCGCCCAGCCACGGCAGCGATCTAGCCTCATATGTGTCTTTTTGGACACAATGGGTCGAAAACACAACGATAACGTTGATGGGCGCTTGATCGACTAGGCTGCTCAACTATCATGCGCAAAAGCGATGAGCGTATCGGGTCCGGGTCACCACAACCAATCGATGGAACGGGGAAGCGATGACGAGGAGGCGGAAGATCGGCACTCTGGCGGCGCTCGGCGGGTTCGCCGCCGCCGCTGCGCTGTTGCCCGGATTGCCGCGGGCGCAGGCCGACGAACTGAGCGAGCTGAAGGCTAATCAGCAATTGCTGCAGCAGCGCATCGAGCAGCTGCAGGAGCAGCTGGCCCTCGGCGCCAAGCCGGTGCCGCCGGGCGCACCATCGCTGGCCGGCAGCTTTCCGCGCTCGTTCCTGATCCCGGGCACCAACACCTCGATTGCGATCGGCGGCTATGTCAAGTTCGATGCGGCCCTGTGGCTCAACGGTGGAACCCCGAACGCCACTTCGGAGGTCACCCCCTCGGTCACCGGCGTCCCCTCGGTGGCCGGGCTACCGCTCGATCTGAAAGGCCCCGGGCCGCTGTTTACGGCGCCCGCCTTCAACCCGCATTCGCGCGGCAACAACGTGTTCCACATGAGCGCGGCCGAGTCGCGCGTGCGCATCGAGACGCGCACGCCGACCGCCTATGGCCTGGCCGGCACCGTGATCGAATTCGACTTCTACGGCTGCACCGCGAGTCCGATCGATTGCTCCAATCTGAGCGGCGCCACGTTCGGACAGCTGCCGCGCCTGCGCCTTGCCTACGGCACCTTGGGCGCGCTTCACGTCGGCCAGGATTTCATTCCGGTCAATGATCTGGCCTCGCATCCCGAACTGTTCGATTTCGGCGGCGATGCCGGCGAGTTCGGCTTCGCCCGCGCGCCGTGGCTCGGCTATACGTGGGAGCTTCCCTACGGCATGAGCCTCCTGGCGGCGGCGGTCACACCGTCGACCAGTTTCTATGGACCGACCGGGGCATTGGAGGTCGATAGTTTCGGGACGGGGCTCGCCGGCACCTACGCCGCACCGACGGGGCTCGCCGTCAACCCGAACAAGACCACCCTTCCGGACGGTAATTTCGTGCTGCGGCTGACGCGGCCCTGGGGACACATCGCCGCCGAGGCGGTCGTGCAGAAGCTCGAACTGCAGGACGGCGCGTTTATCACCAAGAATTATGTCGGCTATGGCGGCGGCTTCAGCGGCCACTTCATCCCCGGCTGGCGCTTTGCGCCCAAGGACAATTTCGGGTTCGACGCCTATGCCGGCGATGGGCTCGGCCATTATGCCAATCCGCCGGGCGCCGGGGAACCGGGCACATCGAATGCATTGGCAACAAATTTTGGCGGTCCCGCGGTCAACTTTTACGGTACCGGCCTGCCGGGTACGACCACCCGGGCCAATGCCGCGCGGGTCCTTGCCACCACCGTCACGCAATACGGCGCGGAGGGCAATTATCAGCATTGGTGGACGCCGACCCTGCGCTCGACGATCTCCGCCGGCGTCCAATATGCGGATATTCCGACCACGTTGGTCGGGGTCAACGCCAATTCACTATTTTATAACAAGCGGCTGATCACCGCCCATTTCAACCTGATCTGGAGCCCGGTCGCCTTCATCAATACCGGTCTCGAATACACCTATGGGAACCGGCTGACGATCTTGCGCCAGTCGGCCAATGAGAACGTCATCGACTTCGCGTTCCAGGTCAAATTCTAAGCCTTTTCCCGCCTCCTTTCCCTCTCCCCGATCGGGGAGAGGGCCGGCGGCGCAACGCGGCCCTCAAGCGGCCTCAGCCTTCGCGCCGCCCCGGCCCCAAACCGCCGGCGGCCGGCTATTCGCGCAGATCCTCGAAGAATTCCTTGACGCGGGCGAAGAAGCCCTCGCTCTCTGGATGCGTGCGCCGGCTTTCCCCGGCCTTTTCGAATTCGCGCAACAATTCCTGCTGGCGCTTGGTCAGATTGACCGGGGTCTCGACCACGGCCTCGATGAACATGTCGCCGCGCGCGGTCGAGCGCAATATCGTCATCCCCTTGCCCTTCAGGCGGAACTGATGACCGGTCTGCGTCCCCGGCGGCACGGTGACGCGGGTCCGCGTGCCGTCGACGGTCGGCACCTCGATGACGCCGCCCAAGGCCGCCGTCGTGATCGGCAGCGGCACGCGGCAATGGATATTGGCGCCGTCGCGCTGAAAGATCGGATGCGGCGCCACGCTGACAAAGATGTAGAGATCGCCGGGCGAGCCGCCGCGCACGCCGACCTCGCCCTCGCCGGCAAGGCGGATGCGGGTGCCGTCCTCGACCCCCGGCGGGATGTTGACCGATAGCGTCTTCTCGCGTCGCACCCGGCCCTGCCCGCCGCAGCTGCGGCACGGCCTCTCGATGACCCGCCCGATGCCCTGGCAGGACGGACAGGTCCGCTCGATCGTGAAAAAGCCCTGCTGCGCCCGGATGCGCCCGCGGCCGCGACAGGCCGGGCAGGCGATCGGCTGCGCGCCGGCCTCGGCGCCGGTGCCCCGGCACGAATCGCAGACGACAAGGGTCGGCACGCGGATCGTCGTCTGCTTGCCGCGGAAACTCTCTTCGAGAGTGATCTCGAGATTGTAGCGCAGATCGTTGCCGCGCGTCGGGCCGCTCTGAGCGCCGCGCCGGCCGCCCATGAACTCGCCAAACATCTCGTCGAAGATGTCGGCGAAGCCGCCGGCAAACCCGCCCGCGAAGCCGCCGGCAAATCCGAAATCGCCGGGGCCGCGGCCCTGCTCGAACGCGGCGTGACCGTAACGGTCGTAGGCCGCGCGCTTCTGCTCGTCCTTGAGGACCTCGTAGGCTTCGTTGATGTCCTTGAACTTCTGCTCGGCGGCCTTGTCGCCGGGATTGCGGTCGGGATGGTACTGCATCGCGAGCTTGCGATAGGCCCGCTTCAACTCTTCGGCACTGGCCGACCGCGAGACGCCGAGAATCTCGTAAAAATCCTGTTTAGCCATGACCGACGCAGGCTCTCGAGGCGGGTTTGATGTCACCGGTCACCCCGGCGGCGAGAAGCCGGGGTGACCGCCTGGCATTGTGCACCTCTTCCCGGCGCAAAGGCTAGGCCGAGCCGCGCTTTTTCTGCTCGTCGACCTCCTCGAAATCGGCGTCGACGACCTTGTCGCCGCCGGCCGCCCCGGCCGCGCCCGCGCCGGGGCCGGCTTCGCCGCCGCCCTGCGCCTGCTGCGCGCGGTAGAGCGCCTCGCCGATCTTCATCGCCGCCTGGCTCAAAGCCTCGGTCTTGGCCTTGATCTGGGCGATGTCATCGCCGCCGAGCGCGTCTTTGAGCGCCTGGATCGCGCTCTCGACCGAGGCGCGGTCGGCGGCGGCGATCTTGTCGCCGCTCTCTTTGAGCGTGCGCTCGGTCGTATGGATCAGCGCATCGGCTTGGTTCTTGGCCTCGACCAGTTCGCGCCGGCGTTTGTCCTCGGCGGCGTGCGCCTCGGCGTCCTTGATCATGCGCTCGATATCGGCCTCGGTCAGACCGCCCGAAGCCTGGATGCGGATCTGCTGCTCCTTGCCGGTGGCCTTGTCGCGAGCCGAGACCTGCACGATGCCGTTGGCGTCGATGTCGAAGGTCACCTCGATCTGCGGCATGCCGCGCGGCGCCGGCGGGATGCCGACCAGATCGAACTGGCCCAACAGCTTGTTGTCGGCGGCCATCTCGCGCTCGCCCTGGAACACGCGGATCGTCACCGCGGTCTGGTTGTCCTCGGCGGTCGAGAAGATCTGGCTCTTCTTGGTCGGGATCGTCGTGTTGCGGTCGATCAGCCGGGTGAACACGCCGCCCAACGTCTCGATGCCAAGCGACAGCGGCGTCACGTCGAGCAGCAGCACATCCTTGACCTCGCCCTTCAGCACGCCGGCCTGGATCGCCGCGCCGACCGCCACGACCTCGTCGGGGTTGACGCCGCGATGCGGGTCCTTGCCGAAGAACTGCTTGACCGTCTCGATGACCTTCGGCATGCGGGTCATGCCGCCGACCAGGATGACCTCGTCGATCTCGGAGGCTTTGAGCCCGGCGTCCTTCAGCGCAGCCCGGCACGGACCGATCGTGCGCTCGATCAGATCATCGACCAGGGCTTCAAGCTTGGCCCGGGTCAGCTTGATGTTGAGATGCTTCGGACCGGTCTGGTCGGCCGTGATGAACGGCAGATTGACCTCGGTCTGCATCGACGAGGACAGCTCGATCTTGGCCTTCTCCGCCGCCTCCTTCAGGCGCTGCAGCGCGAGCCGGTCGGTGCGCAGATCGATGCCCTGTTCCTTTTTGAATTCATCGGCCAGGTAATCGATGATGCGCTTGTCGAAATCCTCGCCGCCCAGGAAGGTGTCGCCGTTCGTCGATTTGACCTCGAAGACGCCGTCGCCGATCTCGAGGATCGAGATGTCGAAGGTGCCGCCGCCGAGATCGTAGACCGCGATCGTGCCGCTGCCCTTCTTCTCAAGCCCGTAGGCGAGCGCGGCGGCGGTCGGCTCGTTGATGATGCGCAACACCTCCAGCCCGGCGATGCGGCCGGCATCCTTGGTCGCCTGGCGCTGGCTGTCGTTGAAATAGGCGGGAACCGTAATGACCGCCTGGGTGACCGGCTCGCCGAGATAGGCCTCGGCGGTCTCCTTCATCTTCTGCAGCACAAAGGCGCTGATCTGCGAGGGCGCGTATTTCTTGCCGCGGCTCTCGACCCAGGCGTCGCCGTTGTCGCCGCGGATGATCTTATACGGCACCAGCTCCATGCCCCGCTTGACCATCGGATCGTCAAAGCGCCGCCCGATCAGCCGCTTGATCGCAAAAAAGGTGTTCTCGGGATTGGTCACCGCCTGGCGTTTGGCGGCCTGGCCGACCAGGCGCTCACCGGAATCGGTGAAGGCCACCATCGAGGGCGTGGTGCGCATGCCCTCGCTGTTTTCGATCACCTTGGCGTTCCTGCCTTCCATCACGGCAACGCAGGAATTCGTCGTCCCGAGATCGATACCGATGACCTTGCTCATGGCTACCTCATTCAAAAGCAGAACCCGACGGCCCGGGAAAGCACCGTCGCGATCCCCCGGGAAGTGAGCATTCGACCATAACCCTTGCTACGGCGAGGCTTATATATGCGCCGCCGCGGGCCGCTACAACCGGCCCGCCGGCAGCGGCGGGCGCCGCGCCGCGCCTTTGCCCTTTGCCCGCCGGCCCGCGGCAAATTTCCGGGCTCGCTTTCAGCCCTCATTCGCCGACTCCGGCGGCGTCGGCTTGCGACCCTCCTTGGCGACGCCGACCATGGCCGGCCGCAGCAGGCGGTCGTGCAGGACATAGCCGGGCTGCAGCACTTCGACGACGGTTCCGGCCGGCTCCTGGCTGTTTTCGACCTCGAAGATCGCCTGGTGATAATTGTGGTCGAAGCGCTCGCCCTTCGGGTCGATGCGGCGGATGCCGTGGCGCTCGAACACCGACAGCAGCTCGCGCTCGGTCGCCGCGACGCCTTGCAGCAGGCTTTTTGCGCGCTCGTCCGCAATTTCGCTTGCCGGCACGCTGTCGAGCGCGCGGCGCAGATTGTCGGCCGTCGACAATAGATCCTTGGCAAAACCGGCGACCGCGTATTTGATAGCCTCCTCGCGCTCGCGCTGCGCGCGGCGGCGCACGTTTTCGGTTTCGGCGAGTGCGCGCAGCAGTCGGTCCTTGACGTCGGCGAGCTCGGCCTCGAGCGCGGCCAGGCGCTCCTCGGCCGAGGGCTCCGCGGCCGGCGCTTCCGCCGCCCCAGCCCCGCCATTCGCGGGAGGGGTTTCGGAGACGGATGCCGCCTCCGCCTCTTTTTTCCGATCGCTCATCAATCGTCCTATCCGATCAGGCGCCCGATCATCTTGGCGGTGTAGTCCACCATCGGAATGATGCGGGCATAGTTGATCCTGGTGGGGCCGATGACCCCGATGGCGCCGACCACCCGGGCACGACTGTTCTGGTAGGGGGCGATGACCATCGAGCAGCCGGCAATCCCGAACAGATGGTTCTCGGCGCCGATAAAGATCTGGACGCCTTCGCCCTGCTTGCTCGCTTCGAGCAGCCGCACCATCGTTTCGCGGGTTTCCAGCATCTCGAAGATCGCGCGCAGCCTTTCCAGATCGGCGAGCGCGGTGACGTCTTCGAGCAGGTTGGCCTGCCCGCGCACGATCAGGCTGCGCCCGTCATGACCGCCGGCCCAGCTGGCCAGCCCCGCCTCGACGAGCTTTTTGGTCAGCTCGTCGAGCTGCGCCCGGTTCGAATCGATCTCGGCCTGGATCTCGGAGAGCGCCTCGTCAAGGGTGCGGCCGATCAGCCGCGCATTCAGATAATTGCTGGCGCTGATCAGAACCGCCGGCGGCAGCCCGGGCGGGATCTCGATGACCCGGTTCTCGACAAGACCGTCTTCGGTGACCAGCACGACCAGGGCGCGACCGGGCCCCAGATGCACGAATTCGAGATGCTTGAGCGGGCGGTCGTGCTTGGGGACGACGACGATGCCGGCGCAGTGCGACAGGCCGGAAAGGGCCGCCGTCGCCTCTTCGAGCACCTGCTCGAGGCTCTTGCCGCGCGCCACGCACAGGCTCTCGATGCTGCGCCGCTCCTCCTCGCCGAGGCTGCCGACCTCGAGCAGACCGTTGACAAACAGCCGCAGCCCCGCCTCCGTCGGCAATCTGCCGGCCGAAGTGTGCGGCGCATAGAGCAGCCCCGCCTCTTCGAGATCAGCCATGACGTTGCGGATTGTCGCCGGCGACAGGTTTTGGGCGAGCCGACGCGACAGGGTGCGCGAACCGATCGGCTCGCCGGTGGCGACATAGCCGTCGACGATCAGGCGGAAGATCTCGCGGCTGCGCTCATTCAGCTCGCGAATATGCGAAGGCGTGCTCGATCGAGGCATGTCATGTCACGATCACATCCCGTGCGATCCAAGAAACGGCTGTCGCGCGGGTGACGGGCTGCCGCGGGCCTTGGCGGGCGGTAAGCGGCTGCCCGATCCCGGGCAGGTCGAGCTGCGGCAATGGCACCGCGGCGCGGGCGAGATTTAGGAACGCCGTCGGGGGGCGTCAACTCGTCCCCCGGCCCTTCCTAGAAAGACTTCTTGAAGGTGGCGGCAAAGCGCTCGCCGCGCGGCGTCGTCATCGCCCCGGCCAGATCGACGCCTTGCGGGCGGAACACGAACTGGGTTCCGTCGGAATTCTGAAAGCGCAGCGCGCCGCCGCGGATGATGCCGGTGCCGCGCAAGACCCCGCCGGGACCCGGCGTGTCGGAGGAGAGCGGGCCGTATACATAAAGGATCCTCGCCGTGCCGGCCCGGTCGATGCTTTCGACGACCAGCGCGGCGCAGGCTCCGGGACCCCAGGCGGCGTCGGACCATATGCCAAAAAAGCGCCGGTAGCGGGCGGGGATGCGCGAGCGCGGCGCGAGCGCGAGCGCAACGCTCTGCCCGCAGAATACGCGCGCGCCTGCGCCCTCCGGCGCGGAGGGCGGGCCCGGCGGCGGCTGCGCCGCGGCGGAAGCGGCAAAGAGCATAATGGAACACAGCGCCAGCACGCGCGCGATCATGGCCAACTCCGACCCCTTGGGGCAAAGGCGGGACAGCGGTTTTACGGCGAAACGGGCATCCGCGTCACCGCCGCGGCGCCGCGCGGAGGCGCGGGAATGGGTTCCCAGACGCGCCCGCGGCGGTATAGGATGTCGGCGCCGTCCCGGGGCCGCAGATTTCTGCGGCAGTCTGCCGCATAGTTCATGTTTTTCAAAAGTATAGCCTGCGGCGCGGCGCCGGATGATCGGCAGCGCAGCGAGGGATGTCCGCATGGCCGACCTGGCCCGCCCGAACCTTTCCCCGACGATCCATCTCGGCTAGGAGAGCGCGATGGCCGACAACGACCGTCCCGGCGCAACCAGCCGGATCATCCGCTGGATCGATTACCGGCTGCCCTTCGTGTCGCTGCTGCGGCACGAGCTTTACGATTACCCGACTCCGCGCAACCTGACCTATTGGTGGAATTTCGGCTCGCTCGCCGGGATCATGCTGGTCGTCATGATCGTGACCGGCATCTTCCTTGCGATGAACTATACGCCGAATGCGAAGCTCGCCTTCGATTCGGTCGAACGCATCATGCGCGACGTCAATTGGGGGTGGCTGATCCGCTACCTGCACATGGTCGGCGCGTCGATGTTCTTCGCGATCGTCTATATCCACCTGTTCCGCGGCCTCTATTACGGCTCGTACAAAAATCCGCGCGAACTGCTGTGGATCATCGGCGTCATCATCCTGCTGCTGATGATCGCGACCGCCTTCATGGGCTATGTCCTGCCCTGGGGGCAGATGAGCTACTGGGCCGCCACCGTCATCACCAATCTGTTCTCGGCGTTCCCGGTCATCGGCCATCCGATCGTCACCTGGCTGTGGGGCGGGTATGCGGTCGGCAATCCGACGCTCAATCGCTTCTTCGCCCTCCATTACCTGTTGCCCTTCATCATTCTCGGCTTTGTCTTGCTGCATCTCGTCGCCCTGCACCGCTTCGGCTCCAACAATCCGCTCGGCATCGACGTCAAGGGCCCGCAAGATACGCTGCCGTTCCATCCCTATTATACGATCAAGGATTTGTTTGGCCTGACGGTCTTCCTGGTGATTTATCTGGGATTCGTATTCTATGCGCCGAATTTCTTTACAAATCCGGACAATTACATTCCGGCCAATCCGCTGCAGACGCCGCCCGAGATCGTGCCGGAATGGTATCTGCTGCCGTTTTACGCGATCCTGCGTTCGGTGCCGAGCAAGCTGCTCGGCGTGATCGCCGCCTTCGGCGCGATCCTGGTGCTGTTTTTCCTGCCCTGGCTTGACACCTCGCCGGTGCGCAGCGCCCGCTTCCGCCCGATCTACAAGAAGATCTACTGGCTGCTCGTCGTCGACGTGCTGGCGCTCGGCTGGGTCGGCGATCACCCTCCCGAAGGCATCGTGGTGACGATCGGCCACATCGCCACCTTCTACTACTTCCTGCACATGCTGATCCTGTTCCCGCTGATCGGCAAGATCGAGCGGCCGCTGCCGCTGCCGGAGAGCATCGGCGCGGCCGTTTTGAGGGAGCATCGCGAGCCCGCCAACGCCGGGGCGCCGATCGGGAAGAGCTGACATGCCGAAATACGCGATTGCCGCTGCCGCCCTGCTCTGGGCGGCGCTGTGCGGGCCCCTTGCCGCCGCCGTCCACGCCCAGGCCGCCGATGCGACGCCGCCGCTGCCGCATCCGCACTGGTCGTTCTCCGGGATCTTCGGGACTTACGACCGGGCCGCGCTGCAGCGCGGCTTCCAGGTCTACAAGCAGGTGTGCTCAGCCTGCCATCCGCTGTCGCACCTGACCTATCAGGATCTTGCGGCGCTCGGCTACAGCGAGGACGAGATCAAGGCGATCGCCGCGCAATACCAGGTGACCGCCGGCCCCAACGCCAAGGGCGAGATGTACAAGCGGCCGGCGCAGCCGGCCGATCATTTTGTCGGCCCGTTCCCGAACGAACAGGCGGCGCGCGCCGCCAATGGCGGCGCCCTGCCGCCCGACCTGTCGATGATCGTCAAAGCGCGGGCGGGCGGCCCCGACTATGTCTATGGCATCGAAACCGGCTTTGTGACGCCGCCCAAGGGCTTCACGGTGCCGCCGGGGCGCTACTACAATTTGTATTTCCCGGGGCATCTGATCGCCATGCCGCCGCCGCTGCACCCCAACGAAGTCACCTTCGCCGACGGCACCCCGGCGACGGTGCCGCAAATGGCGCACGACGTCGTGACCTTTCTGACCTGGGCCTCGCACCCCAATCTCGAGGCCCGGCACAGCATCGGCTTCTCGGTGATGCTGTTCCTGATCGTCGGCGTCATCGTCTTCTATGCGGCCAAGCGCAAGATCTGGTCGGCCGTACATTAAAGCGCCGCCGGCGGCGGCTCAGTCGACGCCGGCGCGGGCATAGAGCCGCCGGGCGTTGTCCCACAGCAATTTGCGCTTGCGCGCCGGCGGCATGTCCCAGCCGAGAACGAGGGCGGTTGATTGCGGAAAGTGGCTCTCGCCATGCGGGTAATCGGAGGCGTAGACCAGCACGTCATCGCCGATCAGCTCGGCGACGGCGTTGGTCAGCGCCGCCCCCTCCGGGATCTCGATGCTCTGAAAATAGCGCCCGCCGGTCACATATTCGCTCGGGCGATGCCGCAATCGGGGCAACGCCGCCCTGATCGTCTCGGCATGCTCGTCGAGCCGCCGGATCCAGAACGGCAGCCAGCCATGCCCGGCCTCGAGCGTGGCGATGCGCAGGCTCGGATGGCGGTCCATGACGCCGCTGCCGATCAGCGCGGCCATGTTGCGCATGCCGCACCACGGATGCGCGGCCGAGCGCTGCAGCCACAGATTGTCCCAGGTGTCGAGACCGCCCGGCGCATAGGGCGGCATGACCGTGAAGGTATGCAATACGAGCGCAAGGTCGAGCTCGGCCGCCGCGGCGTAGAGCGGCTCGAGGTCGGGGTGATCGAGCGGCATCCCGGCCGGGGCGTAGACGAGAACGCCCCAAGCCCAGGCGGCGCGCCCCCATAGCCGCATCTCGGCGAGCGCGCCGGCGATGTCGCGCGCGCCGGCCAGGATCACGCCGCCGAGCCGGCGCGGGAAGGCCCCGCAATATTCGTCCATCCAGCGGTGATAGGCGCGGTACATCGCCATTTCGAGCGCGACGTCGTCGCCGGCCGTCCAGGTGCCGAACCAGCCGGAAGGCAACGTCAGATTGACGTCGACCCCCTCGTAATCCATGTCGGCAATGCGCGCGGCCGGATCGGCATCGACCCGCGGCGAGGGCTCGCGCGCGCGGGCGACGCCGGTGAAGCCGGCCATATAGCCGCCGGGATCTTGTTCCGGCCGGGCGGCGCCGAGCCGGCGGCGGTAGCGGCGCTGCCCCCGCGTATAGGTGACGTGCCCGTAGCGGTCGCGGGCGCGGAATTGTTCCCAGCCGGCCAGCCTGTCCCGTTCCGCCCGGCTCAGATAGCGCTCAAGGATGGCGGCATCGGGGCCGACATGCGTGTCGGCATCGAAGATCCGGTATCCGTCGCGGGCCATATCACGCACTCCGGTATTTGTGCCGGGCCGCCTCCGGCAGGTAGCGCTCTTCGAGGGCGCGCTGCTTGTCGGCGCCCTCGCCCGCGGCCGGCACCTCGGGGAAGGGGTAGGGCCGCCCTTGCCGGCCGGCGACAAACTCCTCCCAGGCGGCGACGCCGCGCTCGCGAAACGCGGTCATGAAATCCCACAGGGCCGCCCAGGTCACGTGATGGGTGAAGCCCGGATACCAGGCGATCGTGACGCCGAGGGCCAGATGCTCGTCGAGATCGAGATAGCGCCCAAGCCGGCCCTTCATGAACGAGAACGGCCCGTCGACGACGGCGCGGGCGGCCCTGATCTCGTCGATCGAATGCGGCGATTCGAGCTGCACCCAGTCGACGCTGCCCGCCTCGCGATAGGCTTTGAGCCGGGTCAGCGCCTCGTCGAGGCCGCCGCCCACGGCGTCGCGAGCATAGCACTGCGCCATCACGACAAAATTCGGGTCGAGCTCGTTCTTCATGTCGACCGCGGCGCGATAGCGGGCGATCGCCTGCTCGAGCGGGACGATTTCGATCCCGGCGCTCTGGGTGCCGCGCTTGCCTTCGATCGGCTGATCGTCGATGCGCACCCCGGCGATGCCGCGCCGGATGCATTCGCGCACCATCCGCCGCACCGCCATGATCCCGCCATGGCCGGTATCGCCGTCCATGATCACCGGAATGGCGACGCTGTCGGCGATCCAGCCGGCGATCTCGAGGCATTCGGAGAGGGTCGCGGTGCCGACATCGGCAAGCCCGGTATAGGCGCCGACGACCCCGCCGGTGCAGACGAACAGGGCCTCGACGCCGGCCTGCTCCATGAGCCGCGCATGCGCCGCGCTGGGCGGATGCATTACGGCCAGGACCTTGTCGCGGCGGTGGATCAGTTGCTGCAGGCGGGCGCTCGGCGAGCGGCTCATGCGAGTTCCCCTCTTGCCGTGCCCGATCATGCCGAAGCCGGCCCGCGCCCGTCGAGACCCCTGTTCGCCGCCGCCGGTGCCGGGCTCGGGGCCGCTTGCGCGGGGGCCGCGATCGGGGTACTAGAATTCCGGACTGTGTGCGGCGGCGCCCCGAGGTCTGAATGGCCGGCCCCGTCATCGGCATTATCGGCGGCAGCGGGCTCTATCGGATCGACGGGCTCGAAGAAGTCTGCTGGCGGCGCGTCGACAGCCCGTTCGGGCGGGTATCGGACGAATTGTGCTTCGGCCGGCTCGGCGGGCAAAGGGTGGTCTTTCTGCCGCGCCACGGCCGCGGCCACGAGATCCCGCCCGGCGAGATCGACTTTCGCGCCAATATCGATGCGCTGAAGCGCTGCGGCGTCACCGACATCCTGTCGCTGTCGGCGGTCGGCAGCCTGCGCGAGGATCTCGCCCCCGGCGATTTCGTCGTCATCGACCAGTTCGTCGACCGCACCTGTGCGCGCGCCAACAGTTTCTTCGGCAGCGGCTGCGTCGCCCATGTCTCGATGGCCCGCCCGGTCTGCGGCCGGCTCGGCGACGCGCTGATGGCGGCGGGCGCCGCCGCCGGGGTGGGGCTGAAGCGCGGCGGCACCTATCTGGTCATGGAAGGGCCGCAATTCTCGACCCTGGCCGAAAGCGAACTCTACCGCGCCTGGCATTGCGACGTGATCGGCATGACCAACATGCCCGAGGCCAAGCTCGCGCGCGAGGCCGAGATCTGTTACGCGACGGTGGCGATGGTCACCGATTACGATTGCTGGCATCCCGGGCATGACGCCGTCACCGTCGAGCAGATCGTCGCGGTGCTGGAGGCCAATGCCGAGCGCGCCCGGGCATTGATCCGGCACGTCGTGCCGCTGTTGTCGCGGCATCGGGGCCCCTGCCGCGAGGGGTGCCAGCGCGCCCTCGACCACGCCCTGATCACCGCGCCCGAGCGGCGCGATCCGGCGCTGCTCGCCCGCCTCGACGCGATCCTGGGGCGCGTTCTGCACGCGGAGAAGCGGCCGTGAAAGTCGGCGGCCGGCCGCTGCGGACGATCTGGCCCGCCGCCGACGGCCATGCGGTCGAGATCATCGACCAGACGCGGCTGCCGCACGAATTCGTCATCGCCCGGCTCGAACGGGCCGCCGACGCGGCGCGCGCCATTCGCACGATGCAGGTCCGCGGGGCGCCGCTGATCGGCGCGACGGCGGCCTACGGCATGGCTCTTGCCGCCGGCGAGGATCCCTCCGACGCCGGCCTCGAACGGGCGGCGGCGATGCTCGCCGAAACGCGCCCGACCGCGGTCAACCTGTCCTGGGCGATCGCCGAGATGAAGCGCGCGCTGTTGCCGCTGCCGCCCGCGCGCCGGCTTGCCGTCGCCTTCCGGCGGGCCGGCGAGATTGCCGAGGCCGACGTCGCAATCAACCGCGCGATCGGCGCGCACGGCGCCCGGCTGATCGCCGAAGCCTGGCGCCGGAAAGGCGGCGAGCAGGTGCAGGTGCTGACCCATTGCAATGCCGGCTGGCTGGCCACCGTCGATTGGGGCACCGCCCTGGCGCCGGTCTATCGCGCCCATGACGACGGCATCCCGGTCCATGTCTGGGTCGACGAGACCCGGCCGCGCAACCAGGGGGCGGCCCTGACCGCCTGGGAATTGGGCCAGCACGGCGTGCCGCACACCGTCATCGTCGACAATGCCGCCGGCCATATCATGCAGCGCGGCCTGGTCGATCTGTGCCTGGTCGGGAGCGATCGCACGACCGCGGCGGGCGACGTCGCCAACAAGATCGGCACCTATACGAAGGCGCTGGCGGCACGCGACAACGGCATCCCGTTCTATGTGGCGCTGCCCTCGCCGACGATCGACTGGCGGATCGCGGACGCGGCGGCGATCCCGATCGAGCGGCGCGATCCGCGCGAGGTCACGCATGTCGAAGGCTGGAGCGAGGAGGGCGGGCGGCGGGCCGTGCGCGTGACGCCGGCGGCGAGCGCGGCGGCGAACTACGCCTTTGACGTGACGCCGGCCCGTCTCGTCACCGCGTTTATCACCGAGCGCGGGGTCTGCCCCGCCTCGCGCGCCGGCCTTGCCGAGCTCTTTCCCGACCAGGCCCTGCGGGGCGCCGCACAATAGCCGGGCCAATCCGCCGCTTTCCCGCTAAGCTGGCGGCGATCGCGAGCGGAGAGCGGCGATGCAAAACGGCATAGCGGGCATCGACCATGTCATCGTCGGCGTGCGCGCCCTCGAAGGGGCGCGGGCGCGCTGGATGCGGCTCGGTTTTACGCCGACCCCGCGCGGCCGCCATCTCGGCCAGGGCACCGCCAATTACTGCGTGATGTTCGCCGCCGACTACATCGAGCTGCTCGGCCTCGCCGATCCCGCCGATACCGGACAGCCTCTCGCCTCCTTCCTCGCCCGCCGCGAGGGGCCGATGGCGGCGGCCTTTGCGCTTGCGGCCGCGCCCGAGGCGGTGCGCGCAAGGCTGCGCGCGCGCTTCCTCCACCCCTCGCAGCCGCGCCTTCTCGGCCGCCGCCTCGAACTGCCCGAAGAGACGGGCGTGCTGCGCTTCAGCCTGATCTCGCTGCCGCCCGAGGAGACGCCCGGTCTGGCCTCCTTCCTGTGCGGCCATCTGACGCCGCAGCTGCTGCGGCGGCCGGAATGGCTCGCCCATGCCAACGGCGCCCTCGCCGTCAAGGGCATCGCCGTGCTGGTCGACAGCACGGCGCCGCTGATCTCCGCCTATGACCGGCTGTTCGGATTGCCGCAGGTGACGATGACCGATGCGCTGGTCACGATCCGCGTCGGCCGGCAGCGGATCCTGTTCAGCACTCCGGACGATTTTCTGACGCTGCATCCCGGGCTCGATCTCGACCCCGATTTCACCCCGCCCGGGATCGCGGCGCTCGAACTCGCCGTCCGCTCGCCGCCTCAGACCGCCGCCTATCTGGCCGAGCAGGGCGTGACCTTTGTCAGCCTGCCCGGCGGCAGCCTCGCCGTCCCGGCCGGCGAAGCCAACGGCGCGATCCTGATCTTTTCGCAGCCCTGAGGGCCGCGCGCCGGCCCGGCCGCCCGCCTCTCTAGACGTGGAAGCGGAAATGCAGGATGTCGCCGTCCTGGACGATGTAATCGGCGCCCTCCAGGCGCAGGCGGCCGGCTTCCCGGGCGCCCTGCTCGCCGCCATGGGCGACAAAATCCTCGTAAGAGATCGTCTCGGCGCGAATGAAGCCCCGCGCGAAATCGCTGTGGATCCGGCCGGCCGCCTGCCGCGCCGTGGTGCCGCGTTTGACGGTCCAGGCGCGCGCCTCCTTCGGGCCGACCGTGAAAAAGGTGACGAGGTCGAGGAGCCGATAGCCGGCCCGGATGACGCGGGAAAGCCCGCTTTCGGCCAGCCCGAGCGCCGCCAGAAACTCCCGCCTCTCCGCCGCCTCGGCGAGCAATGCCACCTCGGCCTCAAGCGCCGCCGAGATGACCACCGCCGGCGCGCCCTGCGCGGCGGCCCAGCGCGCGACCCGGCGGCTGTGCGCGTTGCCGGCGGCGGCGCTGGCCTCCTCGACATTGGCGATATAGAGCACCGGCTTGGCGGAGAGCAGGTTCAGCGCCCGCAGGGCTTCCTGCTGCTCGGCGGCGATCCCGGCTTGGCGCGCCGGCCGGCCCTCGCGCAAGGCCGCCAGCACCGGCTCGGCGAGCGCGAGCTGGGCCTTGGCCTGCTCGTCGCCGCCGCGCGCGCGCTTTCCGAGCGCCGCCAGGCGGCGCTCGAGGCTTTCAAGATCGGCCAGCATCAGCTCGGTCTCGACCGTCGCCGCGTCGCGGATCGGATCGACCGAGCCTTCGACATGAGCGATGTCGGGATCCTCGAAGCAGCGCAGCACATGGGCGATCGCGTCGACCTCGCGGATATGGGCGAGAAACTGGTTGCCGAGCCCCTCACCCCTGGCGGCGCCGCGCACGAGCCCGGCGATATCGACGAATTCGAGCTGGGTCGGGACGACCCGCCGCGATTTGGCGAGCCGCGCGCAGGTTTCGAGCCGCTCGTCCGGCACCGCGACGCGGCCGACATTGGGCGCGATCGTCGAGAACGGATAGTTCGCCGCTTCGGCCGCCGTGGCGGCGACCAGCGCATTGAAGACTGTCGACTTGCCGACATTCGGCAGGCCGACGATGCCGCAGCTAAACCCCATGGCGCTAACCTGTTCCGGCCCGCTCCGGCCCGGGCGCCAGGCGTGCCACCTCGCTCATAAACGCATCGGGCAGGCCGGACAGCAGCAGCCCGATCGTCTCCGCCACCGCCGCGACCAGCGGCATCACCCACAGGCTCAGCTCTTCGGCCGAAAAGTTCTGCAGCACGTAGGGCAGGACCCGTTCCTTGACCCCGGGATGGCCGATGCCGATCCGCACCCGCCAGTAATCGGGGCCGAGCCGCGCATCGATCGAGCGCAGGCCGTTATGCCCGGCATTGCCGCCGCCGCGCTTGACCCTGACCTTGCCGGGGCGCAGGTCGAGCTCGTCGTGGATCACGACGATCTCGGCCGGCGCCAGCTTGAAGAAATGCGCCGCCGCGGCGACCGCCTCGCCGGACAGGTTCATGAAGGTCTGCGGCTTCAACAGATAGCGCCGCTCGCCGGCGATGACCCCATCGCTGAAGGCGCCCTTGAAGCGGTTGCGAAACGGCGCAAACGCGTGCCGGCGCGCGATCGCATCGGCGGCCATGAAACCGATATTGTGGCGGTTATAGGCATAGCGCGCGCCCGGATTGCCGAGGCCGACAAGGAGCCGCATGGAGCCGGCCGCAGGCGGTTTTGGTTCAACCGGCCGCCGCCTCCTCGCCAGCCGGGCTCGCCGCCGCGGCCGCCTGCGTCTCCTCGCGAGCGCCGGTCGCCCCGGAGATCGTCGCGATCGTGAAATCGCGCTCGGTGATCGTCGGGCGGCACCCCTCGGGCAGCGTGACGGCGCTGATATGGATGCTGTCGCCGATGTCGAGACCGGCGAGGTCGACGACGATCCGGTCCGGGATCCGCTCGACCGGACAGTCGAGCGCAATGCCGCGCCGGACGATGTTGAGGATGCCGCCGCGGCGCAATCCGACCGACGCTTCCTGGTTGATGAATACGACCGGTACGGTCACCGTGACGCGGCCGTGGGCGGCGACCCGCATCAGATCGACATGGATCGGTCTGTCGGTGACCGGATCGTACTGGACATCGCGCGGCAGCACGCGCTCGACCGTGCCGTTCAGCTCGACATCGATCAGGCTGGCGAGAAAGCCCGGCTTCAGAAGGCGGGACAGTTCCGCCGGGTCGAGGCTGATCGGCGTCGGCGCCCGCCCCTCGCCGTAGAGGATGGCCGGAAGGCGGCCGCGGCGCCGCGTCTCACGGGCGCCGCCCTTGCCCGTGCGGGCCCGCGGCTCGGCGCGCAGCGTCATGATCTCGCTCATCGCAACTGGCTCCTTTTCAGATCCTTAGAAGGTGCCGGGCGCGGCCGATTCAAGCGCCGGCGCTGGCCCGGGGCGGCGCTGCGCCGTTCTTAATCGAACAGGCTCGACACCGAGCGCTCTTCGCTGATGCGGCGAATCGCCTCGGCCAATAGCGGGGCGATCGTGACTTGGCGGATGTTGCGCGCCGCCTGCACCGCCGGGGTCGCGACGATGCTGTCGGTGATGACCAGCATCTCGATCGGCGAGGCTTCGACCCGCGCCACCGCCCCGCCCGACAGCACTCCGTGCGTGACATAGGCGTAAACGCTGGAGGCGCCGCTGTCGATCAACGCCTCGGCCGCGTTGCACAGCGTGCCGGCGGTATCGACGATGTCGTCGACGAGGATGCAGCGCCGCCCCTCGACCTCGCCGATAATGTTCATGACCTCGGAAACGCCGGCCCGCTCGCGGCGCTTATCGACGATGGCGAGATCGGCGTCGAGCCGTCGGGCGATCTGGCGGGCGCGAAAGACGCCGCCGACATCGGGCGAGACGATGACCAGATCGGCGCCGGCATGATGCTCGCGAATATCCCTGACCAGCACCGGCTCGGCATAGAGATTGTCGGTCGGAATATCGAAGAAGCCCTGGATCTGGCCGGCGTGCAGGTCGAGCGTCAGGACCCGGTCGGCCCCGGCCGTGGTGATCAGGTTGGCGACGAGCTTGGCCGAGATCGGGGTGCGCGGCCCGGACTTGCGGTCCTGCCGGGCATAGCCGTAATAGGGGACGACCGCGGTCACCCGCCGCGCCGAGCCGCGCCTTAAGGCATCGAGCGCGACCAGCAGCTCCATCAGATGGTCGTTCGCCGGATAGGAGGTCGGCTGGATCACGAAGACGTCTTCGCCGCGCACATTTTCCTGGATCTCGACGAACACCTCCATATCCGAGAAGCGGCGCACGCTGGCCTTGGTCAGCGGCAGGCCGAGATAGGCCGCGATGGCCTCGGCGAGCGGCCGATTGCTGTTGCCGGAGAGTATTTTCATGACGCGCCGTCGAGCCTGCGAGCTGTTGTAACAAAGCCTTCACCGCCTGACAATGTGCAGCCTCCCGCACCGGGACCCGGCTTCCGCCCGCTTATCCCGGCAGATCGGCGCGGGCGAGGAGCTGGGCGATGCCTTCCTGCGCGGCCACGGCGACGCTCCAGGCGACATTGCCCCAGGGCCCGTCGAGCAGTCCGGCCGGCACATCGTTCTGCTGCGCCACCGTGCCGATCTCGCCGCCGCCGGCGCGGGCTAGGCGCCAGACGATCCCGACATGCTCCTTGCCCGCTTGCGGCCGGCCGACCGTGACCGCGGCGTCGAGAACAAGATCGGGCTTGGCGCCCTTTTCCCCGGTCAGGATGATCAGATCGGGCCGCTTCAGCACGAGCGCAATGGCCCGGGCCAGCGCCCGGTCGCCGTCTCCCGGCGCGCCGGTGACCGGGCCGATCAACAGCCTGATCCGGCGGATCTTGGCCGCCGCCGGCGGCGGCCCGCCGTCGACGAGCGGGGCGAGCTGGTCGGCGCTGGCCGCGGCGAGGCGGGCCACCGCGCCGTCCCCGCCTCTCTCCCACTCCGCCGCCATGCCGCCGAGGTGCAGCGCGCGCTCGCCGAGCAGACGGCCGCGGGCATCATTGAGCCGCCACCGCGCGACGATCACCGCCTCGCCGGAAGCGGCCGGCATTTCCTGAATGCGGCCCCGCAGCACGTCGCTGGTGATTGCGGCCGTCCTCGCGCTCGCCACGACCTGCCGCTGCTGCAAGGCCTGCGCCACCGCCGCCGCGAGCTTTGCCGCGGTCGCCCGCGGCGCGCCGGCGACCGGCGCCACCCAGATGCTGGTGCTGTCCCGCAGCGCCAGGATCGGCGCGCCGGGTTTTGGCGCATCGTCCGCGAACGGGTGCGGCAGCGGCTGGCAGGCGGCAAGAAGCAGCAGGCCGCAAGCCGCCGCCGTCCGCCGCAACGGCGGAACGGCAGCGGGGCGGATCCGCCATTCGCTCATGCCGCGCAATATTCCGCTATTCCCTCTGCGCGATCGCGATCGCCGACAGAGCGCGGCCGTAACAGCGCTCGCCGCGCAAACAGGCGCGGCGATAGCTGAAGAAATGTTCTTCCTCGGCCAGCGTGTCGTGCGGCGCCCGCTCGATCACTGCGATGCCGGCGCGCGCGAGGCGATGGGCGACATAGCCGGCAAGATCGAACAGAAAATGGCCGGGACGCGGCGCCGGCGCGAAGAAGACGGCGCTGGCCGGATCTTCGGCGACAAACGGCGCCGGGAATTCGGGCCCGACCTCGTAGGAGAGGCGGCCGATGCACGGGCCGATGCCGGCGCGGATGTCGCAGCGTCGGGCGCCGAGCTCCGCCATCCGCGCGATCGTCGCCTCGAGGATGCCGCCGAGGGCGCCGCGCCAGCCGGCATGGGCGGCGCCGATGACCCGCGCCCGCGGGTCGCACAGCAGCACCGGCGCGCAATCAGCGGTCAGGATGCCGAGAGCAAGGCCCGGGGTGCGGGTGACGAGCCCGTCCGCCGCGGGCGCCTCCTCGGGCCGCCACGGGCGCGTGACGATGACCGCGGCGGCGCTGTGCCATTGCCGCACGCCGACCAGCCGATCGCCGGCAAGCCCCAGCCGGGCCGCCGCAATGGCGCGATTGCGCGCCACCCGTTCCGGCCGATCGCCCGAGCCGAAGCCGCAATTCAGCGCGGCGAACGGGCCTTCGCTGACGCCGCCCTCGCGCGTAAAGAAGGCGTGCCGGATGCCGGCATCCGCGGCGAGCGCCGGCAGGACGATCACGGCGCGCCCTCCCCTTCGGCAAAGCCGGGCGGGACCGGCAGACCGGGCGAAGTGAGCGCCAGCACCTTATAGGCGGCGCCCATTTGCTGCGGGTCGAGCAGGCGCTGCAGACCGCTTTCGAGATCCCGCCGCGGCGCCGGCGCGGCGTGCGCGGCGAGCACGGCAAGCCGCGCCTCGGCGCCGAGCGCCGCCAGGAATCGGCGCTGCGATACCGGCCCCCAGACCGCCGCGCCGGCGGCGCGGGCGGCCTCGGCGAGCGCGGCAAAATCGACATCGGCGGACAGATCGGCCGCACCGGGCGCCGCCAGCACCGGCGCCGGACGGTGCCGCCGCACGGCCCGCAGGCTCGGGCCGGGCCGGCTCGGAAAATAGCCGTAATCGATGATCAGCGCCGCCCCCGGCAGGCGCGCCAGCCGCGCGCCGAGCGCGGCGGCAAGCGCCAGGGCGCCCGGGCAGATCTCGACGAGGGTGCCGGCGGACGCCTCGGCGCGCAGCGGCGCGGGCACGAGCAGGTCGAGGGCCGGGTTCTCGGGCCCGTCGACAAAGGCCAGCTTCCCCGCCGGATCGAGCCCGACAAAGCGCTCGGCCCAATGGGTTTGGCCGCGCACGAGCTGCCGGATCGGCAATGCGTCGAAGAACTCGTTGGCGACCAGCAGCAGGGGTCCGGGCGGCAGCGCCCCGAGATGCGCGACCCAGCGCGGCTGCGCCTGCCCGAGGCGCCGCCGCTGGGCCTGGCGCAACACCGGGCTCGCCTCGACGAGGACGAGATCGAGGGCGCGGCGGAACGGCGGCAGCGCCGCGGCGGCCCGCCACAGATCCTCGATCAAGGTGCCGCGGCCGGGCCCCAGCTCGGCGAGGATGACCGGCTCGGGCCGGCCCATCCGCCGCCACAGCTCGGCGCACCACAGGCCGATCAGCTCGCCGAAGATCTGGCTGATTTCGGGCGCGGTGACAAAGTCGCCGGCGGCGCCGATCGGGGCGTGCCGGGCGTAATAGCCCTCTTTCGGGTCATGCAGCGCGATCGCCATATAGGCGGCCACCGACAGCGGTCCCGCCACCCGGATGTGGCGGGCAAGGCGCGCGGCCAGGCTTTCGTCGCTCACCGCCGCAGCGAACCCGTCTCGGGCTTGGCCGCGGGCGCGACCGGCTGCCGCCGCCGCACCCACACGATCAGGCCAAGGCCGGCGAACAGAACCGGGATCGACAGCAACTGCCCCTCCGTCGTGCCAAACCACAGATAGCCGATCTGCGGGTCGGGCTGGCGGAACATCTCGCCGAAGATGCGGGCGAGCGCATAGCCGGCCAGGAACAGCCCGGTCACCAGCCCCGGACGCTGCCGCCAGCCCCGCCGCTCGGCCACGAACAACGCTGTGAACAGCAGGATGCCTTCGCAAAACGCCTCATATAGCTGACTGGGATGGCGCGGCACCGCCCCGCCCATCGGGAAGATCATCGCCCACGGCACGTCGGTCGGCCGGCCGAACAGCTCGCCGTTGATAAAATTGGCGATGCGGCCGAAGAACAGGCCGATCGGCACGGCCTCGGCGATGATGTCGGAAAACGCCAGCATCGGGACCTTGCGGCTGCGCGTAAACAGCACGATCGCAATGGTGACGCCGAGCGCGCCGCCGTGAAACGACATGCCGCCGTGCCACACCGCGAAAGCCTGCAGCGGATGGGCGGCGTAATAGTCGAAATTGTAGAACAGGACATAGCCGATGCGGCCGCCGAGCACGACGCCGATCGTCGCCCAGACGAGAAAATCGTCGACCGCCTGCGGCCGCACCAGATTGGGGGCGCGCCCGGCGAGGGCGAGGCAATAGCGCCAGCCGATCAACAGCCCGGCGATATAGGCGAGCGCATACCAGCGGATCGCAAAGGGCCCGAGCGAGACCGCAATCGGATTGATCGCGGGGAACGGGATCAGGAAGAGCGGCATCGGCGGCACCCGGTCCGGGGCAACAAGGCGCGATCTGGCCCGCCGCGGTTATAGGCGGGCGCGCCGGCGCCGCCAAGCGCGGCCGGGGCGACGTAACGGCGCGGGTGCGGCCCGGCCGCAAACCGGCATGCTGTCCCCGACTTCAAAAGGATGGTGGGCGCGAGAGGGATCGAACCTCTGACCCCTACGATGTCAACGTAGTGCTCTCCCGCTGAGCTACGCGCCCCGACGCAAGCGGCCGAATCGGCGGAAAAATTAGGATGTAGCGGGTTTGCCCGGGCCTGGCAAGGGCCGCGGCAGCGCCCGGGGCACCGCGCTCACCATTGCACCGGCCGGCGGCAGACCGAATACCACAGGCCGAGATTCTCCTTCTTCCAGTTGGGATCGGCGCAGGTCTTGGCGAGCGCCGCGGCCGACATTTCCGAACCCGGCGGCGGGCGGTCGCTGGCATGCGAACATCCCGTCAACAGCAGAAGCCCGAGAGCGAGAACAGCCCCTCTCACCGCCGCCTCCCGGCCAAGCACGTTAGGATCTCATGATCTCCCCGCGCCGCCGCGCTGACAAGGCGAGCCGTCGTCGCGCCCCGCGCGCCGGCCTTGCCTGCGGACGGCAAAACCGGTGTAAAGTCGCGCCGGTACAGCCTGCGGTGAGCCTGCGATGAAAAACGACGACAGGGCGCGCCGTTACCGCGCCGACACGCTGCTTGCCCATCTCGGGCGGCATCCCGAGGCGCATCACGGCGCCGTCAACCCGCCTGTCTATCACGCCTCCACGATCCTGTCCGCGAACATGGCCGAGTGGGAGGCCAAGCGCGATCCGAGCAAGCGCTTCGATATCGTCCGCTACGGCCTGCTCGGCACGCCGACCACCTTTGCCCTCGAAGAGGCGCTGGCGGCGCTCGAGGGCGGCTGGCGCGCGATGCTGATGTCCTCGGGGCTGGCGGCGATCACGGCGCCGCTGCAGGCCTGTCTCAAAAGTGGCGACCATCTGCTGATGGTCGATTCGTGCTACGGTCCGGCCCGCCATTTCTGCGACGCGGTGCTCAGCCGCTACGGCATCGAGACGAGCTATTACGACCCGCTGATCGGCGGCGACATCGCCCGGCTGATCCGGCCGAACACCCGCATCGTCTATACCGAGTCGCCGGGATCGCTGACCTTCGAGGTGCAGGACATCCCGGCGATCGCCGAGGCGGCGCACGCCAGGGGCGTCAAAGTGCTGATGGACAACACCTGGGCCTCGCCCCTGTTGTTCCCCTCCTTCGCCCGCGGCGTCGACGTGTCGATCCAGGCCGCGACCAAATATATCGTCGGCCATTCCGACGTGATGCTGGGGGCGGTCATCACCACCGAGGAGATGTACCTGCCGGTGCGCACGATGGCGGCCGATCTCGGCCACTGCGCCGGGCCCGACGACGCCTATTTGGCGCTGCGCGGTCTGCGCACATTGTCGGTGCGCCTCGAGCGGCATCAGAGGAACGCGCTGACGGTCGCGCGGTGGTTGCAGCAGCGGCCGGAAGTGTCGCGCGTGCTCTACCCCGCCCTGCCCGAAGACCCCGGCCATGCGCTGTGGAAGCGCGACTTTCTCGGCGCCAGCGGGCTGTTCGGCGTGATCCTGAAGCCGGCGCCGCAGAGGGCGGTGCATGCGATGATCGACGCGCTCGAGCTGTTCGGCATCGGCGCCAGCTGGGGCGGGTTCGAGAGCCTGATCCAGCCGACCAACCCGGCGCGCCTGCGCAGCGCGACGCGCTGGCAGGCGGAAGGCCCGAGCCTGCGGCTGCATATCGGGCTCGAGGACCCGCAGGATCTGATCGCCGATCTGGAGCGCGGCTTTCACGCGCTGCGCAAGACCGCCGCCTGAGGCCAAAGCCCGCCTGCAGCCGCCGGTTTCGCCCTTCCCCGCCCCGCGCATCTTTATACTCTGTAAAGAGAAATCCTGATAAGAACATTCAATCGGACGTCACAACGGCGGGGGCGGCAATGCTCAAAAAGCGCTCGTTTGCCGGCCGGTTGGGCCGCCGGCCCCGCGGCACGGCACGCGCCCCGCAGCCATACGCCATGGCGACCGCCGAAAAGCGACCGCCGCGACGGTCCGCGCGTCCGCACCCGCCGAGGACCCCGACGGCACTCGAAAAAGCCGCATCCCCTCACGCGTGGTAGGGCTGCCTTGCGCGAACGCTCTCCGTCTCAGACCACCGCCCCCGGCGGAGCTGCCGGCCGATGCCGGTCCGGCCTCTGCGTGCGGGGCGCCCTGCTGCTCGCGCTGCTCGCGGGAGCATGCTTCGGCTTCGCAAGCCCGGCCAAGGCAAGAGCGCGCATCGCCGCCCCTCCGGTCTTAACCGACCGGCAATTGGATGTGATCACCGCCGCCGCCGGCATGCAGGTCGATGTCGACGCCGCGGCGTCGGGCCCATTGGCCAGCACCACGACGGCGGGATCGGTGATCGGCATCACGGCGCCGATCCTGATCATCGCCACGCCGCCGCGGGCGCCGGCCCGCGCGCTTGGCACCGTGCCGGCCGAATTATTCCTGGCAAAAGGACAGGCGTCGGCGGTCGGCGCGGTCAGCGCGCACTGCTCCGCGACAGTGACGATAGAGGGCACGTTCGCCTTTCTGCAGCGGGCCAGCGCGACGACGACCACGCCGATCTCGGCGACCTGTCTGTGCGCGGCATTCGGCATCGCGCTCGGTTCGAATTAATCTGTCCACGCTTTGTTCCAGCAGGCCCCGCCCCAGATCGGCCCGTCGCCATTCGGACGTACGGCCATGATCCATTGGAAGCCGGGCCCCGGCCAACAGAGGGCGGCCCTGTCCGGCGCCGCGCCGCCCACAAATTCCCCCATCGCTACGAGGATTATCAGTGTAATACCGACCTGAGTTGACGTTGACCTGTAGAGCGGGTTTCGGCGGTGAGTGGCCCTGGGTGGGTCGTTCGCACCCCTCCCAGGGACAGGTTGATGATTAATCAGGCTGGTATAAGGCCCCTTGCCATGGCCCACAGGGCCGCCTGGGTGCGATTGGTGACATGGATCTTTCTGAGGATGCGCCCGATATGGACCTTCACGGTCGAGTCGGTGATTTGGAGTCTCTGGGCGATCCGCTTGTTCGAATGGCCGGTGGCCAGCAGGCGGAGGATTTGGATCTCGCGCTCGGTAAGGCGAGCGTCGTTCAGATCCATTGAGCTGTCAACGGCCTCGTCGCGCTTCGGCGAGAGATTGGAGAGTAGGGAGGTCAATTCGGCCGGAAAGGCCGTCCCGCCGGCGTTCACCAGCTTCAGACTTTCTTGCAGCGCATCACCGGAAATAAGATATCCGCTGGCGCCGGCGGCAATGCACGTCTTCAGCACCTCTATGTCAAGCTTGCTCGCCAGGAATACGACCCTGGTTTTCGGCAGCAGGGCCCTGATCTGCCGCATCAGATCGCCGGGGGAGCGGTCGGTCCCCCCCGACAGGTTGATCAGCAGGATGTCGGGAGCGGCGCGGCCATTGCCGAGCCGCTGCAACTCTTCGACGGTGGCGGCTCCGATCACCCGGTCAAAGCCCATCGGAGACAAGAGGCTGGCGAGCGCTTCGCGGATAAGCGCGCTCGGATCGACGACCCCTATGGTTGTCATTCTTTCCTCCCTCTTTACCGACAGCAATACGCAGACCTCCGTATTGGCCAGGGGGTGGAGGACATCGCCGCCCTATCCTTATCCAGACAGGGAATAACAAAATTATGACAAAATACCATATATTAACCAATTGCACAACCCCTTGGGTAGAAATCGCTAACTTCAGGAACGGCGGGTTTAATGGGAGCACATAGTAGGAGGTTTTGAATCGCCTACTAAATATGCTATATGCTTTTGGCTTACAGCGATCCGCCCTATGGTGAATCGCGTGATTTCAATAATTTGACTCCTTCTTCCCCTGAGACAAAAGAAAAAACGGCATGCCATACGGATCGCAATTACCCATACGTCGTATCGCTGGAAGGATCTGCATCACACCCATGGCAAGCGCCTGATCCGCCTGCCGGCCAACGCCTGAACCCGGAAGACGTTCCCGCTGCACCCGCTGCGCCTCCCGCTTAGGGCATCGCCCGGTTCTCGGTTTTTGCGGCCCGCGCGCCGCCGCGGCCCTCGGTCAAATCCCGACCATTTGAATTAAATAAAAAGTCTGATATCGCCGCAGCCTCGGCACAAAGGATCGGCCGCCAGCAGGAGCGCGCCCGGCTCCGTCGGCATTGCTCGGCCGAGGCCGCCCGGAGATCGCCGACGGCCCCGGCAGCTTCCCGGACCCGTTGGGATCCATGTCCCTTGCCCTAACATAACATAATTATCGGCCCTATCCTAACATGTTATAATACCTTATGGTTAATATCCTCGTTAATACTTCATTCGTCTTATAACTTCTGAAAAATTGCCTTATGGATAAAATGGGTTTTATCTAATCGCGGCATCTAATCTCGGGGCCTTGCCTGACTGTAGGGGTCAGAACATTTTGGACTATTGAGCGACGAGCAGACGGCAGCGGGCGGCAAATCCCGCTTGGGAGCGGTCGGGCGGCCCGTCGCGGGCCCCGGGGAACGGCAGGCATGAACGGCCGGCGCGGCGGCGCCCGATCCCGCCGGCGCGCATTTGTGGAGGCAGCCGATGAAGATCAAGACCTTGCTTTGCACTCTTGCGGCCTTGCCCGTCGCCGCCGGCCTCGCCGCGGCGTCCACGCGCCTGAGCGAAGCCCAGATGGAGCGGGTGACGGCCGGCCAGATCCTCGGCATTGAATGTCCCGGCTGCACCCTGTCGTCTTCGACCTCGACCAGCATCAACGGCGTCACCACGACGACAAGCACTATCGAGATCACCGGCACCGGCGGCAGCGGCACCGGCGGCGGCGGTGGCGGCGGTAATGGCGGCGGCACCGGCACCGGCGCCGGCGGTGGGTCGAACGGACCCAGCCCTCCCGGTGTAGTCACGAGCATCTCGCCGCCGCCAAATGTCGCTTCGGTAATTTCCGGCATTGGAAATCCCGTCATCACGTCCCACTGAAGGCGGATCAAATCTCCGCAGCGCCGTGCGGCGTCGTGCGAGCCGATCGCCCTTAGTCATTATGATTAAGGGTTGTGCTTCTTCTACAGCTTGTGGGCATACGACTTCTGCATGGTTGGAAGAAATAAGAATACATGGCTTTTTAGTAATCTGAAGACGCGAGATTTATAGGTAGGGGAGCGCAATCATGGCCAACACCAGAGCGTTGACCCTCGCCTTGGCGACAGGGATATTTGCCGCCGGCGCGGCGGCGGCTCACGCGGGGAACGCTGTCAGATTGACGAACCGCCAGCTTGACCGCATCACCGCCGGCGCCGCCAATGTCTTCTCGTCCACCGACGCGCAGGCCCTCGGGGTCATCGCCCTGACCGGGACAACGGCCAATTCGGTCGTGGCCGGCGGCACCGTGCCCTATCCGGGTCAGCCCGGCCTCGTCGACACGGCCGGTGCGGCGGACGGTACGGCTCTCGCCGTCGGCACCAATCTGGGGTTGCAGGGCGAGCCTGCGCCCTCTTCGGGCACCGCGGTGACGACGGGCGGCACCGCCAACGGCAATCTGGTGATCACCACGACCGTCAATCAGACCTTCCATGGCGCCGGCGGCGTGACCTTCCAGGCCGGATGGACCTTCGTCTACGGCGCCTGGGTCGGATTATAGCCTGCGCAGAGCCCCCTGCCCGGCAGGCCGCTGCAAAGCCTGACGCGCAGGACCGCTTGGCGAAGGCTATGACAGAGGCTCGGGGATGGCCCCGGGCGCAATGTGCACAAGGAGGAACGATGAAAAAGGTGCTTATGGGCCTGGCGGTGCTGCCGTTTCTGGCCGGCGTCGCCGCAGCCGGGCAGCCGTTGACCGATCAGCAGATGGATCGGGTGACGGCCGGGTTCACCGCCACTTCGATCGCCGATGCCGAGGGGCTTGTCGGGGAAAGCGGCATTGTGCTGACGACGACGGCATCGCTGTCGGAGGTCCAGCCATTTGCCACGGCCCACCTTGGCGAAACCTCTTCGACATTGTTCAAGTCGCTGGCCGCGGCGCAGTCCTCGACGGTGACCAGCACTTATTCTCCGGCCCCGATCCCGGGGTTGAGCGGAAGCGGCGGCTGACCGGAGCGCCGCGAAATTGCAGGATCGGCCGTAGGAGACCGATTGTCTGACATCAATCTTCAAGCAAAGGACCTCAGGCAATGACGAAAAAGTTCTTCTCTCTGCTCGCCGGCGGGGCGCTGCTTGCCCTTGCCAGTACTGCCCATGCGGGGCAGCCATTGTCGCTGTCCGACAGGCAGATGGACAATGTCACTGCGGGCGGCACCGGCATCGCCAACGCCGCCGCCTTGGCTCTCGGCGAAGTCCTCGCCGACACCTTCACGCAAACCTCGACCAATGTCAGCACCGTCACCCCCAAGATCGCCATCGGCCAAGCCTTCAGCCAGGCCCTGGCGGCGGGCGGGTTCCTGTTCGATGCGGCCGCCATTTCCCACGCCGACACCGCGGCTTCCCTGCCCTGATCGGAAACGCCCGATGCTGCGGCAGCGGGCGTCGCTTATTGGACAGGGCATTGTGAAGGCATGAAGGGAGAGATCCGATGAAAAGGTTGCTCTACGGCGTTGCGGCACTGCCGTTTCTCGCCGGCGTCGCATTGGCGCAACCAATGCAGCTGACCAGCCGGCAGATGGACCAGGTTACCGCCGGCTGGGACCTTTACGTGACCGAGGTCAGCAATACGAGCTGGACCCAGGTCTCGGTTTACAACAAGCCGCTGACCTCTTGCTCATCGTGCTATCTCGTTATCACCAATCCCGCGCTCAGCGTCGAATCGCAGTTCGGGCCGACCCCGCCGAAATAAAAGGGGCGAGTCCCCGCGGCATATCGGTGTGCGACGGCGCAGCCGGTATGCCGCGGCGGCATCTTGCGACCGGATCGTGACCGGGGCCGGTACTGGTATGCCTTTGCTGCCAGGCGAGCGGGACTGGCGCGGATCAGAAAGGCATTCGACGGGTTTCGGATGATGTCACCGCTTTGGAGGGGAGGCCTCGGCATGACATGGCAAAGCCTCTTGTCTCCGATTCGCTGTGGGCCGCGCTCGCGCCGCTGATCCCGGCGCGGCGGCGCCCGCGGGCCGGGCGACCGCCGATCGACGATCGGGCGGCGCTGACCGGGATCCTGTTCGTACTGAAAAGCGGCATTCCCTGGGAGATGCTGCCGCGGGAGATGGGATGCGGATCGGGCATGACGTGCTGGCGGCGCCTGCGCGAATGGCAGCGGGCGGGCGTCTGGGAGCAGCTCCGCCGCGAATTGGCGGCCCGGCTCGACAAGGCCGAGCGCATCGACTGGGATCGTGCCGTCCGCGACAGCGTCCCAAGAGCGGCCAAAAACAAAAAAGGGGCACGGCGATCGGCCCGCGCCCGGCGGATCCCGGCGCACTGGGCGGAAAGCGCCATCCGGTGGCCAACCGTACGGGGAGGCCCGCCCCTCCGCTGAAACCCGGCCCGCCCCACGCCGCTTCGGGCGGACGGGTCCGCCATCCCAGCGGCCGCTTTTTCCGATGGATGGGCAGGCCTGCTGCCCCGATCGGCCGGAAGCATGCGTCGCGAAGGATGATCCTCGAAAGGAAAGATCGATGAACAGGTTTCTCTGTGCTCTTGCGGCATTGCCGCTGTTTGCCGGCGCCGCGGTGGCGCAGCCGGCGCCGCTGACCAGCCGGCAGATGGACCGGGTCACCGCCGGTTTTCTGGAGATCGATGCGAGCAACACGAGTCTGACGGTCGTCTCGATCTTCCAGAGACCCTATCTGACCGACCCGACACCCAATACGATTGTCTGTCCGGGCTGCTATCTGTTGATCGTCACTCCGACTTTCAGCGTCGCCTCGCAATTCGGACCGTGAGGCGGCCCCTCCCCGGCGCAGCCCCGCGCCCCGCCGGGCATCGGCGGGCTTTGCCGCCGCGGCGTGCCGATTTACACCGGGCGGATCAGCGCGGCCCGGCGCTCACTGGGGCCGGGGGTTTCGGCCGCCACTATCGATCAACCTATCGGCTCTTGACTTACGGGCTTGGTTCTCATAGCGATAGTACGGCCCGGTCGGGGCCGACCGGAACGGCCGATCGGATCGGGATTGGTTCCGGGGCCGTCATGTGCGGCCTGTGACCAAGCCGGAACCGGGACGGCAGCGGCGCTTTGGATGTTCCGGGGAGGCTGGCATGCCCACGAGAAGGGTTCCGCGCATGGCACTGGCGGCGCTCGGCGTGATCGGAGTGGCAGCCGCCAGCGCATTCGGGGCCGTTTCTTCCCCGGCCGCCGAAAGCGGAAGGCAGTCTTCGGGACCTCTGCTGTCCGGCGGTCCCGTCAAGTCGCTGCTCGAGATGCGCAAGCAGGATGTCGTCGTGCAAAAATACGACATCAGCTGCGGCGCGGCGGCATTGGCGACCTTATTGGATTTCCAGTTCGGCGATCACGTCACCGAAAAACAGGTCGCCGAAGGGCTGATTGCGCGCAAAGAATACATCGCGCATCCGGAGCTCGTGCGCATCCGACAGGGCTTCTCGCTGCTCGATTTGAAGCGCTATGCGGAGAGCCGCGGCTACCAGGGGATCGGCTACGGCAATCTGGATCTCAATGACATCATTCGTCTGGCTCCGATCATCGTCGCCGTCAGGCCCGTCGGTTACAATCATTTCGTCGTTTTCCGGGGCGTGCTCGGCAATCAGGTTTTGCTGGCCGACCCCGCCTTCGGCAACGAGACCATGGCGATCGACAAATTCGAGCATATCTGGATCAAGTTTCCAAAGTTCGGCCGGGTCGGGTTCATTGTCACGCGCACTGGCAAGCCGGCGCCGCCGGGCCGGCTGGCGCTGCGGCTCGATCAGTTTATCGCGCCGCCGGCGGCGTTCGTGCGCCAGGTCCTGCCCTGAAATGGAGCGTTCCAAACCGCGGCCGTGCCGCAGGACAGGCCGCCTCGTCGGCCGCGCCCTGACAGCCGGCCTCCTCCTGCTCGCGTTCGGGAGTTTTGCCCGCGCCGACGAAGCGCAGCAACCGGCCCGGCCGGCCTCCGAAGCGGCGACGATCAAGGAGCTGCAAAAGCAGATCAGCGCGCGCGACGCCCTGATCCGCAACCTGTTGTATCGCGTCAAGAGGCTGGAACGCCAGGAAAGGCGGACGCGAGCCCTCGACCAGCGCCTGTTGCAGCAATGGCTCGGGGCGCGCACCCGACCCCGAACCGCCGCCGACATTCAGCTTGATCAAACGGCGCCCCCGGCCGCCTCGCGCGACAACACCGCACCGCCCCCGGCCGCCTCGTCTCGCCCCGCTTCGCCGCCGGAACCGCAGACCGCCGAGGCGCCGCCGCCGGCGCCGCAATCCGCGCCCGGCCAATTCACCGTCAGCGCCAAAGCCGCTCAGCGGGCCCTGGAGCAGGCTCTGGTGCAGACCGGCGCCCTGCTGCTGACGCCCGGACAATTCCAGGTCGTGCCCAGCTTCAGCTATCAATATTTCCAATTTGCGCGGCCGAACCAGCTTGCGCTCAGCACCTCCGGAGCCCTTTTCATCACCCAGAACGAGTTGCGCACCACGTTGCTGCAAGGCGGCGTGTTATTGCGCGCCGGCCTGCCCTGGGATTCGCAATTCGAGGTCGGAGTGCCGTTCGGCTACAAGGATCTTTCGATTACCAATCAGGCGGCCGGCTCCAATCTCAGCGAACAGAGCTTCCATGTGGCGGGCAATGGCGACCCCACCTTCACTTTCACCAAACAGATCACCAAAGAACATTTTTGGCTGCCGCGCCTCCTGATCAGCGGCACCTGGGAACCCAATCTCGGACAGATCAACAACAAAGTCAGCCCGCCGCTGCCGCTGGGCGCCGGGTTTGACGAGCTGCGGGCCTCGATTCTGGCGGTGAAGCGCCAGGACCCGCTGGTGTTCACGGCCGGGTTTACCTATCAGACCGCCTTCTCCTACCGCCATATCACGCCCGGGGACGAATACATCCCCGCGCTCGGCCTGCTGTTCGCGGTCAGCCCACAGACCTCGCTGCAATTCAGCCAGTCATTGGCGATTATCGGCAAAACGCGCTTCAATGGCGCGATCGTTCCGGGCTCGTGGTCGACCCAGGGCATCTTTTCGATCGGCCTGTTGTCGATCCTGGGCCCCGGCATCGTCGTCAACCCCTCGGTCGCCATCGGCGAAACCCCCGACGCCCCGAACCTGACCGTCCAGATAGCGTTCCCGATCCAGTTCTGAAGCGCTATGACGCGCGCCCGGCCTTTGAAGAGTACAAGCCAGCTTGGCGGCGGGCGGTTTCCCGGTCGGATTTGGCGGACGGTGCGGCCGCGGCGATGCCGCTTGCACATTGCCGAGGCCGGCGCGAGATCCCGTTCGATAACGATCGCCGGTCTATGACGCGCCGGTCGCCGCCGGTGCGCCGGAAGGCCAAGCGCGCAAGGCGGCCGCGGCGATCGCCGCCGATGACGAGCGCTTCGGGGCGCTCGATCAACGCCTGACAAAGATCGACGGCGACCGCAACCGGCGCTTCGCCGGGATCGAAGGCAAAATCAGCCCCCGAGCTGGATGAGCGGCTGCAATCTGGCCGGCACGGTCGGCCTGACCCTCACGCCGTTGCGGCAGGGAGCCTGCGGCTCAGGCGACGCCGTAGCGGGCGATCGCATCCTCGTCGAAGTTGAGACCGAGGCCGGGGGCGTCCGGCAGGATCAGCTCGCCGTCCTGCGGCCGCGGCACCTCTTCGAACAGCCGGAACAGCCGCGGCATGTATTCGACCGTCAGCCCATTCGGCACGGCGCCGACGAGATGGACATGGATTTCGGGCACCCCATGGCTGACGACCGGCAGGTTTGCGGCCGCGGCCATGCCGGCGATCTTGAGCCAGGGCGTGATGCCGCCGGCGCGCACCTGATCGATCATGACGATGTCGACCGAATGCGCATCGATCATATGGCGAAACGGGGCGATCCCCCACAGATATTCGCCGCCGGCGAGCGGCGTGCGCAAGGCCGCCGCAACGCGCGCCAGACCCTTGTAATCGTCGGCCGCGGTCACGTCTTCAAGCCAGTAGAGATCGACCCCGGCCGCCTCGACAAGGCGGCCGATGGCGATCGCCTGATCGACCCGCCAGCGCTGGTTGATGTCGCACATCAGCGCCATCTCGTCTCCGACCGCCGCGCGGATCGCCCGCGCCCGCTCGACCTCCTTCTCGGGCGAGGCGGCGCCGGGCAAGGCCAGCTGCATCTTGGCCTGCCGCCAGCCCGCTTCCCTGAGGCGCCGGCCGGCCTCAACCGCCTCGGCAAGCGACAGCCCGCGCCGCAGCGCGCCGCTCGCATAGGCGGCGATGCGGTCGCGCCCGCCGCCCAGCAGCTTCCACAATGGCAGGTTCAGGGCCTTGCCCTTGATGTCCCACAGCGCGACATCGAGCGCCGATAAGGCCATTGTGAAAATCCCGGCCGGGCCGGCGGACAGGGCGGCCGCGGCGAGCCTGCCGGCGACCGCCTCGACCCGCAGCGGATCTTCGCCGATGACGAGCGCGGCCAGTTCGTCGACGGCATGCCGCAGGCTGCGCGTCAGCGCACCCCCGAAATAGGTGACGCCGATCCCCTCGATGCCGTCATCGGTCGCAACGCGCACCGCGACGACCGGATTGGTCGCGTTCGGATTCTCGGAAAACCCGGCCAGCGGCTCGTCATTCGGCAGCAGCACGAGATGGGTGCGCACCGCGGCGATCTTCATGCCGCCGCTCCGTAATGGCGCAGTGCCTCGCGATCAAAGGCAAGGCCAAGACCCGGTTTCTGCGGCATGACCAGCTCGCCGTCCCGCATCTGCGGCACCTCCTCGAACAGGCGGGAGAGCCAGGGCATGTATTCGACCGTCAGCCCGTTCGGCACGGCGCCGATCAAATGGACATGAACCTCGGGAATGAGATGGCTGACGACCGGCAGGTTGAAGGCCTCGGCCATGCCGGCGACCTTGAGCCAGGGCGTGATGCCGCCGACGCGCACGAGGTCGATCATGACGATATCGACCGAATGCCGCTCCAGCATGTGGCGGAACGGCACGATGCCCCAGACGTACTCGCCGCCCGCGACCGGCGTGCGCAGCGCCGCCGTGACGCGGGCAAGCCCGTCATAGTCCTCGGCCGCGGTCACGTCCTCGAGCCAGTAGAGGCCGGCTCCGGCTTCCTCGATGCGGCGGCCGATGTCGATCGCCTGCTCGGGCCGCCAGCGCTGGTTGATGTCGCACATCAACCTGATGTCGGGGCCGATCGCCTCGCGTATGCGGCAGATGCGCTCGACCTCGAGGCGGGGGCTGGTTGCGCCCGGCAGGGCCAGCTGGGTCTTCATCTCGCGCCAGCCCTTTTCCTTCAGCACGGTGGCGGCCCTGACGACCTGGTCGAGGCTCAGAGCGCGCATCAGCGCGCCGCTGGCATAGGTCGGCACGCGCTCGCGCGCGCCGCCCAGCAGCTTCCACAGCGGCTGGTTCAGAGCCTTGCCCTTGATGTCCCACAACGCCGTGTCGATCGCCGACAGGGCCAAGTGAAAAATGCCGCCGGGTCCGGCCGATCCGGCCGCCGCTCGCAATTTCGCCGCCACCGCCTCGACGCGCAGCGGATCCTCGCCCTGGGCGAGCGCGCCCAGCTCGTCGACCGCATGCTTCAAGGTCCGGCTCAGCGCACCGCCGAAATAGGTCACCCCGAGGCCGGTGATGCCGGCGTCGGTTTCGACCTCGAGGGTCACGATCGGGCGGGTGCCGTCCGGATTTTCGGCGGCGCCGGCCAGCGGTTCGTCGGCCGGCAGCAGGACCAGATGGGAGCGGGTGGCGGTGATTTTCATGCGTGCACGCTGCGGTTGGGGACAATGCTGCGAAGGGCGGCGCGGCCGCCGCGGCGCCGCCGCGGGCCGGGCCGCAAACACTATACCGGGTCGCGACGCCCGGTGCGAACCTCCTCCGCCACCGCTCCGGCGGCGACAAGCCGCCGGCGCCCGCGGGCGCCTATTCGACGGCAAAGGTCAGCTTCGCCCCGGACAGGAAGAGGGCGTAGAAACAAAGCTCGGCGTCGAGCGCGCGCTTGATGGTGGCGGCCCGGCGGAAACCGTGCTGCTCGCCCTCGAACAGCAGATACTGGCAGGGCAGGCCCTTGCCCTTCAGCGCCGCGACCATCGCTTCGGCCTGCTGCGGCGGGACGACGGCGTCCTCGGCGCCCTGGAACAGCGCCACCGGGACCTTGAGGCGGTCGGTGAAATGCACCGGCGAGCGCTCGCGGTAGAGATCGCGGCGTTCCGGGTAGGGGCCGATCAGACCGTCGAGATAGCGCGACTCGAATTTGTGCGTGTCGCGCGCCAGGGCTTCGAGATCGCCGATGCCGTAATAGCTGGCGCCGGTCACAAAAACGTCGTGAAAGGTCAGGGCGCACAGCGTCGTATACCCGCCGGCGCTGCCGCCGCGGATCGCCATGCGCCGGCCGTCGACGCGCCCGCTCGCCGCCAGATGGCGGGCGCCGTTGATGCAGTCCTCGACATCGACGACGCCCCACCGCCCGCGCAGCCGCTCGCGATAGGCGCGGCCGTAGCCGGTGCTGCCGCCGTAATTGACGTCGAGCACGGCGAAGCCGCGGCTGGTCCAGTACTGCGTGCTCCAATCGAGCACGGCCGCGCTGGCGCCGGTCGGACCGCCGTGGCAGCGCACGATCAGCGGCGGCAATTCGCCCGCGGGCGGGCGGAAATCGCGGTTGACCGGGGCATAGAACAGGCCGTAGGCGGTAAGCCCGCCGGCGGTCGGAAACGCCATCGGCTCCGGCGTCGAGATATAGCCGTCATAGGCCTGCGCCTCGACCGCGCTGGCGGATTTGAGGATCCGCGTCGCGCCCGAGCCGGGATCCAGGCGGACGATCGCGGCAAAATGCGTCGGCGAAGCGCCGCGGAAATACACGGACCCGGCCTCGGCGCGCACCGACGAGATGTCGGTGAACGCGGTCGCGATCGGCGTCGCCGCGAGCGTGTCGAGATCGATGCGCAGCAGCGCGGCGGCGCCCTCGCGCGAATAGCTGCAGACCAGCTGGCGGGCCGACAGAAAGGCGTAGCGCGACAGGCGCAACGTCCATTGCGCCGCGCCGAATTCGGCGGCCAGCGGATGGAGCGCCTCGATGCGCCCGTCCCGGTCGCGATAGAGGTTCCACCAGCCGCTGCGATCGGAGACGAAGTAGAGAACTCCGTCGGGCGACCATTCCGGCTGGAACACCGATTCGGCCGCGCCGCCGGCGACCTTGCGCTTGTCGGCGATGGTCCCGTCGGCGGCGAGATCTGCGACCCACAGCTCGGTGCCGTCCCAGGGCATGTTCGGGTGCCGCCATTCGAGCCAGGCGAGCCGGGTGCCGTCGGGGTTAAGGCGCGGCGCGGCGTAGAAATCGGCGCCGGCGACCAGCACCTGCGGCGGCGCCGCACCGTCGAGCGGCACCGCGACGAGCGTGTTGACCGGCTCCGCAGCGCCGCCCGTGTGGTCCTCGCATACCCAGATCATCCGCCCGCGCTTTGCGTCGAGGACGCCGTCGGCATAGCGCAATGCGCGCGGCTGCGGCGGCGCCGGCGTGATCGGCACCGGCGCCGAGTCCGGCTCCTGCCGGTACAGGCGCTGATCGGCGTCGTTGCAGAAATAAACGACGCCGCCGGCCGCCAGATAGGCGCCGCCGCCATATTCGTGGACGCGCGTGCGGACGTTGAAGCCGCCCCGCCCGTCGGCCGGCCAGGGCGGCGTCACATCGCTTAGCGTTCCCTCGCGCGCGGCGCGCACGACAACCCCGCGCCCGCCCTCCCGCGGCCGCGTCTCGAGCCAGTAGACCTCGCCGTTGTCGAGCAGGATTTCCCCAAGACCGATCGTCGCGGCGACGATCAGATCCGAAGTGATCGGCGAGGCCCAGGAGCCGTAGGGAGCGGTGCGCGGTGCGCTCATCGGGCTGCCGGCGATTGGCGCGGGGTCGATCGGGAAGCTGTGGGCGGCTTTGCGCGGGTCAGCTGCGGTAGCTCGGATCGATGCGGTCGAGCAAACGCAGCAGGGCCGGCCATTCGCGCTGCCCGGCAAGGTTCGGATTGTCCGCGAACAGGGCGGCCTGGCGCTCGCAGGTCTCCGCCGGCGGCATCACGATCTTGAAGCCGCCGGCGGCGGCCGCCTGGATTTTCAGCTGGGCCGCGGCCGAGCGCTCGAAATGATAGGTCAAGGAGAACGCCTCGGCGACGTTGCGGCCGGTCGCCAGGAGGCCGTGATTGCGCAAGACCAGCACCGGGTGGTTGCCAAGGCTCCGCTGCAGCCGCTCGCGTTCGTCGAGATCGAGCGAGACGCCTTCGTAGTCGTGATAGCCGAGCCGGTTGTAGAAGCGCATCGCCCATTGCGACAGCGGCAAGAGCCCTTCCGCGAGCGCGCCGACGGCGATGTCGGCCTCGGTGTGGGTGTGGATGACGCAGTTGACGTCGGGGCGGCCCATATAGACCGCGCTGTGGATCACGAAGCCGGCGCGGTTCGGCTCGTATTCGGAGGGCTCGACGAGGCGGCCGTCGAGATCGATCTTGAGCAGGTTCGAGGCGGTGATCTCGGTGAACATCAACCCCAACGGGTTGATCAGGAACTGATCGTGCCGGCCCGGCACGCGCGCCGAATTGTGCGTCAGGATCAGATCGTCCCAGCCGAAATGGGCGATCAGGCGGTAGCAGGCGGCGAGATCGACCCGGACCTGCCATTCCTCGGGGCTGATGTGCTGCGGCCGCGCCGCGCGCGGGGTTGCGAGCGTATCCATCGGGTTCTCCTGCATAGTGGCGCTCACACCGGCGTGAACATCGGCACCGGCGGGCCGCCTTCGCTGGGCTTGAAGACGAGCCGCACCTTCTGGCCGATGCGGATCCGGTCGAGATCGCAATCGACGATATTGGTCATCATCGTCGGCCCCTCGGCCAAGGTCACATAGGCGATCGCATAGGGCACGGCGGCGCGGCGCATGATGCTGTAGGTGTAGATCGTGCCCTCGCCCGAGGCTTGCTGCAGCCGGGTCTGGTCGCTGAAGCAGAACGGGCAGATCGCCCGCGGATAATAGTGGACCGCGCCGCACGCCTCGCACTTGCCGATCATCAGCCGGCCCTGGGCGGCGGCGTCCCAGAAGGCCTTTGTTTCGGGCGTCACCTGCGGAGCCGGGATTTTGCGCTGTTCGCCTGGCATGTCGCTCACTCCCTTTCCATGATGACCGTCGCCGCGCCGTGGCGCGTGCCGAGCGAGCCGCCGGTGCCGTGGGCCAAGGCGAGATCGCAGTTCGGGACCTGCACCTTCGGGTGCGCCTCGCCACGCAACTGGCGCACCGCCTCGATGACCTTGGTCAGCCCGCCGCGATTGGCCGGATGATTGTTGCACAGGCCGCCGCCATCGGTATTGAACGGCAATTTGCCGACGCCGGAGATCAGATTGCCGTCGGCGACGAAGCGGCCGCCCTGGCCCTTCTCGCAAAATCCGAGATCCTCGATCTGCATCAGCACGGTGATCGTGAAGCTGTCGTAGATCGAGGCGTATTTGATGTCGGCCGGTTTGACCCCGGCCTCGGCGAAGGCGGCCGGGCCGGACCACACCGCCCCCGAATAGGTCAGATCGATCTGGCCGCCCATCTGGTGTTTCGGCGCTTCGCCGGCGCCGAGGATCCTGACCCGCGGGCGCGAGAGGCTCTTTGCGACTTCGGGGGCGGCGACGATGATGGCGCCGCCGCCGTCGCTGATCACGCAGCAGTCGAGCCGGTGCAGCGGATCGGCGATCATCGGCGAATTCAATACGTCCTCGACCGTGACGACCTGCGGCAGCATCGCATGCGGGTTGTATTGCGCGTGATGCGAGGCCGCGACCTTGATCCAGGCGAGCTGCTCGCTGGTCGTGCCGTACTGGTACATGTGCCGCATCGCGCACATCGCATACATGTTGGCGGTGGCGGGCCCGTAGGGCGCCTCAAACGGCGAGTCGGGCGTGTTCTGCACGGCGCGCGGCGCCGTGCCGGTCGCCTGGCCCTCGCTGCGCGGGCGCCCGGCCAATGTGATCAGCGCGATCGTGCATTTGCCCGCGGCGATCGCCTCGGCGGCGTGGCCGACATGGACGATGTAGGAGGAGCCGCCGGTATCGGTCGAATCGAGGTGGCGCAGTTTGAGGCCCATATAGTCGGCCATTGACAGCGGCCCGAGCCCCGGCGCGTCGCCGGCGCAGAAATAGCCGTCGATGTCGCTTTTGCTGAGACCGGCGTCTGCAAGGGCGCCCTTTGCCGACTCGGCGTGCAGCTGCGCCACCGATTTGTCGTCGGCCTTGCGCGTCGGATGCTCGTAGACGCCGACGATATAGGCTTTGCCTTTGATGCTCATCAGGGCTCCTCTCCCGCGGAAGACAGCGCTCTCCATCGGATACCGTTCTCCGCCCGCGGTCAAGCGGGTGGCGGGAGGGGGAGGGGGCCGCGCTGCTTCTCACCGCGGGCAACGCTTCATCAGCGCGCGCAACGCCGCGCCGCTGTGCGGAAGCAACGCCACGGCCGCAAACGAATTCGGCTGCGGCTGGCCGATGACGAGCGCCGCGGCCGGGGGCTGCGCCTGCGCCGGCCCGCCCTGCCCGGGCCCGGCCGGCTGCCGAAACACGACCACATTGGCGACGCGATACCAGGTATATGCGTTGCCCGCAAACCGCGCGGTATGATCGGCCTTGAAGATTAGCACGGCATCGGCGCAGCCGGTCTTTTTGGCGTTCCATCGGCCGATCAGATAGGCGTCGTCGAGGCCGGCGCCGGAGACGGCGCGGGGCGCGCCGGACAGGATCGCGGCGGCGCCGGCCGCGGCCAGCAGGGCGGTGGCGAGCGACCTCACGGCGCCGCTCCGGCAGGCACGGCGGGCAGGCCGACCAGCTCGAACGGCGCCCAGAACAGCGGGTGGGCGAAAGAGGGCTGCCGCATCACCGCCAGCATCGCCCGCCGCAGGGCGCCGTCGCGGCCCTCCTGCGGCGCGGCCGCCAGATTGGCAAATATCCGCGGCGTCAGTTGCGCCGCGACCGCAGAATAGACCGGCCATTGCGACACCAGCAGCGCCTGCGCCCCGGCATAAAAGAAGGCGCGGGCGAGGCCGGACAGCCCCTCGCCGCCCGGCTTGCCGTCGCTTGCCGCCGTATCGCAGGCCGACAGCACGACGAGATCGGCGTTCAGCCGCAAAGCGGCGATGTCCGCATCGGTCAGAAGACCGAGATCGGCGCCGTCGGCGGAAAGCACCAGGGCAGGCTCGCGCAGCCCCCTGATCTCGCCGCTGATCAGCCCGTGCGTGGCGAAGGCGAGGATGCGGTACCGACCCGGCTGCCGCGCCAGGAAAGCGGCGCGGGTCGCCTCTTTTCCGGTCAGGACGGCCCCGGCCGGGTCGGCCCCGAGCCGCGCGGCGATCGCCGCAAGCTCGCCCCGCGCCTCGGGCAGCGGGGCAAGCTCGCGCAGGGCCGCGGCGAGCCGGCTCCCGCCCTCCTCGGGAGCGGGCGGGCGGGGATCGCCGATGCCGAGAAACGCCCGCGGCGCCGGCGCGGAGGCGGCGGCCTGGCGCAGGATCACGAGGGCCGGGACGGAAGGAACGATGCTGATCGCATAGGAGCGGATCAGCCAGGCCACCCGCCGGTAATCGGCATCGCTGCGGATCGGCGGCGGTGCGGCCGTGACCAGCGCGGCAAAGGGCAGGCTCAACAGCGGACCGTCGGGCACGACGACGAGATGATGGACGCCGCCGAGCAGCCCGGCGAACGGGGCGAGGAGCGCATCATAGAGCGCCTTGGCCTCAGCGACCGGATACGCCCTCAACCCGTTGTCGGGATCGAGCGCATGGCGCAGAGCGGTGATCTCTCGCGTCAGGGCCGCGGTCGTTGCGCCGGCATCGATCCGAAAGCCCGAGATCCTGTTGCCGATCAACCAGAGAAAGGTTCCGCGATCGGTGACGAGGGTGACCAGCACCGCCTCATCCGGCCGCAGCAGCTTTTGCAGTATCGGGTAGGGGACCGGGTCGGGATCGCTGAGCTGCGCGAATCTGGGGAAACGCTGCCGCAGCCGCCGGTCGGTCTGCGCGATCGCCCCTTCGAGATAGCTGACCTGCGCCGCCAGACCTGAATTCGGCCCCGCGAACGCCACGCCCGGCACGGTCCCGCGCCGCGCCCCTGCGATCACGTCTTGCCGTTCGGTCAGATGGGGTCGGCCCGTCCCGACCGCGTGCTGGGCGGATTGCATCGTCGCCCGAGTCAGCTCGGCCTGCTTTGCCCGGAGCTGCCGAATCAGGTCCTGCCGGCGCCGCAACAGCCGCGCCAGCTCTCCGCCGCCGATTGACAGCCGGGCGCCGAGATCGTCGATCGCCCTGACGACGCCTGCCTCATGGGCGCGCTGGGCAACCGCGAAGGCGCGCAGCAACAGAAGCTGACGGCGAGCGGGATCATGCCCGGCGGCGGCCGTCAGGGCCGAGACGGCGGTCTCGTAGATGCGGCGCGCCGACAACGGCCGGCCGACCGCGCCGCGCTCCTCGGCGGCCTTACGAAGGCGTTGAACCGCCTGCTCGCCGGCCTGCGCCGCCGCATCGAACCGGCCGAGGTTGATCAAGGCCTCGGCGATGTCCCGATCTATCCTGGCAAGCCGGATATCGCCCGCGCCGATGCGCTCGGCGAGGGCCGCCTCCTCGCGCAGCCGCGCGATCGCGGTATTCCAGTCCCGGTTGCCGGCCGCCGCCCCGGCTTCGAGCGAGAGCAGCCCAGCGCGGCCGAACTCGTCGGTGCGCGGCAGCAGCCGAGCGGCCGCCTTGGCATCCTCTTCGGCTTCCGCCGGACGATTTTGCCTGAGCGCGATATTGCCGAGATTGATCATCATCCCGGCCTGGTCGCCGGGATCGCGGATCCCCGGCCCCAGGCTGCGCAGGATGGCGAGCGCCTGCGCGATATGCCGGCGGGCGGTTTCGAGATCGCCCTCGTCGAGGGCGATGAGACCCCTGTTGTTGTGGGCATAGGCGAGGATTTCGGCCGCCGGCTTCGGCGGGTGCGGGCCAAGCGCCGCGATGACCTTGTCGAAGGCCGAGCGCGCCTCGTCGGTGCGCCCCGCATCCCTCAGGATCAGGCCGAGATCGTTGAGGCACAGGATCGTGTGGATATCGCCGGGCGGCAATTCGCGCGTGAAGATGTCGAGCGCCCGCCGCGTCACCGTCTCGGCGACGCCGTATCTTCCCATCCGGCGCAGCGCAATGCCGATCTGCTCGTAGATCGCGGCGGCATCGGCGTGCATTCCGAGCGTCTTCTCGACGAGGCCGGCCGCCGCCACCAGAAAAGAGAGGCCGTCGCGGGCGTGTCCGGCATCGCCGATCGTGGTGCCGACATCGAGGAAGAGTCGGGGCAGGCTCTCACGGGGATCGACCCCCGCCGCGGCCGCCGCGCCGGCCGGCAGCGTCGCCGCGCCGGCCAGTAGGGCGACGCCCGCCAGGACGGCGGCGCATCTGCGCCTCGGCGCCGCTTGCGCGCGCCGCCGGCTGCTCCCGAAACCGCGCAGGCGGCCCGTTCCCCACCCCGTCGCCATCGGCCGACGGTACCATTTCCGCGCGAGCGCGGCAAAGCGGACAATCGCAGCGTTCGCCGGAACGCCGGGCGATCCGGGCAAAACGCGAAAGGCGCCCCGAAAGGCGCCTTCCTGCGCGGTACCCGCCCGCTCCGGGCGGGGTCTTTCACCCCGCCGGCCCGGCCGCTCAGGCGGCCGGCATGATATCGGCGTCTCCCTCTCCGTCAAAGAACACGGCGTAGTCGGCGCCGTCCCTGACGATGCGCGAGACCACCTCGGCGGTGCCGTCGGGATGCCGGGTATAGAGCCGCACAAGCGCCCATGGAGCGCCGTTCAAGCAGGATACGGCAAGCGTCCGGTCGACCGCGACCACCCAGCGATAGGTCTGGCTGCTGGCGGCGCAGCGCATCGTCAACACGATCGGGCGCGGGCTGGTATTGGTGAAGCGGACCGCGGCGTGGGCGGATCCGAAGGTGCCGAGTGCGAGGGCGGCCCCGGCGAGCAGCGTGGCAATCCTGGTCATCGTCGTCTCCTTTCAGTCTGGAGTTGCACCCGGGAGTGGATGTTTTGTTCCTTCTTGTTCCTCCCCGCTCCCGGTTCGAATATCGGCAAAAAATATTCGAAAGAAAATTCCTGTTTTCTTGAACTGTACTTTAAAATGGGAGGGTCCTATTTTCTAGGACCCGGATTTCTCTGGAGCGGACGGCGGCGCGGCTTCCGCTCCGCGACCGCCCGAGCGGCTGGCGGGCTCCTCCGCCCTGTGATAGCCTTCGCGCCCCGCTGCGCTTTGCTCTCCGGGCTGATGAATTCACCCGCAATCAGCCGCGAACTTCGCTGCCTCACCGCACTGATCGAGGCCAGGGCGCGGCTGTTCGACCGCCTCGTTCAACACGCCGAGGCGCATTTGAGCGCGACCAACGCGGACAGGCGGCAATTCATCGACATGCTCCCGCTGCTCCGCAGCGAGTTTTGCTATCAGATCTGCCAGTTGTTCTATCTTTTGGACGAGCATCAGATCAACACCGCGCAAAAGTTCGAGCGGCTCCTCGACCGCCATAACCGGGACATGACGGCCCTACTGGCCGACCCGCGGCGGATGCTGATACAGGGGCTTGCCGGCCACAGGGATCGCCTCGAACGCAGCCTGTTCTCGGAAGGACAGAAGAGAAAGGTGATCGAAAGCATTGTCGGCAACCAGATCCGCCTCGATCAATCCGACATCATCAAGCTGATGGCGCCCTTCATGTCGCCGGAGAGTTGCCGGAAAACGGTGGTGGCGCTGGCAAACGGCGGTCTGCTGCAACGGGTCGGACGGGTTCAGGTGCTGGTCTATTCGAAAGGAGACATCGAAGCCTATTTCCGCGAGCATCTCGGCATGATCGCCGATCTGCTGCTGTCCGGATAATGGGAGGGGAACAGACCAGAATGAGGCCCGCCGCCCTGATCCTGGCGGGACAGTTGGGGGTTGCCGCCGCCCTCGGGCTGGGATGGCCCGGGCTTGGCATGGCGCGGCCCGCCGACGGCGCGCCCGCCATGCCGCAGGCGGAGCGCGCGGCGGCCGGGCGGCCTGCGGGGAACGCCGCAGGCGACCGCGAAGCGGGCCGCTTCATGATCTGCGTGACCCGGCATCACATCGGCCGCGCCGGTGGATCCCTGACTTTCTGCCCGGCGCCAAACCAGTTCCCGGGCAACCAGTGCCTCTGCCCGGGCACTTCCGCTCCCGGCCTTGCCGTCGAATTAGACACCCGCAACCCGTTCCGCTCGGGGGCGCATATCGACCCCGGTGCCCAGGCGGATTTTCTCAGGCGGCTGCGCGAGTGCTGCCGCTGACGGCAGCCAGTGCCGGCGGCCGGGCGCGAGCGGGGCTCACCGGTCGGCGAGCGCGGCGATCTCGGCCTCCTGATAGCCCAGTTCGCGCAGGATCTCGGCCGTGTGCTCGCCCAGGCGCGGCGGCGGCAGGCGGAAATCCTCGCCGGGCGAGGCCGAAAACGCCACCGGCACCGCCATCGTCAGCATCGGCCCTTCGGAAGGATGCTCGACCGGGCGGAAGAAGCCGATCTCGCGCAGATAAGGATCGGCGAGCAGATCCTCCAAGCTGTGGACGACGCCGTTCGGCACGTCGAAGGCGTCGAGGCGCCGGCGCCATTCGGCGGTGGTGCGCCGCCGCAGCTGCTCGCTGACAAGGGCGTAGAGCTCGCCGATATTGTCGGTGCGCCGGGCGATCGTCGCAAAGCGCGCATCCGCGGCGAGCTCGGGGCGGTCGATCGCGGCGAACAGGTTGCGCCACTGCCGGTCGGTCGTCGCCAGGATGCAGATATGCCCGTCGGCGGTCGGAAAAGGCCGGCGATGCGGCGTCAGCATGCGCGGATAGCCGAGCCCTTTTTGCGGCTCCGCCAGCACCCCGTGCCAGAGATGATCGGCAAGGTTGAAGGCGATCATCGTCTCCAGCATCGGCACGTGGACTTCCTGGCCCTCGCCGCTGCGCTCGCGCGCAAACAGCGCCATCGCGACGGCGCCGGCCAGCACATACCCGCACAGCTTGTCGCAGATCGCCATCGGCACATAGCGCGGCTCCCCGCCGGGACCGCCGAGCAGCGCCGCCAGCCCGCTCTCGCCCTGGATCACGTCGTCGAAGGCGGCGCGGTCGCGATAGGCGCCCGCGCGCGCAAACCCGCTCGCCGCGGCGTAGACGATGCGCGGATTGACGGCGGCGATCGCCGCGTAATCGAGGCCGAGCCGCGCCGCCGCGGAGAGGCGCATGTTGTGGACAAAGACGTCGGCGGTCGCGACCAGCCTGAATAGCACCGCGCGCGCCGCTTCCCGTTTCAGATTAAGGACGATGCTCTTCTTGTTGCGGTTGATGTTGAGGAAATAGGCGCCCATGCCGGGATGGCGCGCGGGGCCGAGACCGCGGATCGGATCGCCCCCGGGCGGCTCGACCTTGATGATTTCGGCGCCCATGTCGCCGAGATATTGCGTCGCCAGCGGTCCCAGCACCGCGCTCGTCAGATCGACGACCCGCACTCCTGCCAGCGGTCCCGACATGCCCGCACGTCCCTCCGGTCATGGCCCGGAGGGGAGATACGCACACCCTGCGCCGGCCGGCAACCATGGCGCTTGACCTTGCCGGCGACGGCATGGAGGCTCTGAAAAAATACCAGGAGGTCAGGCGTGGGACCGCTCGCCGGAATCAGGATCGTTGAATTCACCGGCATCGGCCCGGGGCCGATGGGGGCGATGTTGCTCGCCGATATGGGCGCCGAAGTCTTGCGCATCGACCGCAAGGAGCCGAGCGGGCTCGGGGTCGAGCGGCCGTTGCGCTATGACCTGCTGCTGCGCGGGCGCCGCGCCGTGCCGATCGATCTGAAAAGCGAAGACGGCAAGGCGCTGGCCTTGCGCCTGGTCGCGCGCGCCGACGCGCTGATCGAAGGCTTCCGGCCCGGCGTCATGGAGCGCTTGGGGCTTGGCCCCGAGGAATGCCTCAAGTGCAACCCGCGCCTTGTCTACGGCCGCATCACCGGCTGGGGGCAACAGGGGCCGCTCAGCCGCGCCGCCGGTCACGATCTCAATTACATCGCACTGACCGGCGCCCTGCACGCGATCGGCCGGCAGGGCCAGAAACCGACGCCGCCCCTGAACCTCGTCGCCGATTTCGGCGGCGGCGCCCTTTATCTCGCCTTCGGCATCGTCTGCGGGCTGCTCGAAGCCCGGCGCTCGGGGCGCGGGCAGGTCGTCGATGCGGCGATGATCGACGGCGTCGCCTCGCTGATGACGGCCTTTTACGGCTTGGCGGCGGCCGGCATCATCAGCCACGAGCGCGGCACCAACTTTCTCGATTCGGGGGCGCATTTCTACGAGGTCTATCAATGCGCCGACGGACGCTATATTGCGGTGGCGCCGATCGAGGAGAAGTTCTATCTCGAATTGCTGCGCCGCCTCGGCATCGACCCGGCGGAAATGCCGGCACAGATGGACCGCGCCCGTTGGCCCGAGGCGAAGGCGCGGTTCGCCGCCCTCTTCAAAACGAAGACCTGCGCGGAATGGTGCGCCTTGCTCGAAGGCAGCGATGCCTGCTTCGCGCCGGTATTGACGAGCGAGGAGGCGCCCTTGCATCCGCATCACCGGGCGCGCGGCACCTATGTCGCGATCGACGGAATCCTGCAGGGGGCGCCGGCCCCGCGCTTCAGCCGCACCGTGCCCGAGCTGCCGATCCCGCCGCAGCCGGCCGATCCGGAGAGGGCCGAGGAGGCGCTTGCGGGCTGGCTTGATCCCGCAGAGATCGCCGCGCTCAAAGCCGCCGGCACGATCGGCTGCGCCCGATCCAAGACGGCAGCAGAGGGAGGAAAGGCATGAAAAAGGTCGAGATCGCCGCCTATGGCGCGCCGGAAGCGGTCGCCGCTTGCATTGAAGCGCCTGATGTCGGCGCCCCCGGAGCGGGCGAGGTCGTCTTCGACGTGCTCGCCTTTCCGATCAATCCGGCCGACATCCTGTTCTGCCGCGGCACCTACCGGCTGCGGCCGCCGCTGCCGGCGACCCCGGGCGCCGAATGCGTCGGCCGCATCGTCGCCGTCGGCGCCGGAGTGTCCGGCCTGATGCCCGGCGATCTCGTCATCAATCTCGAGCGCGAGAATTGGGCGCAGCGGCGGCGCGTCAAGGCGGACTCGGTGATCCCTCTCCCGGCCGGGATCGCCCTTGCGCAGGCGGCGATGCTGCGCATCAATCCGCCGACGGCCCTGTTGCTGCTGACCGACAATGCCAATCTGAAACCCGGCGACTGGGTCGTGCAGAACGTCGCCAATTCCTCGGTCGGGCGCGCCGTCATCGTGCTGGCCAAGGAGCGCGGCCTGCACACCGTCAATGTCGTGCGCCGCGCCGAAGCGGCGGCGGGTTTGCGCGAGATCGGCGCCGACGCCGTGCTTGTGGACGGGGACGATCTGCCCGAGCGGGCATGCGCGGCCGCAGGCGGGGCGCCGATCCGGCTCGGCATCGACGCGATCGGCGGCGCGGCGACACGGCGCATCGGCGAGTGCGTCGGCGAGGACGGGGTCGTCGTCAGCTACGGCGCGATGAGCGGCGAGGACCCGGTGCTCGGCCGCACGGCGCTCAATTTCCGCGGCGTGCGGCTGCACGGGTTCAATCTCGGCCGCGCCCTTGCCAGGCGCACGCAACAGGAGATACGCGGCCTCTATGCCGATCTTGCGGCTAAGGTGCGAGACGGCCGGATCATGAGCCCGGTCGAAGCCTGCTATCCGATCGACGACATCAAGGCGGCGCTTGTCCATGCCCAGAAGGGCGGCCGCGGCGGCAAGGTGCTGGTATTGCCGAACGGGCCGCTGTAAGCGAAGAACCGGGCATGAGCGGGCATTGCGGCGAGGAGCAGCGCCAGCTGCGCGACCTGATCCGCCGCGTTGCGGCGGAGCGCGTCGCCCCGCGCGCCGCCGAGATCGACCGCACGGCCGAATACCCGCAGGACATGTTCGAGCTGCTGCGCTCTCTCGGTCTGTTCGCGCTGCCGTTCCCGCCCGCCTATGGCGGCAGCGGCAGCTTCCTCTTGGCCGCGATCGCGCTCGAGGAGTTCGGGCGGGTCTGCTACAACACGGCCTATCTGCTGCTGTTGCAATGGGCGCCGTTCGGGGCGATCCTCGCCGGCGGCGATGCGGGGCAGCAGGCGCGGTTTCTGCCCGCTCTCGCGGCCGGCGCGCTGCGCGGCGCGATCGCGCTGACCGAGCCGCAGGGCGGCTCCGACGTCGCCGGCATCAGGACGCGGGCCGTGCGCTGCCCCGGCGGCTACCGCCTGTTCGGCGCCAAGGCATGGTGCACCGGCGCCCCGCTCGCCGATTTTATCGTGGTCGCGGCGCGCATCGAGCGCGGGCCGCTCGCGCTGTTCATTGTCGAGCGCGGCGCCCCGGGGCTCGCGATCGGGCGGCCGGAGGACAAGCTCGGCGCCCGCGGCATCCCCTCCTGCCCGCTGTTTCTCGACGATCTGTTCGTCCCGCAGGAAAACCGCGTCGGTCCCGAGGAATCCGGCTTCAGGACGGTCATGGAGGCCTTGAACCAGGCGCGGCCGCTGATCGGCGCGCGCGGCGTCGGGCTGGCCCAGGGGGCGATGGAGCTGGCGATCGCTTTCATCAAGGAACGCCGCGCCTTCGGTCGCCGGATCGGCGATTTTCAGGGAGTGCGCTGGACCATCGCCGACATGGCGATCCAGGTCGCGGCGGCGCACCATCTCGTCTATCGCGCGGCGCAGGCGGTCGATGACGGCGTCACCGGCAAAGAGCTCGCCAGCCTGGCGGCGATCGCCAAATGCCATGCGACCGATACGGCGATGCGGGTCGCCACCGAGGCGGTGCAGCTGTTCGGCGCCGCCGGCATCTCCAACGCCGTGCCGATCAACCGCTATTTCCGCGACGCCAAGGTGTTGCAAATCGTCGAGGGCACCAATCAGATCCAGCGCAACCTGATCGCCCGCATCCTGCTGGGGCCGGAAGAGCGCGATCGGTGAGGCAAAGGGGCAAGGCGCCGGGATTGCGCCGCAAGGCTGGCGTGCGGCCGCCGGCGCGGGCTATGCTGGCGGCTCACCGCAGAGGGCAGGCATGGAAACCGTTGGGTTGGGCTTTTATTTCGAGGATCTGCCGGTCGGCCGGCGCTTCAGGACGATCGGGCGCACGGTCACCGAGGCCGACATCACCAATTTCGTCAACTGCACCGGCCTGGTCGAGGTGCTGTTCACCAACCTCGCCTTTCTGGCCGGCGAGAGCGACATCAAGGGGCGCCTAGCGCCGGCGGCGCTGGTCTATGCCTTTGCCGAGGGCCTGCTGGCGCAGGCGACGATGCAGCACACCGGGCTTGCCTTTCTGCACATGGAACTCAACGTCGAAAATCCGGTCTTTGCCGGCGATACGATCCACGCCGAATGCGAGGTCATAGAGGCGCGCCTGTCGCACAGCCGCCCCGGCCGCGGCCTCGTGCGCACCCGCGTCCGCGTCGTCAAGCAGGACGGCACGCCCGCGCTCACCTATATGCCGCTGCGCTTCGTCAAATGCCGCGGCGCCCCGCATGCGGGATGACCGGCCTTACCGAACCGGCATCTTGACCGGCGCAGCGGCGCGATCCTTGCGCGGCCGTCGCCGATAGCCGGGTCTGGCGCGCCCGATCGAATGCCGCGCCGCCGTCACGCGGCGGCGATTTTTGTCGATCGGGGCGATCGGGCGAGGGCGCCGTCGAGGGCGGAGGAAACGCCTCAGGAGGGCGCGAGGAGCGCGTCGCCGAGGCCGATCTCGCCGCCCTCCAGCACCTCGGCGTAGATCCCCATCAGGGTATGCCCGAAACAACGCTGCAATGCGCCGGGAATGTCGAGATCGCGCACGGCCGTGTCGGGATTGACCGCGGTGGCGGCGCAGCGGGTGATCGCGGCAACGCCGCGAAGCCGCGCCGCGCCGATCGCGATACCGCGCCCGAGCCAATCCAGCTCGGCCCATTCCGGCATGCCGTCGAAATAGAGATTGGCGCGGAAGCGCAACGGCGCGACCGGCGCCGCGATCGCCCGCTCGAGCGCGCGGATGCTGGCGAGATTGATCAGCGAGAGGTATTGGTCAGCGCTGGCGTTGGGCCTCGGGCGCGCATCGGCGAAAGCGTGCCCGGGCGCCTCGACCATTCTGAGCGGTCCATCCACCGCAGCGCCGAGAAACTCGGTGAAGAAGGCGTCGGCGCGCCGGCGCCCCTGCGGCTCGGTGATCCTCTCGCGCAACACCACCCGGCCGTCGCATACGACCGTCAAAACGCCGCTCGCCTCCTCGAAGCGGGTGCGCAACCGCGCCAGTTTCTCGTCGCGCATCAGCATCGCGAAATGGATCTTGGCCAGCCATCGCGGGTGCTGCGGATCGAAGCGGGTCGAGGCCAGCGCCAGCGCAAAGCGCCGGTCCTGCGGCAGGCATCGCAACGGCGCCAGTCTGACGCGGGTCAGCGGCTCGGCGCTCAGACCCTTGACCGGATAGCGGTAGAGCGCGGCGATCGTAGCGGCCATCAGCGACCTCGCTAGGGTGACCCTGCCCGGTTTTATACCGCCGCCGCGGTCCCCGGCGCAGAGGGTTTACGCCCGCGCCAGCGGTCCTTTCAGCACCCGGCCGGCGCAGGCGCCGGTCCATACGCCGTTCTCGACCGCGACGGCGCCGTTGACGACGACCGCCGCGATGCCCTCGGCCCTGATGACGAGCCGCCGCGCCCCGCCCGGCAAATCCTGTTCGACCGTCGGCAGAGAGGGCTTCACCCGCGCCTCGTCGAAGATCACCAGATCGGCGGCATAGCCGGGGCGCACGAGCCCGCGATCCGGCAGTTCCCAGGCCGAGGCGTTGTCGAAGCTGAGCATGCGCACGGCCTCTTCGAGGGTGAATTGCTCTCTCTTGCGCACCCAGTAATGCAACATGTGGGTCTGCAGCAGGAAGCCCATTTCCTGGCACACATGCGCGCCGGAATCGGAGAACGTCGCAAGCGTGCGCGGGTGTTTCAACAATCCCAGCACATCCTCCGGCGATTCATTGACGAGCGGCTGCACGAAGACGCGATTTTCGTCCTCGAGCATCAGATCGATCATCAGCTCGACCGGATGGCAATTGCGGGCGCGGGCGAGCGCGGCCAGGCTCGGATCGTCCCAGTCGACGCTGAACATCGGGAAGAGGTTCTCGTAATCCGGCTTGCGCGGATCGGTCGTCGCGGCGCCGCCGCCCTGAAGCTCGGCGCCGCGCGGCTTCATCCCCGCCTCTTCGGCGATCAGCTGCCGGCGGATCTCGGGATCGGCCAAAAGCCGCTTCTGCTCGGCGAGCGGCAAGGCGCGCACTTTGCGCCACAGGGGCAAGGTGTCGAACGGCAGATAGGATTTGAGCGAGAAGACGGCGTTGATCGAGCGCGTCGTCGCCTGCCCGAAGGCGCGCCCGCCCAGCGCCGCGGTCTCGTCGAGATAGCGGGTCTGGTACTGCCACGGATTGGGGTCGACGCCCTGGCGCGTCGCCAGGACGCCGAACATGACCGGCCGCCCGCTGGCGAGCGCGATGTGGCGCACCCGGTCGAGACAGGCGCGTTGCGCGGCGCCGCCGGAAATGTCGGGACCGATCTGGAAGATGCCGGCATCGAGCGCGGCCATCGCCGCGACCAGGGTCTCGATCTCATGCCAATCGGCGATGCGGCTCGCCACCGGCGCGCCGTCCGGCGTCACATGCGTCGTCGCCCGCGAGGTCGAGAACCCCAGCGCGCCGGCGCGGATCGCCTCGTCCACCGCGGCCGCCATGCGCGCGAGATCGTCGGCACTGGCGCGCTCCTCGAGCGCGCGTCGTCCCATCACATACATGCGCAAGGCCGAATGGCCGATATACATGCCGTAATTGATGCCCTTCGGCAGGCGCTCGACGGCGGCCATGTAGTCCGGGAAACTCTCCCAGCGCCAGTCGATGCCGGCGAGCATCGCCTCGGTCGGGATGTCCTCGACCGCGGTCAGACAGCGGGCGTACCACTCGCGGTCCTCGGGCCTGCACGGCGCCAATGCGAAGCCGCAATTGCCCATGACGACGCTGGTCACGCCGTGCCAGATCGAGCAGGTGCCGGGGCGGTCCCAGGCGACCTGCGCGTCCATATGGGTGTGGCCGTCGATAAAGCCCGGCGCGACGATCAGCCCGTCGGCGTCGATGGTTTGCCGGGCGGCGGCGCGGATGCGGCCGATTTCGACGATGCGGCCGTCCTTGACGCCGACATCGGCGCGGTAGCGCGGCATTCCCGAGCCGTCCACGACCCATCCGTTCCTGACCACCAGATCAAGGCTCATCCCGCCCTCCTTTCGCCGGCGTCAGCTTCGGGTCATCGTTGTTGGCTGTCAACGCGCCGCTGCGCATGGCTCGCGCGCGCCGGCTGCGGTCTCGCGCGCCCGGCGATTTGTGGTTCAAAGCCGGGCCGCGGCCGTGCGATGTTGAGACCTGCGACCCACTCCCAAGCGGAGGCTCCGATGGCCCGATACATGCTGGTCAGCTTCAAGACCTGCCCCTGGGTGCAGCGCTCGGCGATCGTATTGCGCGAGAAGAACGTCGATTTCGAGTTCCGCCATATCGAGCCCGACAATCGGCCCGACTGGTTCCTCGCGATCTCGCCGCACAAGAAGGTGCCGGTGCTGCGCCTCGACGAGCGCATCTCGCTGTTCGAATCGAACGCGATCAACGAATACCTCGACGAGACGATCCCGCCGCGGCTGCATCCCGAAGACCCGATCGAGCGGGCGATCAACCGCGCCTGGACCGATTACGTGCCGAGCTTCGCCGCCGCGGTGACCGCCACCGCCTATGCCGACAGCGAGGCCGAATACAATGCGGCGGCGGTGAAAATCCCGGCCGTCTTCGAGCGCCTTGAAGGGGCGCTCGAGCGCCAGGGCGGCGGTCCCTATTTCAACGGCGCCCGATATTCGCTGGTCGACGCCGCCTATGCGCCGTTCCTGCAGCGCTACTTCTTCCTCGACCGGGTCAAGCCGCTCGGCATTATCGAGACCTTCCCGCGCCTTAAGGCATGGGCGCAGGCGCTGGTCGCGCGGCCCTCGACCCACTCCTTCCCGCCGGACGAGTTCGAGGCGATGTACCGCGCCAATCTGAAGCGCCGCAACAAATGGGTCTCGCAGTTCATCGACGCCGCGCGCGTCGCGGCCGAATAGCACATCCGCCCCGCCTCGGGCGGCATCCCAACGGGGTCCGCCCGAGGCGGCGTCGATCGGCACAGTTCTCCGGGAGGAAGCCATGAGCGCAGAGCGCGCCGCCGCAAAACGCATCGAACAATTCGCTGCGGAGCTGGAAAGGATCATTGCCCCTGACGAGCCGATCCACGAGCTCGCCGACGGGTTCGGCGGGCCGCAGGGGCCGGCGGAGGGGCCGGTATGGTGGCGGGAAGGCGGCTACCTGCTGTTCAGCGACATCCACAACAACCGCCGCATCAAATACGAGCCCGGCCGCGGCGTCTCGGTGTTCCGCGAAGGGACCAACCGGGCCAACGGGCTGACTCGGGATCTGAAGGGCCGGCTGGTCGCCTGCGAGCACGACAGCCGGCGGGTGACCCGGGAGGAGGCGGACGGCGAGATCACCGTGCTCGCCAACAGCTTTCAGGGGCGGCCGCTGAACCGGCCCAACGATGTCGTCGTCAAATCCGACGGCGCGATCTACTTCACCGATCCGTGGACCAGCCCCGCCGCGCCGCAGCAATGGGATCTGACCTTTTCCGGCGTCTACCGGCTGAGCCCCGATCTCGGGACGCTGACGCTGCTGATCGACGATTTCATCCTGCCGAACGGCCTCGCCTTTTCGCCCGACGAGAGCATCCTTTACATCAATGACAGCCGCCGCGGCCATATCCGCGCCTTCGACCTGTTGCCGAACGGCACGCTCGCCCGCCAGACCGACCGCGTCTTTGCCGATCTGCGCGGCCCCGAACCCGGCGTCCCCGACGGCATGAAGGTCGATGCCGAAGGCAATGTCTATTGCGGCGGCGCCGGCGGCATCTGGATCATCGATCCCGCGGGCAGAAAACTCGGCCGCATCGTGCATGGGGCGCCGGCGACGACCAATCTCGCCTTTGGCGGCGACGACTGGAAGACGCTCTATTTTACAAGCCGCACCCATCTCGGCGCGGTCCGGGTCAAGATCCCCGGCATCCCGGTGCCGACGCGGCGGGCCGCATAGACATGCCGGCGGCTATGCCTGGCGCACCATCGGCATGACCTCTTCGGCCAGGATCTGCATCTGGTCGAGGGCGAGCGAGAGGGGCATGCCCGGCCAGTGCAATGAGGCGACGAGGTGGGTGACGCCGAGCCGGCGGCGCAGCGCAATCAGCTGCGCCGCGACCTCGGCGGGCGCGCCGAACAGGAAGCGGTCGGCCAGCAGCTCCTCGAAACCGTGATCGAAATCGTCGCCCGCCGGCATGACCTTGTCCTGGCCCCATTCGCGGTAGGTGCGGTATTTGACCTCGAGATAGGGGCGGGCGAGGCGGATCGCCTCCTCCCTTGTCGGCGCGACGAAGACCTCGCGGCGCATCGGCAGTTCCGCCGGGAACGGCTTTTGGCACGCCTCGAGCGCGCGCTTATAGACCTCCATCTGCCGCGCGAGCGTCGCCAGCGTATTGTGCGGGTTGATGTACCAGCAATCGCCAAGGCGCGCCGCGCGCCGGACCGCGGCGTCGGCATTGGCGCCGATCCAGATCGGCGGCATCGGCTTTTGCAGGGGTTTGACCGTCGCGTTGGCGTGATCGAGCGTGAAATGCGAACCCTGCATGTCGACAAAATCCTCGCTCCACAGCCGCTTGATCGCGAGCAGGCATTCCTCGAACCGCGCCGCCGCCGCGCGCCGCGGCACGCCAAAGGCCTTGAACTCGACGTCGCGATACCCGAGCCCGGCGCCGAAGACCAGCTTGCCGCCCGACATGATGTCGAGAGTGGCGAGCTGCTCGGCGAGATCGAGCGGCTTGTGCAGCGGCAGCAGGACGAGACCGGCGACGAGGCGCAGCCGCGGCGCCACCGCCGCCACCTGCGCCAGAAACGGGATCTGCTGCACCGACTGCAGCGGATGGGCGCTGTAATGCGAACCCTTGACCACCGCGTTGAAACCGAGCGCCTCGGCCCGCCGCGCCAGCGCCAGATCGTCGGCGAGGCGGTCGGCGATATCGTCGCCCGCCCTGTGCTGGCCGCGGATCATCAGGCTCAGTTGCATCGACCGCTCCTCCGCTTGCAATAGCGGGGCCGACAAGTACCGGTCCCCGCCGCCGCCGGCAAGCGGCGGGCGTTGTGTTCCGACCGCCGCCGCGGCAAGCTCTGGCGCAGGCAGAAAAGGAGGGACGCAGCGATGGCGGTCGAGCAGATGCTGAGCGAGGAGATGCCGGCGAGCGCGCTGGTCGCACGGGTGCTCGCCGAGGCCGGGATCGAGATGGTTTTCGGCATTTCCGGCGGCCACACCGGCCGCATCGTCGCCGCCCTCGGCCAGTACCAGAATGCGATCCGCACAATGCTGGTGCGCGAGGAATCGCTGGGCGGCGTGATGGCCGAGGTCTACGGCCGGCTGACGCGGCGCCCGGGCGTGCTGATCGGGCAGGGGCCGTGGGTGCTCGGCAACGGCCTGATCGGTACGATCGAGGCCTATCTGTCAAGCTCGCCGATGCTGCTGTTGACCGACTTCAGCGACGCCCCGCGCTTCACGCTGCACGCCCCCTACCAGCAGGGCACCGGCGATTGGGGCAGCTGGGACGCGCGGCGCAGCTTTTCCGGCGTGACCAAACACGTCATGCAGGCGCACGACCCGATCGCCGCGGTGCAGGCGACGCAGCTTGCGATCAAGCACGCGCTTGCCGGCCAGCCGGGGCCGGTTGCGGTCCTCTACGCCCATGACGCGCTCGCCGGCACGGTCGCCCCCGACTCGCAGCCGCGGCTGTATCCGACGCACCATTACCTGCCGCCGCCGCCGCCGGCGGCGGAGCCGGCGCGCGTCGCCGCCGCGGCGGCGGCTTTGCTCGCCGCCGCAAGGCCGGTCGTCATCGCCGGCAACGGCGTGCGTATCGCGCAGGCCTATGACGAACTGCGCCGGCTCGCCGAGCTGGTCGGCCTGCCGGTGGCGACGACGGCGGCCGGCAAGGGCTGTTTTGCCGAAACGCATCCGCTGGCGCTCGGCGTCTTCGGCACCTTCGGCACGAAGGCGGCCAACGCCGCGATCGGCGAAGCCGATCTCATCCTTGTCGTCGGCTCGAAATTGAGCCCGAGCGATACCGCCTGGGAGAACCGCAAGCTGCTCGATCCGACCCGGCAGAGCTTTATCCAGATCGACATCGAGCCGCGCAATGCCTCGTGGAACTTCCCGGCCGAGCAGGTGCTGGTGGGCGACGCCGCCCGCACGCTCGCCGCGCTTGCGGTCGAGATCGGAACGCGCGGCGAAGGCCGCCGCGCCGCGGCCGAGCGGCGCGTCGCGGCCCTGCGCGAGCGCCACGGCTATTTCGACGACCGCGCCTATTTTGCCGACGACAAGCCGATCCTGCCGCAGCGCGTGATCGGCGAATTGATGCGCGGGCTGCCCGAGGATGCGATCGTCACCTGCGATGCCGGCGAGAACCGCATCCTGATGACGCATTTCTACCAGACCAGAGCGCCCGAGGGGTTTCTGCAGGCGGCGGGCTCGGGGCCGATGGGATTCGGCATCCCGGCGGCGCTGGCGGCCAAGCTCGTCCATCCCGACCGGCCGGTCGTCGCGGTCGTCGGCGACGGCGGCTTTGCGATGACGATGAACGGGATGATGACCGCGATCGAGCACGACATCCCGATTGTCACGGTCGTCTTCAACAACAATGCGCTCGGCTGGGTGCTGCACGGCTCCGGCCCGTTTGCCGCCGAGTTCAAGGATTTCGACCACGCCGCAATCGCCCGCGCGATGGGCTGCCACGGCGTCCGGGTCGAGGAGCCGCAGGCGCTCGCCCCGGCTCTGGCCGAAGCGCTTGCGGCGCGGGCGCCGAGCGTCATTGACGTGCGCACCTCGCTCGCCGTCACTTTCGCCGATATCACCTCCGAACTGGCAAAGGAGGCTTCGCCGCGACGGCGCTAGCGGGGCGCCCGCCCCCGGCATATGCCGGGGGCGGAGCTTGTCCTGTCAGAGATATTTTGTCGGACGGATCAGCGTGCGCCACATATGGGCGACCGGGCTGTTATCGAAGCCCAACCCCTCTTTCGGCTGACGGAAATTGCGGCCGATCACGTCCTCGAACTCTTCCAGTTCGACATGCACGTTCGGATCGAACGAATAGATGTCATGGACCGTGATCATGCGCGCCGTCATGTACCATTTGTGATTGCGCATCCGCTTGTATTCTTCCTCGATATAGGGGTCGGGGCGATAATCGGGGCCGAAATTGCGAATATAGGCTTCGGGATAGGAATAACCGACCGATTCGTCGGGATAGAAGCGCAGGACCTGATGGGCGCGGATTGCCCAGGCGACCTCCTCGTCGACATAGGGTTCGACGAGCTGCGCACCCCAATAGCCGTGATCGGCGCGAATGAAGCCGATGACGCCGATGTCGTGTAACAGGCAGGCGAGCACGACCTTCTCGTCCATGCCGGCGCGCACGGCGTGACGGGCGCTCTGCAGCAGGTGATTGGCCGGGCCGAAGCGGTATTTGAAAAAGTCGATCAAGGTCGGCCGCTCCGGCATTTTCGGCAGCCGCGGATCGTCGCCCATCAGCATGTACTTGCCGGGATTGGCGGCGAGCAGGGCCGGACCGTTCGGCATGCTCAGATCGCCGTCGGCAAGCATGAACAGGCGCGACTTGACGATGATCGCGTCGAGTTCCTGCATCATCTTGCGCTCGAGCGCGTCGGCGCGTTCCGAAAGGCTCAGCGTGTCGTTCATGTTCGGTCCCTTTGGTTGGACAACCTGTCGCAGCCTAGCAAAACCGGCGCGGCGCGGCGACCGGATCGATCGCCCCCGCCGGGGATCGACAGGGCGGGGCGGCGGCCGCTACGATCCCCTCCCCGCCCCCGCGCCGGAGGCCCGAGCGATGATACGCCATTTCGGCGTGCTGATCCCCTCGACCAATACAACCTGCGAGATCGAATTCGGCCGCCTGCTGCCGCCCGAATATCAGGCGCATTTCGCGCGCCTGCTGTCGAGCCGGCCGGGCGAGCCGTTCTCGCCGAGCCGTGAGGAAGACATCGCATACCAGTCGCGCCTGCTCGGCACCGCCAAGGTTGCGCTGGTGATCCTGGCGCAGACCTCGGCGAGCCTGTTCGCCGAGGATTACGACGAGGCGATAACCCGCCGGATCAGCGCGGCGGCCGGCTGCCCGGCGGTGACCTCGGCGCAGGCGGTCGGCCGCGCGGTGCGCGCCCTCGGCGTCCGCCGCATCGGGCTGGTCTCGCCCTATTCGGACGCCGTCAATGCGCGCGCGGCCGATTATTTCGCGCGCGTGCACGGGCTTGAGACGATCGCCTGCGAAGGCTTCGGCGCCACCGATTCCTATGCGATCGGCGGCCTGGAGCCGCAGCGCGCGAAAGCGGCCTTCGCCCGCATCGACCGGCCGCAGATCGAGGCCTTTGTCGTGCCCGGCGGCAATTTCCCGACGCTGCCGTCGATCGCGGCGTGGGAAGCTGCGTTCAACAAGCCGGTCGTCACCACCAATCAGGCCTCGATATGGGCGATGCTGCGCCATTTCGGCGCCGGCGCGGGCCTGCCCGGCCTCGGCCGCCTGTTGCAAGAGATCCCGGCCGGCTGAGCGCAGGGCGCGGACGCTCCCTCGACCCGCCGCCGGCGGCGCGGCCGCGCCGCTGTCAGGGCGGGTAATAGGCGAATACGGCCGGCGAGACAAAGGCCCAGGTCTCGATGAAATCGGCGCGCGCGGGCCTGCGGCCGAGCGCCTCCATCGCGCCCAACAGGCAGAACCAGTTCAGCACCTCGTGCTGGCCGCTGTCTTCGATCTCGTCGGTCGTGGTGCGGCGCCAGGCGTCGTAGTCGCCCGCCTGCAATGCCGCGAACAGACGCCGGTCGGCGGCGACGTCGGGCCACAATTGCCAGTGCTTTTCGGTCAGGAAGGAATGCGACCAGCTCGACGAGGCGACGAGCGCCGTGCGCCACGGGCTTGCCGCCATGATGCGCGCGGTCGCGGCGCCGACCTGCATGCAGCGCGAGGGGTTCGGCGAGGGCGGGTCGAGGTCGCGGATCTTATCGCGCAAGGCCAGCGGCAGGCGCAGCCCCTGCGCCGCATTGACCCGCCTGCCGTAGCAATTGACCGCAAACGGCACCAGCGGATAGTCGAACCCGGTGCGCGCGTCGTCGAGCAGCAAGACGGTGTTCTCAAAAGCGTGGCCGAGCGGATGATGGAGCGGCTGATAGGCGTAGGCGACGTCGATGCCGCATGCGATCAGACCCGCGGCGAGATATTTGCCGGCCTCGCGATGGCCTCTGAGGCGAAAGCTCTTGTCGGCCGGCTCGCCCCATGGGTTGTCGGGCGAACGGCGGTGCTTCCACGGCTGGATCTCGCGATCCGCGTAGGCGAGGACGGCAAAGGCCGGGATGATATCCTCCTTGAAATTCTCGTACTGGTCGTCGCCCCACATGATGATCACGTCGGGCTTGAACGCGTCGAGCGCCCGGCGGGCCTCGGCAAAATGCCGGCGGAACACCTGGCGCGCCCGCCCGGCCGCGGCCGCCCCCCAGTCATTGCCGAGCTCGGCGCGCAGCGGCTCGGGCCAGCGCGCCGGATCCTTCATCTCGGCCGGCATCGCGGGATCGGCGAGCGCGGCGCGCAGCATGAAGGTCCACTCCTCGTCGCGGCGCAGCATCAGCGGGCGATGCGTGCACCCCAGCCCCAGGATCTCGGCCATCGTTTTCTCCCGTCGTGATTTCCCGCCTGCGGCCCCGCTCCTCTCCAAGGCGGGAAAGTGGGAGCGGGGCCGACGCCCGGCATCTATGCGCGATGGGCGCGGGAGTAGGTGTTGCGCAGCACGCGGCCGGGCAGCGCGCCGGTATGCCTGCCCTCTTCGAGCAGCACTTGGCCGTTGACGATCGTCGCGTGGATGCCGACCGCATCCTCCTTGATGCGCCAGCCGCCGGCCGGGAAGTCGTGCACAATCGTCTCGGGCAGCGGTCGCACCGTGTCGGGATCGAAGATCACGATGTCGGCCGCCAGCCCCGGCCGCAACAGCCCGCGATCGTAGATCCCGAAGATCGAGGCCGAATCGAAGGTCAGACGGCGCACCCCCTGTTCCAGCGACATGATCCCTTTTTCGCGCACCCATTCGGAGAGGAGCCGCGTGCTGAACCCGGCGCCGCCATGGAACTGCACGTGCGCGCCGCCGTCCGACAAGCCGAGGACCGCGTTCGGATAGGTCAGGATCTGCCGCATCGCCTCGTCGTCGATATTGTTCTCGGCCTGCAGAAAGACGGTGTCGAGATTCTCTTCGACGACGAGGTCGAGAAAGGCGTCGATGACGCGCTTGCCCTGCAACCGGGCGATCTCGCCCAAGGTTTTGAACTGCAGGGGCTTGTTCTTCTCGAGCACCGGCTGGTGCACCCGGATGTAATCCCACCAGTTCCTCGAAATGCCGACGGCCTCAACGTCGACCTTATGCGCAACCGCCTCCTCGTGCAGCTTCTGCCGAACGGCCGGGTCGCTGTAGGCGCGCAGCTTCTCCTCGTCCGGGGCCAACAGGATCGGATGCCAGGTCGGCAGCCCGCGGAACACCTGGCTGTTACGCATCGTGAAATGCTGCGTGACCCGGTTCGTGCTGCACATCGGATAGGCGCGAATGCCTTTCGCCACCGTCTCATCGACCCGCGCCATCAGCTCCCGCCATTCATTGGGACGGCGCACCGTCTGGGAGAGGCTGTTGTAGACGACGGTGCGGCCGGTGGCTTCGGCGAGCCGCGCCATCATGCCGTTTTGCATCTCGACATAGCGCCCGCCGCCGACCTGGATCAGGCCGGTGCCGAGCTCGCGCAGCACCGCGCCCAAGGCGAAGATCTCCTCCTCATTCGCCCACAATGCCGGGATGCGCACGCCTTGCGGGTCGTAATGGCCGGGCTCGCGCGACACCGAGAGCCCGAGCGCGCCAGCGGCGAGGCCGTCGCGCACGACCGCCTGCATGGCCTTGATTTCATCGGCCGTGGCTTCGCGTTTCTGGCAGTCGTCCCCCATCACGTAATAGCGCACGGCCGAATGGCCGATCAGCGTGCCGACATTGACCCCAAGACGCCGGTCGAGTCGCTCGATGTATTGCGGGATCGTTTCCCAGTCGAACGCGACGGTCCGCAATACCTCCATCGGGATCGCCTCGACATAGGACAAAAACTCTGCCATGCGCTCCTCTTTGCCGGGGCGAACGGGCGCCAGGGACAGCGAGCAATTGCCGAAGATCACGGTGGTCGCGCCGTGCTCGGGCGAAAACGTGCACAGCGGGTCCCAGGTGACCTGGGCGTCGTAATGGCAGTGATTGTCGATAAAACCGGGCGCCACGACGCGGCCGCCGGCGTCGATCGTGCGGTCCGCCGGCCCGCACAGCTTGCCGATCTCGGCGATCTTGCCGTCGCGGACGCCGACATCGCCGCGGAAGGAGGGCATGCCGGAGCCGTCGACGATGCGTCCGTCTTTGATCAGCAAATCGTATGCCATCGCTGTTCCTCCGTCGTCCGGGGCGATCCGCCGCCATTGCCGACGGGCAGTGTAGCAGCTCGCGCGGCGGAGCCAATCGCACGCAACCCCTCGCGGGCCTTGTCGCGGCCGTGCTAAAGGGCGGCGGCAATCCGCGACGGAGCCGCTCTGCCATGAGCCTGTCCCCCGAGGAGTATCGCGAGCACCTGCGGGCGACCGCGGCGCGCGCCGGTTTCGACTTTGCCGAGGTGGTGCTGCCGCACTCCCGCCACCGGCGGGTCGGTGCGCTCAACCTGCACTATCTCGATTGGGGCAGGCCGGGATTGCCGCCGATGCTGTTTTTGCATGGCGGGGCGCTCAATGCGCATACCTGGGATCTGTGCTGTCTGGCATTGCGCACGGACTATCACTGCCTGGCGCTCGATCAGCGCGGCCACGGCGACAGCGATTGGGATCCGCAGGCCGATTATTCGATCGCGGCGCAGCGCGAGGATATCCGGGGCTTTGCCGACCAGCTCGGCCTCGACCGCCCGATCCTGGTCGGACAATCGATGGGGGCCATCAACGCGCTCGCCTTTGCGATCCATTATCCCGAACGGCTTTCCGCGCTGGTCATCATCGACGCCGGGCCGCAGGTGCGGCGTCCGGGATCGCGGCGCATCCGCGCGTTTGTCGACGAGGTCGCCGAAGCGCCCTCGCTCGAGGCCATCATCGCGCGGGCGCTCGCCTTCAATCCGCGGCGCGACGCGGAGATCCTGCGCCGGAGCCTGATGCACAATCTGCGCCGGATGCCGGACGGCAGTTGGCGCTGGAAATACGACCGGCGGCGCTTTGAGAGCCTCGACCGGGAGGCGCATCTTGCCGAACGCCGCCGGCTTGCCGAGGGGCTCGCCCGGGTCCTCTGCCCGACCCTGGTCGTGCGCGGCGGCGACAGCGACGTGTTTCTCGAAGAGGACGCCGTCGCCCTGGCGAGCCGCCTGCCGAAGGGCCGCCACGTCACGATCGCCGCGGCCGGCCACACCGTGCAGGGAGACAATCCGAGGGCGCTGGTTGCCGCGATCCGCGACTTCCTCGCCGCGCCGCCGCCCTAAAAGGGCTTCAGGGCCGCGGCGTCAGCTTGCGGATGCGGTGATTGTTGGTGTCGCCGATATAGATCGCCCCGTCGGGCTCGACCGCGACGCCGTGCGGCCGGTCGAGCCCGGCCGCTTCGGCCGGACCGCCGTCGCCGCCGCTGCCGCGGCGGCCGCCGGCGATCGTGACGACGATCCCGCCGGCGAGATCGATCCGGCGGATCGCGTGGTTCTCGGTATCGACGACGAGCGGATTGCCGTCGCGGTCGAGCGCGAATTCCTTCGGCGCGTCAAAGAGGGCGGCCAATGCCGGGCCGCCGTCGCCGGCGTAGCCGCGCATGCCGGTGCCGGCGATCGTCGTGATCGTGCCGGTATGCGGATCGACGCGGCGCAATGTGCTGCCCTGTCGCTCGAGAATGTAGACGGCGCCGTCGGCGGCGACCTTGACGGCGCGCGCGCCGTGAATGCCGGCGGCGACGGCCGGGCCGCCGTCGCCGCTGTGCACGGCCGCGCCGGTGCCGGCAAAGGTTGCGATCATGCCGGTGGCGAGATCGACGACGCGCACGCGATGGTCGCCGACATCGGCGATAAAGAGCCGCGTACAGGCCGGATCGAGGGCCAGGCCGTTGGGCTCGACCATCCGGGCCGCCGCGGCCGGGCCGCCGTCGCCGCCAAAGCCGGCGGTTCCATCGCCGGCGAAAGTGGTGATATGGCCGGCCGCATCGACCCGGCGGACGCAATGATTGTGGCGATCGGCGATGTAGAGGTTGCCGGCCTTGTCGAGCGCGATCCCGTAGGGCTCGTTCAGGCGGGCGCGCAGGGCGGGGCCGCCGTCGCCGGAATAGCCGGGCTCGCCGTTGCCGGCACAAGTCGTAATGACGCCGGTGCGCGCATCGATGCGGCGGACGCGATGGTTGAAAGTATCCGAGAAATAGAGGTTGCCGGCGGCGTCGAAGCCGACGTCGAAGGGTCCGTTGAGCCGGGCCCGCTCGGCCGGGCCGCCATCCCCGGCGAACCCGGCGATGCCGGTGCCCGCCACGGTCGTGATGATCCAGGATTGCCGCATCGTATCCGCCCCCGGCCCCGTGAGTGCCGCTCATTTTAGCATCCTTGCCGCAGGCGCCGACAAGCGGCTCTCTTTGCGCGGCGGCGGCAGCCGGCTAAGCTCGCCGAACGGTTTCGATCAGCCGAAGGGTGGCGCGATGCCCCTTCTTCCCGCCCGACGCGCCTGCCGGATCGCATGTATCCTGCTGTTGGCCGCGGCCCTGCCGGGGGTCGTCGCGCCCGCCGCCGCCACCGATGCGCCGCGGCCCGGCCAGCTGTTGATCGCCTCGCGCAGCATGGGCGACCCGCGCTTCTCCGAGGCCGTCATCCTGATCCTGCATCACGATGCCGGCGGCGCCTTTGGCATCGTCATCAACCGCCCGATCGGCGAGCGCTCGATCAAGAGCCTGCTTGCGGCCACCGGCGAGGGCAAGGAGGCCGGCGTGACCGGAAACCTGCGCGTGTTTGCCGGCGGGCCGGTCGAACCGCAGCTCGGCTTTGTGATCCATACCCCGGACTACCGGCGCAAGGACACGCTGACCATCGATGATGAGGTGGCGATGACCCCAGACCGTGCGATCCTCGTCGATATCGGGCACCGCCGCGGTCCGCGAAAGAGCCTGATCGCCTTCGGCTATGCCGGCTGGGCGGCGGGCCAGCTCGAAGCCGAGATCGCCGACCATGCCTGGTATATCGCACCCGGCGATCCGCGATTGATCTTCGACACGCCGCGCGCCGAATTGTGGGACGAGGCGATGGCGCGCCGCCTGCGCGAATTGTAGCCGACCTCAGCAGGGAAATGCCGATGAACGAATTGCGCAAACTGCTCGCCGGCGCCGAACCGGTCATGGCGCCGCTCGTATTCGATCCGATCTCGGCCAGGCTCGCCGAGGCGGCGGGGTTCCGCGCCCTTTATTTGGGCGGCGGCTCGATGGGCTACATCAAATGCGGCACCGAGGCGAACCTGAACCTGACCGAGATGGTCACGGCCGGCCTCGAGATCCGCACGGTCTCCTCATTGCCGCTGATCCTCGACGGCGCCTGCGGCTGGGGCGACCCGATGCATGTGCGCCGCACGATCGCGATGAGCGAGGCGGCGGGGTTCGCGGCGATCGAGATCGAGGACCAGATCCTGCCCAAACGCGCCCATCACCACATCGGCATCGAGCACATGATCCCGATCGAGCTGATGGCGGCGAAGATCCGGGAGGCGGTCGCGGCCCGGCGCGATCCCGATTTTATCATCATCGGGCGCACCAACGCGCTCAGGAGCCACGGCCGCGACGAGGCGGTGCGCCGCGCGCTCGCCTACAAAGAGGCCGGCGCCGACATCCTCTATGTGACCGGCCGCGACCCTGAGGATATGCGCTTTCTCGCCGCGCGGCTGCCGCCGCCGCTGATGTTCATGACCGGGGCGGGCGGGCTGGCGACAAGCCCGCTGTCCGCGGCCGAGCTTTTCGCCCTCGGCTTCCGCCTGATCGTCGATCCGACGACGCCGTTTCTGGCCATGCACAAGGCCTTGCGCACCTCCTACGCGGCTCTCGCCAGGGGCGAGAGCGACTCCGCCCTCGGCCCCGATCCGGGCGCCGAGCAGCGGGAAGTCCACCGCACGATCGACCTCGAGGCGATGCTCGACATCGAACGCCGCACGGTCGAACGCTGAGAGGGGTCGCCCATGCACCGCCGCAAGCTTGGCCAACTGGAAGTGTCGGCGATCGGTCTGGGATGCGCGACGATGACGCCGTTTTACGGCGAACCCGATCCCGCCGCGGCGCTCGCCACCCTGCGCTGCGCGCCCGATCTCGGCGTCGATCTTCTCGACACCTCGGACGCCTACGGCAACGGCCGCGGCGAGGAGTTGGTCGCAGCGGCGATCGCCGGCCGGCGCGAGCGCTATGTGATCGCCACCAAATTCGGCAATCTGCGCCGCCCGGACGGCACGCCCGCCGCCGACGGCCGGCCGGAATACGTCAAAGAGGCCTGCGAGCGCAGCCTGCGGCGGCTGCGCATCGACACCATCGACCTCTATTACATCCACCGCATCGACCGCAGCGTGCCGATCGAGGACACGGTCGGCGCGATGAGCGATCTCGCCCGGGCCGGCAAGATCCGCTTTCTCGGCATCTCGGAGGCGGCGCCGGCGACGATCCGGCGGGCGCACGCCGTGCACCCGATGACCGCGGTGCAGATCGAGTACTCGCTGTGGACGCGCGAGGTCGAGCGCGAGGTGCTGCCGCTGTGCGCCGAGCTGGGCATCGGCTTTGTCGCCTACAGCCCGCTGGGGCGCGGCTTTCTGACCGGCACGATCGCCGGCCGCGAAGATCTCGCGCCGGGCGATGTCAGGCGGCAGATGCCGCGCTTTGCCGCCGAGAACCTGCCGAAGAATCTCGCGCTGGTGGCCGAATTGCGCGCCCTCGCCGCGGCCGAGCGGTGCACGCCGGCGCAATTGGCGCTCGCCTGGCTGCTGGCGCGCGGGCCCGCGATCGTGCCGATCCCCGGCACGAGCCGCCCCGAGCGCCTCGCCGAGAACGCCGCCGCCGCCGATCTGCGGCCGGCGCCCGAGACGCTCGCGGCGCTCGAGCGCATCTTCGCCCCGGGCGCCGCCGCCGGCGCGCGCTATTCCGAACGCGTCAGCCGCAGCGTCGGCCTGTAGACAGCCCGGGAGGCGGTCTTCGCACGGGCCTTCTCCCGCCCGGATCAACCCTGGCTGCAGCTCCCGGCGCCGCGATAGGCTAAGATCCTTGCGCTGTTGCGGCCGGCACGGGCGGCCAACACAGCCACAACGGGGTGGAGGAAACCATGACGCTTGCGGTGAGGCGTATCGTTACCGGGCATGACGACAACGGCAAGGCCGTCGTCACATCGGACGAGCGCCTATTGGCGGAGAGCCGGGCGGGCCGTCCGGGACTTGCCCGCGTCGAGATCTGGTCGACCGACCGGATGCCGGTCGACAATTCCGAAGCGGCGGCGGCGGCGCAGAAAAATGGGTTCGTCACCCGCCACAATTATGTCGGCAGCGGCCAGGGCACGGTCATCCGCATCACCGAGATCGCCCCGGGCGCGCCGAAATTCATGCACTGCACCGAAACGCTCGACTACGCCCTGCTGTTGTCGGGCGAATGCGATCTGGAATTGGACAGCGGCGAGGTCGTGCATCTGCGGGCCGGCGACGTCGTCGTCCAGCGCGGCACGATGCACGCCTGGGTCAACAACGGCAACGCCCCCTGCGTCTTCGCCTTTGTATTGATCGATGCCGCGCCGGTCACGGTTGGCGGCACGGCGCTGCGCACGCATTATCCGGCGGCTTGAGCGCAGCAGGAGAAGCGGCGATGCAAGAACACGGGCATTGGGTCGGCACCTGGGCGACGGCGCCGGCGCCGGCCGAAGGCGTTGCCTTCAACAACCACACCGTGCGCATGACGGCGCGCATCAGCATTGGCGGCGACACATTGCGCCTGCGCCTGTCGAACGCGCATGGCGACAGAAAGCTGACGATCGGGGCGGCGCATCTGGCGTTGCGCGACAGCGGTCCCGGCATCGTTCCGGGAAGCGACCGCAAGCTGACCTTCGGCGGCGCCGACGGCGCGACAATCGCGGCCGGCGCGCCGCTGGTCAGCGATCCGGTGGCGCTGGAGGTGCCGGCCTTCGCCGAGCTCGCGATCAGCCTCTATCTCCCCGACGAGGTGCCGGCCGGCGCGGTGACCGGCCGCTACGCCCGCCAGACCGGCTACATCTCGCCGCCGGGCAATTTCGCCGCGGCGGTCGTGATGCCGGTCGGCGCGCTAACCGATCAGTGGTTCTTCCTCGGCGGCATCGACGTACTGGCGGGGCCGCAGACGGGCGGGGTGGTCGCGCTCGGCGACTCGCTGACCGACGCCAATATCTCGACGCTTGACGCGCATTGCCGTTGGCCCGACCGGCTCGCCCGCCGCCTTTACGAGCGCGGCGGCCGGCCGTTCGGGGTCATGAATGCGGGGCTCGGCGGCAACCGCATCCTGCACGACATCCGCGGCGACAGCGGATTGCGGCGCTTCGATCGCGACGTGCTGGCGCAGCCCGGCGTCACCCATGCGATCGTCATGCTCGGCACCAACGACATCCGCAACCGCTGGAAGAAGCCCGAGGAGGAGGTGAACGCAGCGCAGATGATCGCCGGCCTCAAGCAGATGGCGGTGCGGGCGCACAGCCGCGGCATCAAGATCTTCGGGGCCACGCTGACGCCGTTCGAGAACGAGACCTTCCTGCCCGGCGCCTGGACGCCCGAGCGCGAAAAGACGCGCCAGGAGGTCAACCGCTGGATCCGCGAGGGCGGCGCCTTCGACGCGGTCGTCGATTTCGACGCGGCCCTGCGCGACCCCGAGCATCCGACCCGCATGCTGCCGGTCTATGATTGCGGCGACCATTTGCACCCGAGCGATCGCGGCTATCTGCAGATGGGCGAGAGCATCGATCTGTCGCTGTTCGATTGAAGGGGGGCAACAATGCTGTTCACCTGCCGGCCGGCGGGGGCGCCGATCCCGGGCGCTTTCCCGGCCCCGCCCACGCCCGCGGCAAATGGTTCACGATCGACATCCATTGCCATGTGCTGAGCGAAAAAGCCGCGGCAATGGTCGCCGGCAACGAAGCGATACGCCAGCCGCGCGAGGTCTTTGCCAATCAGCGCACGCGCGCGGTCAACCAGCAGCAGGCCGAGCGCACATATATCCAGTTCACTTCGGTCGAAAAGCGGCTTGCCGACATGGACCATATGGGCATCGACATCCAGGCCATAAGCCCCTCTCCCGGGCAGACCTATTACGCGCTCGACCCCGAACTGGGCCTTGCCACCGCGCAGGTCATCAACGACACCCTCGCCGACATCGTCGGCCGCCATCCCGACCGCTTCACCGCCCTCGGCACGGTGCCGTTCTAGGCGCCCGAGCTCGCCATCCGGGAGCTCGAGCGGTTGAAGACATCGCTCGGCTTCCGCGGCATCGAGATCGCGACCAACGTCGCCGGCGAGGATCTGTCGGCCGAACGCTTCCGCCCGATCTTCGCCCGCATCGAGGAATTGGGCCTCCTCGTCTTCATGCATCCCGACGGCTTCACCGAGGCGCGCCGCTTCAAGGACCATTACTTCGCCAACGTGATCGGCAATCCGCTCGATTCGACGGTCGCCGTGCACCACCTGATCTTCGGCGGCGTGCTCGCCGATCACCCCAATCTGAAGCTCGTCGTCGCCCATGGCGGCGGCTATCTGCCGACCTATTGCGGCCGCATCGACCATGCCGCCGCGGCCCGTCCGGACTGCTGCGAACGCCTTGCCCATATGCCGACGGAGTATCTAAAGCGGCTCTATTTCGACACGATCGTCTATACCCACCACCAGCTCGAATATCTGGTCGAACAATACGGCGCCGATCACCTGCTGATGGGCACCGACTATCCGGCCGATATGGGCGAGGTCGATCCGATCGGCTTTATCGAAGGGGCACCGGGGCTTGACGACGCCGAACGCCGCGCGATCCTCGGCGGCAATGCCGCGCGGCTGCTCGCCCTCGAGGTGCCGCACCGGCCGCGCTGAACGCCGCCGCCCGCCGTTGCGACCCGGAGCCGAAGGCCGCTAAATTTTCACAGCATGATCCGATAGGGAGGGCGTCATGACGGCAATCCATCCGCAATTGTCGCATTGCGGTGTCTTCGCCCGCGATGTGTCGCGCCTGGTCGATTTCTACACCCGCATCCTGGGGCTCGCCGTCAGCGACCGCGGCATCTCCAGCAATGGCGGCGCCGAGCTCGCCTTTCTGACCGCCTCGCCCGAGCATCACCACCAGTTCGTCGTCGTCTCGGGGCGGGCGCCGCAGGGCACCACCACGGTCAATCAGCTCTCGTTCAAGGTGCGGGGCCTCGAGGAGTTGAAGGAGATCCACCGCCGCGTGCGCGAGGAGGGCATCACCGAGATCCGCCAAGTCAGCCACGGCAACGCGCTGTCGATCTATTTCCCCGACCCCGAAGGCAATCGCATCGAGGTCTATATGGACACGCCGTGGTACGTGCCGCAGCCGCACGGCGTCCCGATCGATCTGACGCGGCTGGAAGAGGAGATCATGGCCGAGACCGAACGGCATTGCCGCCAGACGCCGGGCTTCCTGCCGCTCGAACAGTGGAAAAAGACGATCGCCGACCGGCTCGATCGGGCCTAGCCTGCGGCCCGTCCGGCGGGCCGATCAACAGCCGGCGCGCGGCATAGGAGAACCAGACGCGCCGCCCTCGCAGAAAGTCGAGGCCGAGCACGATGTCAGCGTCGGGCAGGTTCAGATCGGCCACGATCATGGTCGGATCGCGCCACATATCTCCGCCGACCCGCAGCCATGCGAAGCGGTGGGCATAGGCGCGCACCCGCGGCGGCGCAATTCCGCGCATCATCGCCACCGGATCGCGGGCGATCGCCGTCCGCGAAATGCCGAGATCGCGAACGGCCGCCCTGTCGATAGCCGATATCTGCGCCCCGGTATCGATAAAGGCGAACAGTTTGCGGCCGTCGAGATCGACCGGGAAGAACAGCCGATTGTCGATCGATCGGTTGGCCGGCAGCGACGTATAGGCGCCCCGCCACGGCGGCCGCAGCAGCGCGCAGCCGGGCCGGTATAACGCCAGGCGGCCGTTGGCGAGGTCGAGCGCGACATCGAAACGCGACAGAAAATCGCCGCCGAGCAGGCCGGCGGGCTGCACCCCCGCGACATGCGGCAGCGCCAGCGCGCCGACCAGAATGATGAAGTCCGCCGCCGCGGCATTGCCGACGGCGAGGCTTTTGAGCCGCGCCTCGCCGGTCACGACGGCGCCGCTGACGCTGTGCAAATGTCTTGGATATTCATAATGGGGCCTCAGCCCGAGCCGGGCGGCGGCGGCGGCGGTCAGCACCGTCTCCTCGGCTCCGGTATCGAGGATCAGCGTTGCCGCGGCGCCGTCGATCTGCGCCGTGACCAGCGGCAGGCCGCGCAAGAACCCGAGGGCAAGTTCGATCCGTGATCGGCACGGATCGCCGGCCGCGGCGGCGCGGCGCGGCCCCATCGACAGGAGCAGCAACAGGGCGATGCCGAGGCTTGCGAGGAGCGCCGCCATCGGAACCTCCTGAGCGCCGGCCGGAAGGGTTTTTGTACTACGCCTCCAGCCGCGCCGATAGTGCCGCAGGGCCGGCGCCCGCCCGGCCGAAATTGCCATATGGTCGCACCATGCCGGGAACATTAGCCTGTGACGAACGTTACCCCCTGTTATCCGGACTTGTTCCTGTTGCACCATGGATTAAGACCAGTGATCGGAACGAGAGGATGGTCTGTGGCGGCGCGCGCGGCGCTTGCCGCGATCCTCGTCCCGGCGACGTTCGCGGCGGCGGCCGGTGGGCAGCGCGTGACGACAAGGCAGCTCGATCGCGTCGCCTACGCCGTCGACGGCGCCGAGTCGAGCCACGGCAAGAACCCCGCGATGTGGCGCCCCGACCCGGCCGGACCGCAGGGACCGATGCAGGTCAGCGCCAAGGCGGCCATCGATGTCGGCGGCGGCGATCGTTTCGACATCGCGCAGAACCGCGCCATCGGCCGCGCCTATCTGGCGCAACTCTACCGCCGCTACGGCAACTGGCCGGACGCAATCGCCGCCTACAACTGGGGCATCGGCAATCTCGACAAATGGATCAGGGCCGGGCGCCCTGCCAATAAACTGGTCGACGAGGTCGCGTACTATCTGCACCGCGTCCTGCACGACAGCGGGCTGTGCAGCGGCGCGGGGGTCGGCGGCGCTTGCGGCGCACAGTTCCTCGGCAATGACATGGCGGCCTGGCGGGCGGTGCTGGCCGCCGCCCGGGCCCGCGGGACCGGCGCGGTCGGTCCGGCCGGTCGCGCGGTGTCGACGCCGTTCGGCCGGGCGCTGGAGAAAGCGGTGCTGTTGGCCAGAGAGTTCGGCGCCGCGCAGGCCGCATTCGCGCGAAAACTCGCCGCCGCTCCCTGAAGCGGGGCGCGCCGCGGCCCTCCGGTCGCAACGCGGCTTCCAGGCGGGAGGTTTTTCCGGCATCCTGACGGCGATGGGCGCGGCCGAACCGCCCGCTCGACCAGCCGGGAAGGTGCCATCATGCCTGCCGAGATCTCAGAGAGGGCCCTTGATTTTCTGCTCGCCCGCGCCGGGCTCGACCTCACCCCGGCGCAGAAGGCCGATCTGCAGGCGGTTTACGCCGGGATCGCCGAAATGGCCGCGCGGGTGCGCAAGCCGCGCGGTCCGATGGCCGAGCCGGCGCTCGTTTACGCCTTCACCGAGGAGGATCTGGCATGACCGGCGCCGCCGTCCCGACCCTTGCCGAGGCGGCGCGGCTGATCGCCGCCCGCCGGCTGTCCCCGGTCGAGCTGACCCAGGCCTGCCTTGCGCGCGTGCGCGCGCTCGACGGCACGCTGCACGCCTTTGTTTACCTGAACGAGGAACAGGCCCTGGCCGCGGCGCGCGCCGCCGAAGCGAGGATCATGGCGCAGGGGCCCCAAGGACCGCTGTGCGGCATTCCGATCGCGCTGAAGGATATCATCGATACGCGCGGCATCCCGACCACCTGCGGTTCGCGCATCCTCGCCGACAATGTCCCGGCGGCCGACGCCACCTGCGCCGCCCGGCTCGCCGCCGCCGGCGCGATCCTGATCGGCAAGACGACGACGCACGAATTCGCCGATGGCGGTCCGAGCTTCGATCTGCCTTGGCCGCCGGCGCGCAACCCGTGGAACCCCGGGCATTTCACCGCCGGCAGCAGCAGCGGCACCGCCGCCGCGGTGGCGGCGGGGATGATCCTCGGCGGCCTTGGCACCGACACCGGCGGCTCGATCCGCGGCCCGGCCGCGCTGTGCGGCATTGCCGGGCTCAAACCGACCTACGGGCTGGTCAGCCGGGCCGGCGTCGCGCCGGCCGCGTTCACGCTCGACCATATCGGCCCGATGGCCTGGACAGCCGAAGATTGCGCGCTGATGCTGCAGGCCCTGGCCGGCCATGATCCGCGCGATCCGGCGAGCGCGGCGCGGCCCGTGCCCGACTATGCGGCGCAGCTCGGCCAGGGGATCAAGGGCCTCAAGATCGGCGTGATCCACCATTTCCATGAGCTCGACTGCCCGGTCAGCGACGGCACGCGGCGCGGCATCGAGGCGGCGATCGCGACGCTGCGCGCGCTCGGCGCGGAAATCCGCGCGGTCACATTGTCGCCGCTGCAGGATTGGAGCGCCTGCGGCTCGCTGATCTCGATCACCGAGCGGGCCGCCGCCTATGAGGAATGGGCGCGCACGCGGCTCGGCGATTTCAGCGAGCGGGTGCAGGCCCGGCTGATGCTCGGCGCGCTGGTCTCGGGCGTCGATTACGTTCAGGCATTGCGCCGGCGCCGCGAGCTGCGCGCCGAATTGCAGGCGGCGATGCGGGATCTCGACGCCGTGCTGACCGCCGCCGCGCCGGGCGAGGCGCCGAAAATCGACGCCGTGCCGAAATGGGATGTGTTCGAGCGGCCGAATTTCACGATCCCGTTCAACGTCACCGGCTATCCGGCGATCTCGGTGTGCGCCGGCTTCGGCGGCGACGGGCTGCCGGTCGCGATCCAGCTCGCCGGCAAGCCGTTTGCCGAACCGACGCTGTTGCGGATTGCCGACGCGTTCGAAAAGGCGACGCCGTTCCGCGATAGGCGGCCGGCGATGACGGCGGCGCCCGCCGCGGCCTGAGGGCGCCCGCGCCGGCTCCCTGGACGCCGAGCGGGCCGGCCGGCGAGGCTGAGGCGGCAAAGCAACGGCGCGGATGCCGGGGAAGCCGGTAGCCGGGACCAGGCGGTGGCCGGGAGCCGGTCGACGCCTGCCCGCTCGCCTCATGCCGTAGGAGCCGGCGGGACGCTGGCACCGGCCGGCGCGGGCTGCCATTTCGGCGCCTGCAGCAAGGCGATGACGGGGTCGAGCTTGTCCTGGCGCGCCGCGATCAGATGCGCCGCCAGCCCTTCAAGCCGCGCGATATTGTCCGGCGTTGCGCAATCGAAATCTTCGTTGGCGGTATAGGGCAGGCTGGGATCGGTGCCGGTCGAGATCTCTATCCGGACATGCTGCTTGGAGCCGAGAAGCTGGTCCAATTCGTAGCAGACGGTGTCGGCATTGCCGTCCATCAGGATCGAGAGCACCGGATGCAGCCAGCGCAGTTCGCCCCAGTTCCGGGCCTGCCGGTACGGGATCGGGCGCTCAAGCGCCCCCGTCCCGAGCGACAGCAGAAGGACCGGCTGCCCTTTGAGAAGATCGGGATAAAGCCTATAGGCGGCGACAAGCGCGCACATCGACGGATTGTTCGCAAAAACGCCGCCGTCGACGGCGGCATAGCAGTCCCCATCCCGGTTGCGGATCGCCGCGGGCGGGAAATAGGTCGGCGCGGCCGATGTCGCCCGCGCGATGTCGCACAGCCGGAAATCCAGCGCACTCGGCTGATCGCCCGGATCGAGAAACGTCCCGCGCGCCTTCCAGCTCTTGAACAGAAAGGGCCGGCGCGTCGTCTGAAACCCGTCCTGATCCTCGGGCCGGGGCAATTCGATGACATAGGCCGGCACCAGCAGCTCGACCCCCTTCGTATCGCCCAACCACGTCTCTGCGAGCTCATCGCGCAGAATCTGCTCGAGGGGGCCGGGGTCGTATTTCGGGCCGCCGAGATTGTCGAAGGTTGTGACCGTATGCCACAGAGAATGGGCGAAGATCTCGCCCCCGCGCTGGGCGAACAGATCGCCGAGTTGCGCGCCCGTCTTGCCGGCCAGCAGCCCGCAGCCGATGATGCCGCCGCTCGAGGTTCCGGCGATCAGGTGAAAGAGCTCTCGGGCCGGTTTCCCGGTTTGCTGCTCGATATATTGCAGAACCCGGGCGGGCAGGATGCCGCGGATGCCGCCGCCGTCGATCGACAGGATCCGCACGGTCTTGTCCATCTGATCCATCTGAGCGGCCGACATGCACGCCTCCTGCGAGAATTGGCTAAAACTGCGCCAGCCTCCGCGAGGGGATCAGGCGTGCGCGATCACGACCTTGCCGAAATGCCCGCGCCCCTCGAAATGCCGATAGGCCTGCCGCGCCTCGGCGAACGGGAAGACCCGGTCGATGACCGGGCGCAGGCGGTGCTGGAGGATGGCGCGGTTCATCGCCAGAAAGTCGTCGCGGCTGCCGACGCTGATCGCGCCGAGCGTGATGCCGCGGCCGCTCAGCAATAGCGGATCGATCATCGTTCCCGGCTGCGTCAGGCTCGCGCCGACCAGGCTCACATGTCCGCCGACGGCAAGCGCCTTCAGCGATCGCGCGAGCGTCCCGGGCCCGCCGATCTCGACGACGACATCGACGCCGCCCCCGGTCAGCGCCCGCACCTTTTCGTCCCAATCCGGATGCTCGCGGTAATTGACCACGGCACAAGCGCCCAGCGCCGCCAGCCGCTCGGCCTTTGCCGCCGTCGAGGTGATGGCGACGACCCGCGCCCCGAGGAGCTGCGCGAATTGCAGCGCAAACACCGAGACCCCGCCGGAGCCCTGGATCAGCACGGTGTCGCCGGCGGTGACCCGGCGATCGCGCGTCAGGGCGACCCAGGCGGTCACCGCGGCGCAGGGCAGGGTCGCGGCCTCCTCAAAGGAGAGATGGCCGGGCACCGGCACCAAGGCCTCCTCGCTCAGCACCGCATAATCCGCGAGCATGCCGTCGAGATTGGCGCCCAGGCGATCACTCAGATAGTCGGCCCGGATCGGGCCGCCGAACCAGCGCGGATGAAAGATGCCGGCGATGCGCTCGCCGGGCTTGACCCGGCTCACGCCGTCGCCGACCGCGGCGACCTCGCCGGCGCCGTCGGAGAGCGGTATGACGCCGGCCCGGGAGGGGCCGCGGCCGGTGCCGTGCAAGACCATCAGATCGCGGTAATTGAGCGCGCTGGCGCGCACCCGCATCAGGACCTCCTTCGGTCCCGGGCGCGGCGCCTCGTGCGTGCGCAAGACGATCCCGTCGATGCTGCCGAAGCGCTCGATATGATAGGCCTGCATCGGCTTCCCCCTCGCGCGTCGGTCCCGCGCGCCCGGGACGGGGCGGCGGCGGGACCGGTTTGTCTGGCCCTCCGGGGCTCAGCCGCGCGCCAGCGCGTAGATCTGGGTGCCGCCGGGCGGCGGCGGATGGGCGATCCAGCTGTCGCCGCCGTCAGAGCTGCTGTAGACCTCGCCGCCGTTGGTGGCGCAGGACATCCGCTGCGGCCGGCGCTCGTCGAAGGCAAGGGCGAATGCCGTATGCTTCAGGGGAAAGCCGAGATCGACCCGGCTCCAACTGTCGCCGCCATCCGAGCTGCGCAGCAGTGCGCCGACATCGCTCTGAAAACCGGCCCCGGCCGCGACCCACAGCCGGCGCGGCGTGCCCGGCACCGCGCGAATGTCGCGGCAGTAGATCTGACCTTTGGCGTTGAGCGGCTCCAGCGCAACGTGCCGCCAATGCTCGCCGCCGTCGGCGCTGCAGAACAGGCCGGCGCGGCTGGTCGCATAGACCGTGCCGGGACGCCAGCGGCTGATCAGCACGCCGTGCATGTCGACCGTATCGTCGTTGACATACTGGCCGTGGCTCAGATTCTGCCAGTGCTCGCCGCCGTCGCGCGAGCGGATGACGCCGCCGACCTCGATCGCCGCATAGATCAGATCGGGATCGCCGATATCGGCGTCGAGCCTGAGCACCCGCTTTGCCGGATTGGCGCCGGGGGCGGTCGTGATCTCGGGAAAGCGCACATTGACCGGCAGCCGGGTCCAATGTTCGCCGGCGTCGTCGCTGCGAGAGATCTCGCAATTCTCGTAGCCGACCAGGATCACGTCGGGATTGCGCGGATGCAGCAGCAGCGACCATACCGGCAGGCCGTGATCGGGCACCGGCAGTCGCTCCCAATGCTCGCCGCGATCGGCGCTGCGATAGAGCCCCTGTTGCGTACCGGCATATACGATCTCGGGCCGCTGCGGGTGCACCGCAAGGGCGCGCACCGCCGGCCGCTCGGGCAGGCCGCGCTGCAGCGGCTCCCATTCCTCCTCGCCGTCGGCCAAGCGGTAAAGCCCGGACTGCACCACCCGTCCGGGCCCGGTCTCGCCGGCGAGACCCGCATAGATAAAGGATTCCTGATCGCTCGCCCGCGCGCCCGTCATCCTCTCCTCCGCGCTCCTCCGGCGGCGCAGGGCCGCCCGATCCGTAAGCAAGACACAACCTGCCGCCAGGCGCAACGCGGCCGCGCCAAGTCGTTGCCCCGCACGCCGAGCGCGGCGCGGCCGATGCGGGGCGCGCTGCGGGGGCGGCCCGTCAGTACCCGCGCTGCCAGTCGACGACGTTCTTGAGCGGCTTCCCGTCGAGATAGGCGCGCAGATTTTCGCAGAACAGATCGATGGCGCGATGGCGGTCCTCGTCGCTGGCGCCCGAGACATGCGGCGTGATTAGCACCCGCGGATCGCGCCAGAGGCGGGAGGGCGGGGGATGCTCGAATTCGCCGACATAGACATCGAGCGCCGCGCCGCGCAGATGGCCGCCCGCGAGCGCCTCGGCCAGGGCCGCCTCGTCGACAATCTCGCCGCGGGCGAGGTTGACGAGCACGCTGCCTGCCTTCATGCGGGCGAAGCGGTCGCGGTCGAACAGCCGGGTCGTCTGCGGCGTCCACTGGCAGCAGATCACGACAAAATCGCTTTCCGGCAGCAAGCGGTCGAGATCCCCGGCCGCGCCGATCCGGCTGAAGCCCGGCGGCAATTGCGCCGGCGGCGGGGCATGGCGCCGGGTGCCGACGACCCGCATGCCGAGCGCGGCGCAAAGCCGGCCGACCTCGCGCCCGATGCCGCCGACGCCGACCACGCAGGCGGTCTTGCCGGCCAGCAATAGCGGCCGATAGGCGCGATGGTCGAACCTCTCCGCGTCGCGATCGCTAATGGCGCGGTGGAAACCTTTGGCGAAGTAGAGGATGCCGGCCAGCGCGTATTCGGCCATCGCCAGCGTATTGCCGACGCCGCGCGAGGTCGTCACCACGACATCGCTGCCCCACAGATCGCCCAGGCGCAGATTGCTGGCCCCGGCCGGGCGCTGATGGAACCATTTGAGCCGCGGCGCCCGGGCGCGCAGATCGAGCGGGAACGGCCAGCCGCCGAGGATCACTTCCGCTTCGGCGAGCAGCCGGTCGCGCTGCTCGCGGGTGCCGACGCCGGCGGAATCCGGGGGAAGATAGCGCGCCACGGTGTAGGCCGGCCAGGTTTCCCGGATTTCGCCGTCGAACCACCCTCCGGCATCGATCAGGCGGACCGCCGGATCGACCGCCTCGATCCTCGCCCGTTCCGCGGCGCTGATGCGCTGAATGCTGAGAACGTTGACCCGCCTCACGCACGCCTCCCCGCTGCCGTGGCTGCAAAAGCGCAGGGAATATAGGAGGCCGCCCCGTCCCGCTTCCATGGGGTGCCCGCTTCCGGGGCGGGATCGGCGCCGCACGGATTGCTTTTCCCGGGTCCGGTTATAAGATATATATTTTATAGATGTTATGGCGCCGGCCGCCGCGACCGGATCGGCGCCGGCGTGCCGGGAGCAAGCCATGCCCTATGTCGTCAATGCGGCCTGCATCAAATGCAAGTATATGGACTGTGTCGAGGTCTGCCCGGTGGACTGCTTCTACGAGGGCGAGAACATGCTGGTCATCCATCCGGATGAATGCATAGATTGCGGCGTCTGCGAGCCCGAATGCCCGGTCGAGGCGATCGTTCCCGACAGCGCTCCCGGGGCCGGGGACTGGCTCGAGCACAACCGCACCTATGCGATCCGATGGCCCAATATCACCCGCAAGGGCACGCCTCCGCAGGATGCCGATCAATGGCGGGAGGTCCCCGACAAATTCGCCCGGTTTTTCTCGCCGAAACCGGGAGGATCGCGGTAGGGCGGGCGCCGTGCTGCGGCTGTTGACGCTGTTGCTGCCGACGCTCTGGCTCGGGGTCCTGGTCGGCGTTTCCGGCATTGCAACGCCGGTCAAATTCCGGGCGCCGAGCCTGAGCCTGCCGGCGGCGCTGGACGTCGGCAGGGTCACGTTCCGGCTCTTCTCGCGCGTGGAATGGGTTTTCGCGATCCTTCTCCTCGGCCTTTACGGGGCAGTGGAGCGGGCGGTCTGGCCGCTGGCGCTGGGAGGATTGGCGGCCGGCCTCGTCGTCGTGCAGTCGGCCTGGCTGCTGCCGGCGCTCGATCGCCGCGCCGGTGCGGTCCTTGCGGGCGGAACTGCGACGCCTTCGCGCGCGCACCGGATTTACGTCGCGGCGGAGGGCTGCAAATTGTTGGCGCTGCTGGCGCTGATCGCCGTCGGCCTGGCCGATGCCGGGAGGATCGCGCCGTGAGCGGTCCGGCCCGCCCGGCCGGCCCATGCGGCGCAGCGGCTCAGGACGCCGCCGCATCCGGGCGGGACGGGCGCCGCCGCCTTCCCGCGGCCGGCCCGGCCGCTTCCAGTCCCAATAGCCGCGCGAGCTTGGGCTGCGGCCTTATCAGATCGGCGAGCGTGTAGCGATCGAGGACGGCCAGGAATGCGTTTGTCGCGTCGCGCAGTGCGCTGCGCAGGACGCAGCATTCCTCGATGCGGCAATAACCCCCGCCTTGCTGCAGGCAGCCGAGCACGCCCAGCTCCCCCTCCATGTCGCGGACAACGGTGCCGACATTGATCTGCACCGGCTGCCTGGCCAGCCTTATCCCGCCCCCCTTGCCGCGGATCGTCTCCAAATATCCTTTTTGGCCGAGCTGATGGACCACTTTCATGGCGTGGCCCCGGGAAATATGGAAGCGCTCGACGATCTCGGGGATCGTCGACAGGGCGCTTCCCTTGACGCCGACATACATCAGGACGCGCAGCGCATAATCGGTATGGAGCGTCAGACGCATTGGGGGATCTCGACAGGATCTCGATATGCCGGCGCGCCGCCGCAAGGCTGCGAAAGATTCTAAACAATTATATGATAAAGCCGGTCGCGGCGCAAGCCGGCGCCCGCGCGAATACCGCCGCGCCGGTCTTGTTGCCCCTGCCGCCGGCCGCCCGCGCTTTAATGCTTCTGCCCGCGCTTCACGCCGCGATCCCGAAATGCGCCTTGGCGGCTGCGCTCATGCGCGCGGGCGACCAGGGCGGCAGCCAGGTCAGGGTGACGGTGACGGAGGCAATTCCCGGCACCCGGGCGGCACAGTTCTCGACCGCCCGGCGGATGGCGTCGGTCGCGGGGCAGCCCGGCGCCGTCGTGGTGAGCAGGATCGCGGCACGCCCCTCCCGCACATCGAGATCATAGACCAGGCCGAGATCGACGATGTTGTATCCGAGTTCGGGATCGATCACGGCCTTCAACGCATCGCTCAGAGTGCGGACAATGTCGTCGCTCATCGCATGCCCCTTTCCGCCGCGCGGCGAATTCGTTCACCGCTTTGCCTTTGCGCCGGCGACGGCCGCATCCGCGCCGCGGTTCACGGGAGTGAAAATGACCTCCCAATCGCCGCCGCCAATTTCGCGCTCGGCATGGCCGAAGCCGCGTTGCGCCATTACGGCGAACAACGGCACCGGCTTGAAAGTCGCGAGCAGGCGGAGGCCCTGGCCGGGCGCCAGGGCGTCGACCGCCTGCATGATCTGCGAGAACGGCTCGCCGCCCGCCTTGAGGATGTCGCGCACATCGAGCGTCGATAGGGAGGGGATGGTCATCGTGCGTACTCCATGGACACGGGTTCAGCCGGCAAAAGGCGGGGGCGCGGCGACCGGCAGACCCGCCGCGGGCGCCGGCCGTCGGCGGCGCGGCATGCCATGCCGCGCCCGCCAAAGGGCGCGGGCGATCATGAGAGCCGCGACCAGATGCCCCAGGACGGCGATGCGCCACGGCACCGGCCAAGCCAGCGCGGCAAACAGGGTCGCGGCCGCGACGCAGACGAAGTATAGGATGAACCAGGGGCGGTCGCGGCGCTCATCGACGAGATCCTGCACCCGCGGCACGGCCTGCTTGCCAAGGACGTTGCCGTAGCGCTCGAGCCAGGTCAGAAACGGCACGATTTTGTAAAGTTGGCTCAATGCAAGGCCCGAGAGCCAGCCGAACAGAAAGAGATAGCCGAGGGCGCCGATGACGGCCTCGGCGAGGCCGTGCAGGCAGAGATAGACCGCAATCAAGATCGCGACGGCGAGGGCGGCAAGGGCCGGGACGGCCATGCTCGTATTGAGCTCGAGCTTCCGCCGGCGCCTGGCGCGATAGAGCCGCGCCATGTCGACCAGGTAGCAGGCAACGCCTCCGCCCGCCGCCGCCGCGGCGGCGACAATGGCGGCGGCAGGCACGGCAGCACCCAACGCCGCGGCAATGCCGAGCAGCCAGCCCGCCGCCAAGCCGCCCGCGGTGATGGCCAGAACCGCCGCACCGAGAGTTCCCCGCTCCTCGGGCGCCAGCGTGAACATGCTGAGCAGACGATAGCTGACCCCCATCGCGGTCAGCGTGAACCAGCCGACAAGGCCGGCAAGAAGATGAAGCCCAAGCCTGAGCGTGAGGGCCTGCGGCCACGGCATCCACCGGGGAGAGGAAAAAGCAAGACCGAGAACCACCCCCATGGCGAGGGCGGCAAGCAGAAAGGCGAGGCCGGCTGCGATAAAACGGGCGGAAAACGGCAGCGGTCGCGCCCGCCACAAGGTTCTTGCCAGGGAAGCGACGGCGATCGTCGCCCCCGCCAGCACCAGAATTCCGCCCATCGGAAGAGCGGGAGCCGCCGATGGCGGAAGAGCGCCGCCCAGGGCCAGAAACCCCGCCTCCATCCCACCGAGACCGGCGAGCATTGCAATCAGGCTGACGAGCGCGCACGTCCCGGGCGCGGCTCCTTGCGCGGTCATGACCGGGACGAACTGGTGAAGCGCCCCTAGCATCAGAACCGTCAGCCAGCCGATGGTGAGCAGATGCACCGTGGCGAGCGTCGCCGGCGCGGACAGCGGCGCCGCCGGAAAAACGACGCCCGCGACCATGACGAACTGAGCGGCCAGAAAGAAAGTCAGCGCCGCCCCAAAATGCAGCATCGTCCAGCGCGAGAGTGCCGAACCGTACATGCGAGCCCCGCCTGCCTTCCGCCGCCGGGCGAGCGGCGCGCCATAAAGAAATATATGAAATATATCTATTTCATGTCAAGCTGCGGCGCGGGCGACAGTGTCGCAGTTTGGCCGTCACAGACGGATCCGTCATGCTAGGAGGGCGCGCCGCGCGGACCCGGAAGCCGGGAGATGCCGTGACGCGGAGCAAGCGGTTTTTCGCATCCGCCGATGCGCGCCTGCGCAGCCCCGACGGCAGCCGCGCCCGCCCGCGCATCGCGAAATCGCCTTTCAGGCCAGCCGGTCGATCCTGAGAGCGTCCCTGGCGACCCAGACATCGCCGATCTTGCGGTAGCGCCTCTTGACCGCCGCCCAGGCCACGCGGAAGGCGATCTCTTCGCGCGCGTGCGGCTCGCAGCCGGCATAGGACTGCCAGGCGCTATTGAACGCCGCGCGAAAAATGTGCTGGGCGTGCGGCGGCAGCCGGCGCACCGCCGCCGGCAGATCCGACAAGGCCGGATAGGGCATGGCGGTACGGCGCCGCGCTTAAGGGGGAAATCCGGGTGAGGCGGGCGCCGCGACCGGCTCGCTCGGGCCGAGCTGCGGCGGAGCAAAGCCGCTCGCCGGGCCGCTGGGGCTGCCGGGAATGCCTCTCACCGCGGCGGCGGAGGCGTAGAGCTCTTCCCACACTCGGCGGATGCTGCGATGGGTCGTCTCATGGATATAGACGTTTCCCGCCTGGTCGAAACCGAACAGGCTCGCCTCGGGATCGTTGCGGACCGCCTGGAAGACCTGATTGATCACGCCGAGATAGCCGGCGAGGCGCTCGCCGTCGGGAAGCCGCGTATGCCGGAGCAGATCGGCGATCGGGATCGCGTGCAGCGGCGCTGCGTCGGGCTTTGCGGCCGTTTCGCGCGCAAGTTCGAAAAAGACCTGCGAGAGCAGGAAATCGCCCTTTATCAACTCGAACATCTGCAGCGCTTCCTCCGGCAGGCAGGCGGCCAGCCGCGCCGCATGAATCTCGATCGGAGCGTGCTCGGGGGCGGCAAGGCTTGCGGCCACCTCGCGCTCGATCCAGCGGCGGACCTCGGGCGGGGCCGAGCGCAACTGTTCCGCGGAAAAACAGAAACCGATCATCGCCTGCTCCTCGCAATATTTCGATAAAAGCCTGCCGCGATGCCGGCGCTCTCGCCTTGACCCACATCAATCCCCGCCGGCAGCTCTTCTTGCCGCACCGGTACGGGGCCTTCCCGGCCCAAGCGCAATGCCCGGGATCCGCATGCTCCGCCGCTACGCGGCTCCGCACGCGCCAACCCGAAGATGCGCCAATGAGCGAAGCTATCGGGCGGTTGCGGCTTGCCCCGCGGTCTGTGCGTAGAGCCGCTCGACGTCCTCGCGCCGGCACAAGGCCGTTCCGGCGCCGAACAAGGCCGCCGTCCCGGCCGCGACGCCGTAACGCACCGCCTCGGGGAGCGGCATGCCCCGCGACAGTCCCAGAACGACGCCCGCCAGCATGCTGTCGCCGGCGCCGATCGTGCCTTTTGCCGCGACCGCGATGGCCGGAAAGCGCGCGACACCGGCGGCGGTCGCAAGCAGCGCCCCCTCGGCGCCGAGCGAGATCAGCACGATCTCGCTGCGCCCCTGCGCGATGATTGCGCGCGCCGCCTGCTCCTCTTCGGCCTTGCCGCGGATCTTGTACCCGCTCAGCTCTTCCAACTCGCGCAGGCTCGGCTTCACCAGATAGACGCCGCGACCCGCCGCCTTGAGCGCCGCCCCCGAAGTGTCGAGGACGAAGCGCTTGCCAAGCCGGCGGGCGCGTTCGCCAAGGCGCGCATAGAAATCGTCGGGAACGCCGGGCGGCAGGCTGCCGCTGGCGACAATGAAGGAGGCGTTGGCCGCAAGCAGCGTCACGGCGTCGAGACAGCGCTCTTGATCCTTTTCCGCGATCTCCGGACCCGGCAGGATGAAGCGGTATTGTCTGCCGCTCTCGCGCTCGTATACCGCCAGGCTTTCGCGGGTGAAGCCGGCGATCGCAATCGCGTGGAACCGCACCCCTTCGCGGCCGAGAAGGAGGCGGATCGTATCGCCCGCCGATCCGCCGGCCGGAAAGATTGCGATCGCTTCGCCCCCCAGGGCGTGCACCGCCCGCGCGACATTGATGCCGCCGCCGCCGGCGTCATAGCGCGGCGGCGTGCACCGCAGTTTGTGCACCGGCACCACGCGTTCGGTCGTGGTCGCGATGTCGAGCGCCGGGTTCATCGTCACGGTGACGATGGTCATTGCCTTTCCTACTTCGCCGCGGCAGCCTTCGCCTGCTCTGCCGCGGCGACAATGCGCAGCGTCGCAAGCAAGCTGGCCGGGTTGACGCTGATCGAATCGATGCCGAGCCCGGCGAGATAGCTTGCGATCTCGGGATAGTTGGCCGGCGCTTCGCCGCAGATCCCGACATGCCGGCGATTGCGCTTGGCTCCGATGACGGCCAGACGCAGCATTTCGAGCATGCCGGGATCGCGTTCGTCAAAATCGAAAGCGACGATCTCGGAATCGCGGTCGACCCCCAAAGTCAATTGCGTCAGGTCATTGGAACCGATCGAAAAGCCGTCGAAGATCCGGGCAAAAGCGTCGATCGCAATGACATTGTTGGGGATCTCGCACATGACGAATATCTCGAGCCCGTGGTCGCCGCGGCGCAAGCCGTTGCGGGCCAGCGCCGCCAAGACCGCCTCGGCCTCGGCGACGCGCCGGCAGAACGGCACCATGATGCGCAGGTTGGTCAGCCCCATCTTGTCGCGCACCCGCGCCAGAGCGGCGCATTCAAGTGCGAAACCCTCGGCATAGGCGGGGTGCGTATACCGCGCGGCGCCGCGAAAACCGAGCATCGGGTTCTCTTCCTTGGGCTCAAAGGAAGGGCCGCCGAGAAGGCGCGCATATTCATTGGTCTTGAAATCGGAAAGCCGCACGATAACCGGTTTGGGATAGAAGGCGGCGGCGATCGTACCGATCCCTTCCGACAGCTTCTCGATAAAGAAATCGCCCGGGCGCTCGTAATTGCGCGTCAGCCGGGCGATCTGGGCGCGCGCCTTCCGCGAGACCAGCCTGTCCGGGCGGGCGAGCGCCATCGGATGAACGCCGATATGCTCGCCAATGATGAATTCCATGCGCGCCAGTCCGACCCCGTCATTGGGCAGCATCGCGGTATGATAGGCGCGCTCGGGATTGCCGAGATTGACCATGATGCGGGTCCGCGGGCGCGGGAGCTCGGCGGCGGTGACGCGCGTCACCGTAAACGGTAGCGCGCCGTCATAGACCCGTCCGCTTTCACCCTCGGCACAGCTGACCGTGACGACCCGTCCGCTCGTGAGCTTCTCGACGGCGCCCACAGCGCCGACGACGGCCGGCACGCCGAGCTCGCGCGCGACGATTGCGGCGTGACAGGTGCGCCCGCCCCGGCTCGTCACGATCGCCGCGGCTCTTTTCATGACCGGCTCCCAATCGGGCGTCGTCGTCTCGGCGACCAGCACTTCGCCCGGCTGGAAGTAAACGAGATCATGTTTGCTGGTGATGACGCGCACCGGGCCCGTGGCGATCTTCTCGCCGACCGCGCGGCCGCTGACAAGCACCGGCCCGGCGCCCTGCAGCGCGTAAGTCTCGAACGCGTCCGGCGCGCGCCGCGAAGCGACCGTTTCGGGGCGGGCCTGCACAATGTAGAGCCTGCCATCCTCGCCGTCCTTCGCCCATTCGATGTCCATCGGCATAGGATGGCCGGCGTGTTGTGAATAATGGTCCTCGATCTGAATCGCGCAACCGGCAAGATCGAGCACTTCGCCATCGGCAAGGCAGAAACGCTTGCGCTCGCTGCTGCGGGTCGGACGATTGCGCGTGCCGGTGCGGGCATAGACAAGCCGCATTTCCTTCTGGCCGAGCGCCCGGCTTAGGACCGCACGGTAGCCTTGCCGATAGGTCGGCTTATGAACATAGAACTCGTCGGGCTCGACATTGCCCTGCACGACATTCTCGCCCAGTCCCCAGGCGCCGGTGATGAAGACGACATCGCGAAATCCGGATTCGGTGTCGAGCGTAAAGACGACGCCGCTCGCCGCCAGATCGGAGCGCACCATCTTCATGACCCCAACCGACAGCGCCACTTTGAAATGGTCGAAGCCGTTGTCGATGCGATAGACAATGGCCCGATCGGTGAACAGGGAGGCAAAGCAGCGCCGGCACGCCTCCACAACCGCGTCCTCGCCGCGGATATTGAGAAAGCTTTCGTGCTGTCCGGCAAAGCTGGCGTTCGGCAGATCTTCGGCCGTCGCCGAACTGCGTACCGCGACCGCAACGCCAGCTCCGCATTTCTGCTCAAGCGCGCGGTAGGCGGCGCGGATCTCGGCGGCGAGGCGGGCATTGCCGGTGGCTTCATAGACGATCTTGCGCGCCGCCGCGGCGCGTTCGGCCAGCGCGCTTACATCGCGAGGGTCGAAGCCGGTGAGCAGCCGGCGCAACGCCTCCGCGCCGCCGGCCTCGGCGAGCGCATCGCGATAGGCCGCCGCGGTCAGCGCGAAGCCCTCGGGCACCGCGATCGCCCCGCCCGCGAGCGCCGCATAGAGTTCGCCGAGCGAGGCGTTCTTGCCGCCGACCGTCGGCACGTCGGCAAGGCGGATTTCACTGAACCAGCGGACATAGGAGTGATCCGGCATTGCCTGCTCCCCGTGCGTTCGGCATCACCATGTCCACTCTTTCGCTCCGGCAAAGAGAACGCGTTGATTCAAATCAAGGCTGCCCTGCCTGCGGCAATGTTGTCTGCAAAAGCCGCGGATCGCGGCACAAGACAAGGAGCGGACCATGCCGTCGGCAGGAGATGCGTTTCGCCTGGCGCATGGCGGAGAAATCCGCGAGGCGCTGATCATGCTGGAGGGCGAGGACGGGGGATTTGAGCTGCTGGCTCATGGTTGGCTTAGCGGGGCGGATGCCGAGGGCGTGTCGTTCGCGCTGGTGCGCAGCTGCGCCAGCAACGCCGTCTACCTGCTGCTCGACGGCAGCCATGACCCGCACCATCCCCACCGCTGGCGCCCGATCGGCCGCGCGGCGCTGCATTCCTTGCAAAATCAGCTGCTGCGGGTGGCGCGCCTGCAGGAAAGCGGCGGCGATGTCGCCTAACCGCAGGCGCGGACGCGCCTTGGCGGAGCGGGCCGGCGGCGGATTATCCGCCGCCGGCCCGGGCCTCAGCCCGCCTTGACCGCGATCCGTTTTGCTCGCTCCCGGGCTTCCGCCGTCTTCGGCAGAGTGATCGTCAGCACGCCTTTCGCGAAATCAGCCGTGACCTTGTCGCGATCGATCTGCTCCGGCAGCGGGAACGCGCGCTGGAACGCGCCGTAGGAACGCTCGCAAAGATAGTAGTTTCTGTCCTTTTCTTCCTTGCCGGCGCGTTTCTCGCCTTTCAGCACGAGCATATGGTCGGACATCGAAATGTCGATGTCTTTGGCCTCGAGACCCGGCAGCTCGGCCGTGATCCTGTACGCCTGCCCGTCTTCGCTGATCTCGACCGCCGGGACGGCGGCACCGAAATTCCTCTCCCACGGTTGCAAAGGCCCCCTCTCAAACATTCAGTGCGATAAGGGGAACCCGAAACCCTCGGCAAAGAGGTCGAACAGCCGGTCGATCTCGCGGTGCAGCGAGCGCCGGGCGGCGGCGGGCGCGGTGCGTGCCGGCGACGCCGGTCTCGCCTCAATCTGGGTATCGGCCATCATGGTCTCCGTCGCTGATCGTGTAGGTCGGGTTTTGCCCGATCGGCAGCTTGGCTTTTTCCCGCGAACGGACATTGATCCAGCGCAATTTCAGGTATGGCCGATCCTGTCGTTCCCGTCCGGACGGCGAGGATGGCGGGGTCGGGACTTGACCCATGTCAACGCGGCCGCTCGATTTTCCCTGCTCGATACTTCCATGTCCAATGCCATGGCCGACGATCAGCAAGAGGTCATCCGCTTTCTCAGCCGGCCTTCTTCGTATGGTCCGGGAATAGAGCGGGTCGAAATCGTCGAGACCCACATCTCGCTGGTCTTTCTCGCCGGCGAGCGCGCCTACAAGCTCAAACGCGCCGTGGTATACCCTTATCTTGACTTCTCGACCGCCGAGCGGCGGCGCCGGGCTTGCGCGGCGGAGCTCTCGCTAAACCGCCGCACCGCACCCGCCCTTTATCTCGATCTGCGCGCCATCGGCCGCACCCCCGAAGGCAGCATCGGTTTCATAAGCCGGGGTGCAGCCCTCGACTGGGTCGTCGTGATGCGGCGTTTTGATCAGGCGTTGCTGTTCGATGCGCTGGCCAGAGAGGGCCGGCTGAACGCGGCGCTGATGCAGGATCTGACGGATCGGATCGCGGCGTTTCATGCCGCGGCCGAACGGCGCTTTGACTACGGCGGCGCCGCGGCATTGCGCGCAATCATTGCGGAGAATCACGACTGTCTTGCGGCCGCGCCACCCGAGGTCGGATTTATCCCGCAGCAGCGCGACGCCGTCCGCGATCGCTCCCTGGCGCGGCTCGCCGCCCTCGGCCCGCTCCTCGACCGGCGGCGCGCGGAAGGGAAAGTGCGCCGCGTTCACGGCGATCTGCATCTGCGCAACATCGTCCTTTTCGACGGGGCGCCGGTTTTATTCGACTGCATCGAATTCTCGGAAACGCTGGCCACGATCGACATCCTTTACGATCTCGCCTTTTTGTTGATGGATCTCGAACATCGAGGGCTTGGGGAATTCGCCAATCGCGTGTTGAACCGGTATCTCGATCTGACCGGAGAGGATGATGGGCTGCCGGCGATGCCGCTTTTTCTGTCCGTGCGCGCGGCGATCCGCGCCCATGTCACCGCGGCGGCAACAAGGTGGGCGGCGCCTGCGGCGCAGCGGGACGAAGCGGCCGAAGCGCGCCGCTATCTCGATCTCGCCGCGCGCTTCCTCGAGCCGCGGCCGCGGCGGCTCGTTGCGATCGGCGGGTTGAGCGGTACCGGCAAATCGACCTTGGCCGCCGCCCTGGCGGCGCTGCTCGGCGCGCGCGTGCTGCGCAGCGACGTGATCCGCAAGCGCTTGTTCGGCGCGCCCCCTGAGACCCGGTTGCCGGCCAGCGCCTACAGCGCAGCGGTCTCGCAGCAGGTCTATCGGCGATTGCGCGAGATGGCGAAGGCCGCTCTCGAGGCGGGGTATTCGGTGATCATCGATGCCGTCGCGTTGCGGCCGCAGGAACGGCAATCCTTCTCCGCGGTCGCCGCGGCGGCGGCGGTGCCGTTTTGCGGCCTGTGGCTCGAAGCGCCGGCGGAGACGTTAGCAAACCGCCTTGCGGCGCGCCGCAATGACGCCTCCGATGCCTCCCTCGCCGTCCTGGAACAGCAGCTCCGGCGCGATCCCGGGCCGATCGCCTGGACGCGCATCAATGCCGCAGCCGCACCGCAGCAGTGCTTGGCTGCAGCGCGGCGCGCCGTTATCCCAGAGTGAAAGGACCCCGCACCCGGCCCGGCAGGATCAGATCGAGGGCGGCTTGCCGCGATACTCTCTTGCCGCAATCTTGCGGGCGATCTCCACGCGGCGCTCCGGGCTCACCTCCTCGCTTGGCGCGCCTCCGGCCGCTTTTTGATCGGCGGCACCTGTGTCGTGCGGATCTTCCGCTTTGCCCGTTTTTCCTTGCGATCATCGGCCATCGGTACTCCTCCTTCGCCGCCCGCCCGATCCCCAGCGCCGGCTCGCCGCAAGGGCGTCATTGCCCGGTATGCGCGGTGATGATCGCTTCGGCGATCAGCCTTGACGAGTCGAGCGTGCAGACCTTTGCCGGAAACCGTCCCGACACCGCCGGCACGGTATCGCTGACGGCAATCTGCTCGATCAGAGCCTCGCCCACGAGCGCCGGCGCCCCGCCGATGAACAGCCCGTGCGTCGCTGCGGCAAGGATCCGCCGTGCCCCGGCCTCATGGCAGCGCCGCGCGGCGCGCTGAAGCGTGGTGCCGGTGCTGATCAGATCGTCGAAAAGGATCGCCGCCCGATCCCGAACCTCGCCGACCAGCAGCTCGCCGCTCACGACGCCGCCGCTGCGCCGTTTGTCGACAAAGGCGGCGGCCGGCTCCTCGCGCAGTTCCGCGGCAAGGGCGCGCCGGAATTGCTCCGCCCGCTTGGCTCCGCCGATATCGGGAGAAACGACGGCAACCTTTTCATTGCGCAGCAATACCGCAAAATGTGCGACAAACAGCGGGATCGCCTCGAGATTGGTGGTGGTGCAGCGGAACGCGTTTTCGAATGCGGCGAGGTTGTGGACGTCGAGGGTGATCACCGCATCCGTCCCGCATGCCTCGAACATCCGCGCCACGTACTTTGTCGTGACCGGATCGCGCGGCTGCGTCCGCCGATCCTTACGCGCATAGCAAAGATAAGGGACGACGGCCGTCACGCGCGCCGCCCCGGCGTCCTTCAGCGCCCCGATAAAGACCAGCAGACGGCAGAGCTTGTCGCTCGGACTCGCCTCGCCGTCGCCGTAGAGGGAATGGATGACGAACACGTCCCGCCGGCGCACCTCGACGAGCGGGCGGATCTTGAACTCGCCGTCCTCGAATTCGCGTTCCTCGTGCCAGGCCAGGGCGAGATCGAGATGCCTTGCGACCCTCTCCCCGTAATCATGCGTGCCGGCCACGGCAAAGAGCATCGGCCCGTTGTCGCTCGTCATGCCGCCCCCTTTCGCGCTCACCGCCCGCCCGCCGGATCGGCCGCCATCGATTGCGGCAGGATCGCTCCGGCATCGACCTCGCCCGCTATTACGCGGCCGACCGCAACCGTCTGCATTTCCGCGAACACTCGCGAGAGCGTAAAGCAGGCGAGATCGAGCAGCGCCAAGCCGATCGCCAGGACGATCAGGAAAGCGTTCATCTCGCCGCACAGCCGGTCGAGCCGGCGCATCAGGCTCTTGAACGGCTGCCCGTCCGGGGAAGGCATTTGCGGCATCGCATCCTCCGCTTTGCGGCGCGGACAGCGGCGACCATCGATCAGCAAGCGGAAGCCGGCATTGATCCAGCGCAATCCTCGCAGGTCTTGTCGCGGCCGGTGTTCGCCGCCCCGATCGGGAGCGCGTCAGAGGATGCGGGCCTGCCTTGCCGCGATCGCGAGATAGGTGAGGGCGCGCTCCATCCATTCCGCGCGCGGGCGCGCTCCCGGCTCGGCCAGGTGATTGACCGCGATGCGGGCCCGCACGAGCGCATGCAGCGCGCCGTAGAAACGTATCAGCTCCAGCGGCGGCTGGTCGCCGGTGCGCTCGCGATAGCGCCGGAACAGCGGGCGCTCGATTGCCGCCGCCCCGATCCGGCACGATTCGAGCGCCAGATAGGCAAGCTCTTCGACCGGGTCGAGCCAGCGCAGCGCGGCGCGGAACTCGAGACAGTCGATGACCCGCGGCGCGCCTTTCAAATAGACGTGCTCGGGGCGCAGATCGCCATGTCCGTCGACGACCCGTCGCTGCGCGATGCGCCTGCGAAACAGCGCGGCGCGGCGCCACAGAAATGCCCTGAGCCGCCGCACGATCGGCTTGGCGATCGTCAGCAGTCGCGGCTCGGGCGCATGCGACAGCGCGGCGAGCGTGGCGGCCAGTTCGGCCGTGATGCGGGCGGTCAATTGTCGCGGCGAGAGCCGCACCGGCCGCGCGGTCGCAAAAAAAACCGCCAGTTGCTGCGCCAGGGCCTCGATTTCGGCATAATGCCAATCGCCGCGGAGAAGCCTGCGGTCAAGCATCTGCTCGACGTCAAGCCGGACCATCTGGACGAGCCAATCGACCGGGGTGCCCGGCCCGCCGAGGGCGAGCGCCCCGTCCGCTCCCCGGGTCAGGGGTACGACCGCGCGATAGACGTCCGGAGCGAGGCGACGGTTTAGGCGCAGCTCGCACAGCGCATTGCGCCGGCGGCTTGCGGCCGAGCGGAAGTCGAAACCCTCGCCCTTGACCGGCTTTTTCAGCTTGTAGGCGGCGGTGGCGGTCAGAAACACCCAGGAATAATGCGTTTCGATCGCTTCGACCCGGGACGGATGGTCGGGATAGCTGGCGGGATTGCGGAGGAAACAGAGCTTGTCGGCGAGCCCGACCTCGGCGGACCGCTCGCTGGGACCGGCACCGGATGCACGCTGCTCCGCTTCGAGCACGAATGGCTCCGCTCACGGCGGCACCGGCTGGCCGCCGCGTTCGGCACGGTCGAGCGCGGCGGCCAGATGCTGGATGCTGGCCGCGATCGCGACCGGATAGGAATAGGGCTCAAGCCGCCGCAACGCGGCGGGAAGTCGCCCGAGCTGGCGGCGGGCATGTTCGCGGATCGCCGCCAGCGACGGCGCCGGGCCGAGACGCCGCCCGCCGCGCATGACCGGCTGCAAGAGCGGCTCCCCCCGATGCCGCTCGGAGACCAGCGTCACGAGATCGCCGGCAAATTCGCCATTCTCGTGAGAGGACCGCCAGACCTGCTTGCGGCCCGGCCAGGTCGCCTTGCCCTCCGAGCGTTTGCGCCGCGGCGCGCCGGCATATTCCTGCATTTTGTAGACGCAATCGAGGGCCGGCGCGTCGGAAGCGGTGGCCAGGCTGGTACCGATGCCGAAGGCATCGATCGGCGCTTGCGCGCGTTGCAGCGCAAATAGCGCCTCTTCATCGAGCCCGCCGCTGGCAAGGATCATCATATTGCGCCATCCGCTCTGGTCGAGAATGCGGCGCACCTTGCGCGCGTGCTCGCCAAGATCGCCGCTGTCGAGGCGCACGCCGGAGACGGCGATGCCTTCGCCGGCAAGGCGATGCGCCAGGCGCGCGACGCGCTCGGCGGCGCGCTCGGTATCGTAGGTATCGATCAGCAGGACGAGATCGCGCGGTCGCGAACGGGCGAAATGCTCAAAGGCGAGTGTTTCGTCGTCATGCGCCTGAATGAAAGAATGGGCCATCGTGCCCTTGACCGGAATGCCGTATTCGAGGCCGGCCGCCAGGGTCGCGGTGCCGGCAAAGCCGGCAAGGTAGCTGGCGCGCGCCGCCAGCATTCCGGCCTCGGCGCCGTGCGCCCGGCGCAGCCCGAAGTCGAGCAGCGGCTTGCCGCCGGCGGCGAGCACCAGGCGCGCCGCCTTCGAGGCGATCACGGTCTCGAAATGAATGAGATTCAGCAGCCGGGTCTCGACGAGCTGAGCCTGCGGCAGCGGCGCCACGACCCGCAAGATCGGCTCGTCCGGAAAGAACACGGTGCCCTCGGGCATGGCGTCGACATCGCCGGTGAAGCGCAGGCCGGCCAGGAATTCGAGAAAGGCTTCGGGATAACCGCCAAAGGCGCGCAATCGCGCAATATCCGCTTCCGAAAAGCTCAGGGCTTCGAGATAGGCAAGCGCCTGCTCCAATCCCGCAGCCATCAGAAATCCGCGATTGTCCGGCAATTTGCGGACAAACAGCTCAAAAGCCGCGGTCTTGGTCAGCCCGTGATCGCGATAGGCCGCCAGCATGTTGAGCTGATAGAGATCGGTCAAAAGGGCGGTTGGATCGGCCGGCATCGCAGCGCCTCCGGACATGGCAGAAATCGCAACCTCCTCCGGCAGGAACGGATCCCGAAACGCCTCATCCCGGACTTTCGTCCTGTCCCCGGCTTTCGTCCGGCTGCTCGCGAGGCACCAGCGCCGCCAGCACGTCGCTGCGGCTGACGATGCCGGCGAGCCGGCCGTCGTGGAGAACCGGCACGCGCTTCAGCCGGCGGCGATGCATCAGCCCGGCGAGGACCGCGAGCGGGGTATGATCGACGACGGTAACCGCCGGGCTGGTCATCACCTCGCGCGCCTTTCTGTGCCGCGCGGTCGCGATTTGCTCGAGACTGACGGCCGTCTGATCGAAGAGCCGCAGCCATCGGCTGCGCGGGCTGCCGGAGGGCGGATGTCCCAACAGATCGTCCTCGCTGACAATGCCGAGCACGCGCCGCTCATCGTCGATGATGGGAACGGCGCTGATCCCGCGATCGAGCAGCAGGCGCGCGATCTCGCTGACGCTCGTCTCCGGCCTTGCCGTTATGACCTCCCTCGTCATGATGTCTGCTGCCCTCATCTCGGCCTCGCTCGTCCATCTCCAGCTTTTCGCTCTCCGCGGATTGCAAGGGCCCGCGGATGTCCGGCCGCCGTATCGGTCGGCCTCAGGCACGGATTGCGGCAACCGGCGGCAGGCGATGCTTGCCGAGCGGCACGACCGTGCTCGCCTGCGGGCCCTGCGCGCTCTCCGCCTGTTGCGCAACGAAGCGGACCTCGTCGCCGATCTCGAGCTTGCCGAACCCGTCATTCGCGACGCTATTGCGATGAAAATAGATTTCGCTGCCGTCGGCGCTGCGGATGAAACCGCAATTCCGCTCGGGCAGAAGCCGCGCGATCCGGCCATGCTCGGGCACGGCGTGCAGCTTGACCTGGCCGCGGCGCGCGCGGGCGTGATCTTCCAGCCGCCGGCGCACGGCGTCGAAGGCATCGCGCAATGCGACGTAGGGATCCTCATGGGCGTGATTGGCGGCGGGATCACGCCCGACGACGATCTGATGCCCGGGCACTTTGAGAGCGATTCGGACCCGGAACAGGTTGCCTTGATGTCGGCGCGGATGGCGGCACTCGACGACGACATGGCAGGAGATGATCCGGCCAAAAAAGCGCTCGAGCTCTTCGACGCGCTCTCGGATCCGCGCCTCAAGCGCCGGCGCGGACGCCATATGCCGGAACGTCACCTGAAGCGGGAGCTGCATCGCATTTGCCTCCATTATGAATGGCCGGGACGTAAGCTTTCGCCGGCCGCTCGCATTGATCCAGCGCAACCGCCTACCGGCGCCGCAGCGCCGTCCTGAGCTCATCGAGCTCACGGGTGTTCAAAATGTCGCGGGCCTCGAGCCAGCCTCGCCGTGCCTGATCGACGGCATAACGCATAAAGCCGAGCTCGTCCGGACTGTGGGCATCGGTCGACAGTACCAGCTTGACGCCGATCTCCTTGGCCAGTTTGGCGTGCCATTCGTCGAGGTCGAGCCGGTCCGGCTGCCCGTTGATCTCGACCGCGCAGCCGCACGCGCGCGCGGCGCGCAGAACGCGCTCGATATCGAAGTCATAGCCCTGCCGCTCGCCGATCAGCCGCCCGGTCGGGTGCGCCAGCACCGCGAGGTGGGGATTGTCGAGTGCCCGCAATAACCGCCCGGTTTGCTTGTCGCGCGGCAGCGAGAAACCCGAATGAACGGCGCCGACGGCGAGGTCGAGGCGGGAGAGGACCGAATCCGGCAGATCAAGCCGGCCGTCTTCGAGGATGTCGACCTCGACGCGCTGAGGATAGCGATCCCCGTTACGGTCTCGTTGAGGCGGGCAATCTCGTCGATTTGCCGGGACAGCCGATCGGCGTCGAGGCCGTGCGCGATCGTGACCCGCTTGCTGTGATCGGTGATCGCCAGATAGGCGTGGCCGCGCCCGCGCGCCGTCACGGCCATCTCCTCGATCGAGGCCCGACCGTCGCTCGCCTTCGTGTGGACGTGCAAATCGCCGCGAATATCGGCCAGCCTGACCAGGCGCGGCAGCCTGCCCGCCCGTGCCGCCGCGATCTCGCCATGATCTTCGCGCAGCTCGGGCTCGATATAGGCAAGACCGAGCGCGCGGTAGATCTCGTCCTCGGTCCGACCGGCGACGCGGCGGGTACCGTCGAACAACCCGTATTCGTTGAGCTTCAGGCCCCGAGCAGCGGCGAGATGGCGCAAGGCGATATTGTGCGCCTTGGAGCCGGTGAAATATTGCAGGGCCGCCCCGTAATGCGCCTGCGCGACGACGCGCAGATCAACCTGGACCCCGTTGCGCAGGACGATCCCGGAACGGGTCGAACCGCGCGACAGGATTTGCGCCACATCCGGGTAGGCGACAAAGCGATCGACCAGTTCGCGGCCGCGCAGAGCCGACGCGACGATGTCAAGATCGCCGACGGTCTCCTTGCGCCGGCGATAGCTGCCGGCGATGTCGACCTGCCTGACGCCCTTGATTGCGCGGAGATAATCCAGCAGGGGCACAGCGATGTCCTCGGCGATCAGCCGCTTGATGCGGGGTGCGGCAGCCGCCCGCTTCTCGGCTTCCTGCCGCAGCCGTTGTTCGATCTTGGCGCCAAATCCCGGTAATTCACGGATTTTGCCCGCTTGCGCGACGGCGACGAGCGCGCCGAGGCTGGCGATGCCGAGCCGCTCGTTCAAGATCCGCGCCCGTTTCGGCCCAAGGCCGGGGATTTCGAGAAGGGCGAGCAGCCCGGGCGGGGTTCGCCGCTCGATCTCGTCGAGGATGCCGATATGACCGGTGGCGGCCAGCGTTTCGATCTTTTCGGCGAGATCCGCGCCGATGCCCGGCAGTTGCAACAGCTCTTCGGCGGTCATCGTGCCGACACTGCGCGGCAGCTCGCCGATCAGGCGCGCGGCATTGCGGTAAGCGCGAACCCGAAACGGGTTGGCGCCGTCAAGTTCGAGCAGATCGGCAAGCTTATCGAGATTGCGCGCAATATCGGAGTTGAGAACCGGCATCGATCCCTCGCCCGCCGGCAACGGATCGCAGCCTGTGGGAGAATCGCGGCGCTCACATTGATTCAAATCATGCCGGATAGGCGGCGGGCAGGCTCCGCGGCGGATCATGCCCGAAGGCCCACTGCCGCCGGACCCGCCGGCCGCAAATCCCGCTTGGCAGGCGGTCGAGGGCGGCGCCTGGCCGGCCGATTGACCAAGGTCAATTCCTGCGGCCGGCATTCGTCATAGATACTCGCACATCCGGTCACGCGAGGCCCCGCGGTCGGATCCGCGATCGGCGCAACGGCCGATCTTTAGCCGCAGCCATGGAGTGGATATGAAGAGCTTCAACCTTCCGCCGCAGAGGTCTGCCCACGCCCGCCGGATTGCCGGGCATGCCCAACAGGATCACATCCTCGATCCCTATCAGAGCCAGCAAAAGCCGCATGAAGGGACGTTCTGCCCGCAATGCGGCGCCGTCTATCACGAGGGCCGCTGGCAGTGGCGGGCGCGGCCGCAAGCGGGGCGGGAGGCGTTGTGCCCGGCCTGCCGCCGTGTCAACGACAACTTTCCCGCCGGCGTCGTCACGCTGCGGGGGGCCTTCGTGCAAAAGAACAAGGCGGAGATCATCCGCCTTGCCCGCAATCAGGAGGCGATAGAGAAGGCGGAACACCCGCTGAACCGCATCATCAGCATCGAAGAGGAGGCCGCAGGCATCACGATCAACACGACCGATATCCACCTGCCGCGGCGCATCGGCGAGACGATAGAACGCACTTTCCGCGGCGCGCTCGGGATCGATTTCGAGGAAGGCGGGTATTTCGTGCGCGTGACCTGGAGCCGGGAGGACTGACGCGGCCGCCGACGGAGCGCTGGCCCTGGGGCGGCACGCCGCCGCCGAGCGGGCGTCGCGCGTCAGCCCGTTACAGGACAGGTATTCGAAACCGTGATCGTCATCACCACCGGCCCAGCCTCGGCGGCTTGCGCAAACGCTTCCGACAGCGCGGCAAAAAGGGGGGCGCTCTCGCCCGTGACGAGCGTGCTCATGGCTCCGATCTGGGGCTCGAAACCGCGGGCCGCAAGCGCGGCGTGCACGATCGCGATCGCGCGATCCAGCCGTTCCTGGCGGAGGGGATAGATGCTGATCTGGGCGCTGGCAAACATCGGGGGCTCCGTGCGCAAGCGTGCCGCACAATCAAGTCTGAAGCGCGCCGCCACCAGCCGCCTTGATGCAAATCAATTCATCCGAGCGACCCGAGGGCGACCTCCGCAGGGGGCAGCGTGATCGGGTTCATGCGAGGGCAGCGGACGGCCCGGGCGGCCGCCGACAGCAAAACTAGGGTGTCAAGATGAGCGAAGCTCGCAATGAAACACTTATCGTCGTCTGCCCGCAATGCGGGACATTGAACCGCGTGCCGCAGGCCAGGATCGCGGCCGGCGGCCGCTGCGGGCACTGCCACGCGGCGCTGTTCGACGGCCGCCCGATCGCTCTCGACAGCGCGCGGTTTGAGCGCTTTCTCGCAAACAGCGATGTGCCGCTGCTCGTGGATCTGTGGGCGCCGTGGTGCGGCCCCTGCCGCATGATGGCGCCCCATTTTGAGCGTGCCGCCGCCGCGCTCGAGCCGCGGTTCAAGCTCGTCAAAGTCAATATCGACGAGGAGCCGGAGGTGGCCCGGCGCTTCGGGGTCCACAGCATCCCCACCGTCCTTCTCCTCCTGCACGGCCGCGAATTGGGGCGCCTCGCCGGGGCGCATTCCGCCGCCGAGCTGGTGCGCTGGGCCGAGAGCCGGATCGGCGCATAGCCGATCGCGCGGCCCGCCCGTCAAAACCGCTGCTCCGTCCTTTCCTTTTGTGGAGCCCGGCCATGAACTCGGACGTCTCGACACCTCTGGCGAAACTGCCCACAACCGTCGATGTGCTGATCCTCGGAGCGGGAGGCGCCGGTTATCCGGCGGCATTTTTCCTCGATCGCGCGGGCTTGAGCGTGGCGATGATCGACCCCATCGGCAATCTGGGCGGCGATTGCCTGGCCGAGGGCTGCGTGCCCTCCAAGGCGGTGCGCGAGGCGGCGCTGGTCTGCGGATTAACCGACAAATACGCCCATTTCGGCTTGCGCGGCGCCAAGGCCGAAGCCGACTGGCGCGCGGTATTGAAGCATAAGGATCGCGTGCAGCAAACGCGCTATGACCAGCATCGCGAGCAGATCGCCGCCAGCACCGTGCGGTTTGTCAAGGGGCGCGGCGCGATCATCGCTCCCGATCGCGCCCGCCTGGAAGCCGCGGACGGCGTGCGCGAGATCGGCTTTCGCCACCTCATCTTGGCCACCGGTTCGCGCCCGGCGCGCCTGCCGATTGCGGGCGCCGAGCTCGCCATCACCTCGCACGATCTGTTCCGGCTCGGCGCCGATCTGCCGCAGCCGCGACATCTCGTTATCATCGGCGGCGGCTATATCGGCGTGGAAACCACCGCAATGCTGCGGGCGCTGGGCAGCGCCGTCACTATTCTGGAATATGCGCCGCAGCTGCTGCCCGGCTTTGACGCCGAACTGGCCGCCTTCTTGCACGCCGGCCTGGCCCGGCGCGTGCGCATCGTGGTATCGGCACAGGTGACGGGTATTGTGAAAAAGGACGACGGCTATGCCGTTCACTACCGCCGGGACGGCCGGGAATGCGCCGTTGCGGGCGATGCGGTGCTGATGGCGACCGGCCGCGTGCCGGTGCTGCCCGACGGCGCGGAGCATCTCAACCTGCGTCTGGAGCACGGCCATGTGGTCGTCGATGAAACCCTGCGCAGCAGCAATCCGCGGGTATGGGCTCCGGGCGACGTCAATGGCCGCAGCATGTTGTTCCACTCGGCGGTGCGACAAAGCTTGGTTGCCGCGCACTGCATCGCCGCCGGCGGCCAGGCGGTGGACCGCATGCATTTCGCGGCGGTGCCGATGACCGTGTTCGCCGAGCCGGAGCTGGCCCATGTCGGCCTGACCGCGGCGCAGGCCGAGGCCGCCTGTGGGGCCGCCGCGGTGGCGGTGACGCGCTATGACTATGCCGGCGACGCGCGCGCGCAGATCTATGGCGAGACCGGCGGTTTCATCAAGCTGGTCTTCGACCGCCGCACCGCGCGCCTGCTCGGGGGGCAGATCGCCGGCATCGATGCCGCCCAGCTGATCGCCCCCCTGGCGCTGGCAGTGGAGCAGGGGCTGGGCGCTGCGGCACTGGCCGCCGCCGCCTTCCCGCACCCGATGATCAGCGAGGGCATCGCCCAGGCGGCGCGGGCGTTCCGGCCTTGAGCCCCGCCGCCCCGACCGCGGAGGCAACCGCCTTGCAAAGGTCCGCCGCCCCGCCCGCACCGCCGCCGCCCCCCACCGACCGCACGCAGGGCCTGAGCAGCGCCGAGGCGCAGCGGCGCTTGTCGCAATACGGTCCCAATGCCATCGCGGACCGCCCGGTGCCGGCATGGCGGCAGCTCGCCCTCAAATTCTGGGCGCCGGTGCCGTGGATGCTGGAAGCGGTGATCGTGCTGCAGGTGCTGTTGCGGCGCGGATTGGAAGCGCTGGTGATTGCCGCCTTGCTGGCGTTCAACGCCTCGGTGGCATTCGCACAGGAGCAGCGCGCCAAGGATGCGCTGGCGCTGCTGCGCAAGCGCTTGCACGTGCGGGCGCGGGTGCTGCGCGACGGCCGCTGGCAGCAGATCCCCGCCGAACAGCTGGTGCCGGGCGATCTTGTGCATCTGCGCGCGGGCGATCTGGTGCCGGCCGATCTCGTTCTGTTCGACGGCGCGGTGGCGCTGGATCAGGCCGCCCTCACCGGCGAGTCGCTGCCGGTCGATGCCGGCCCCGGCAAGCCGGCCTATACCGGGGCCGTCGTTCGCCAGGGCGAGGCCAGCGGACAGGTCGTCGCCACCGGCGCACGCACCTTTTTCGGCCGCACCGCCGAGCTGGTGCGCACCGCAAGCGCGCCCAGCCATATGCAGCGCACGATCTTTGCGATCGTCGAGCGCCTCGTGATCTTCGACGCCCTGCTGGTGGCGCTGGTGGTGGCCTTCGCGCTGTGGCATCACCTGCCGCCGGCGGACACCGCGATCTTCGCGCTGATGCTGCTGGTGGCGTCGGTGCCGGTGGCGCTGCCGGCCACCTATACCCTGGCGACGGCGGTCAGCAGCCAGCAGCTTGCGCATCAGGGCGTTCTGGTCACCCGTCTGCCCGCGATAGAGGAGGCGGCGGCGATGGACACCCTGGTGTCGGACAAGACCGGCACCTTGACCCAGAACCTCCTCACCATGGCCGGCGCAATCGCACTGGCCGCGGATGCCGATGCGCGGGCGGTGCTGCGCGCCGCGGCCCTGGCCAGCGATGACGCCACCCAGGATCCGCTGGATCTGGCCATACTCGCCTCGGCCCGGCAGCAGGGGCTGCTCGACGACGCCCCCGCCCGCCGGGGCTTCCATCCCTTCGACCCGGCCACGCGCCGCAGCGAGGGCATATACACTGTGGACGGGCGCGAGTGGCACGCGGTCAAGGGCGCAGCCAATGTGATCGGCGCGCTGTGCAAGCTGAGCGCTCCGCAACATGCGGCGCTGGCAGCCGCCGAGCGCAAGCTCGCGGCGGACGGCGCGCGCGTGCTGGCGGTGGCCGCAGGCCCCGCCGGGGCGCTGCAACTGTTGGGGGTGGTGGGCCTGTCCGACCCGCCGCGTCCGGACGCCGCCGAACTGGTCGCGCAGCTCAGGCAGCTCGGCGTGCGCGTGCGCATGGCCACCGGCGATGCGCTGGAAACGGCGCGCGCGATCGGCGCCCGGCTGGGCCTTGGCACTCGCGTCTGCGAGGCCAAGAGCGAGACTTTGGACAATCCCGAAGATTGCGACATTTTCGCGCGCGTGCTGCCCGAGGACAAGCACCGCATTGTGCAAGCGCTGCAGCGGGCGGGCCACGTCACCGGCATGACCGGCGACGGCGTCAACGATGCCCCCGCGCTGCGCCAAGCCGAGCTGGGCGTGGCGGTGGCCAACGCCACCGACGTCTCCAAGGCGGCGGCGGGCGTCGTGCTGACCGATCCCGGCCTTGGCGGGGTGCTCGCCGTCGTGCGCGCCGGGCGGCAGGTGCACCGGCGCATGCTCACCTATACCCTCAACAAGATCCTGCGCACGCTGGTCATCGTGGTGTTTCTGACCTTCGGCGTGCTGCTCACCGGCCATTTCCTGATCTCGCCGATGCTGATCGTGCTGATGCTGTTCGCCAATGACTTCGCCACGATGAGCATCGCCACCGATCACGTGCTGCCGACGCCCAGGCCGCAGCGCTGGCAGGTCGGGCGGTTGATGGGGGCGGCGGGCATCCTGGCGGCGCTCTCGCTGCTCGCTTCGGGATTGCTGTATCTGTGGGCGTACAGCCGCGGTCTGAGCCCGGCGCAATTGCGGAGCGTGGTGTTCCTGATCCTGGTGTTCACCAACCAGACCGGGATCTACGTGCTGCGCACCAATGACCGGCTGTGGCGCCTGGCGCCGTCGCGCTGGATGGCCGTCGCCAGTCTCGGCGACATCGCGGCGGTCAGCCTGCTGGCCGGATTTGGCGTCCTGATGGCCGCCCTGCCCTGGGGGGTCGTTCTGGCGGTGCTGCTCGCCAGCGCCGTGCTGGCGCTGCTGCTCGATGCGATCAAACGCCCCTTGTTCGCCCGTTTCGACATCGCCTGAAAGGGAGTTCGCCATGCCCGCCGCCGCACAACCGCACGGCCCGCCATCGTCAACGCGCCTTTCCGACCGATGCCAGCCAAGCTTGCGCGCGGAGGTCGGAGCCAGGCCCGGACGCCCCCTGCCGCTGGGGGTGCACGAATGCCCGGACGGCTTCAACTTTGCCCTGTTCAGCCGCCATGCCGAGCGCGTCGAGCTGCTGATCTTTGCCGACGCGGCGCAGGCCGAACCGTCGTGGATTTTCGAGCTCGATCCGGTCCGCCATCGCACCGGCGACGTCTGGCATGTCGCCGTCGCCGGCATAGGCCGGGGGCAGGCCTACGCCTACCGCGTGTCCGGCCCGTGGCTGCCGCAAGAGGGGCACCGCTTCGACGGCACGGCGCTGCTGCTTGATCCCTATGCGCTCGCCGTGACGGCCGCCCCAGATCCGGAAGCCGTCAAGCCGCCGGCCGGCCGGCGCTCGCTGCTGATCGACCGGCGCTTTGACTGGGAAGAAACAAGCCGGCCGCGAACCCCGTGGTCGGAGACAGTGATCTATGAAACCCATGTGCGCGGGCTGACGATCCACCCCTCCGCCGACTGCCGGCACCCGGGAAGCTTTCTCGGCGTCATCGACAAGATCCCCTACTTTTGCGCCCTCGGGATCACCGCGGTCGAGCTGATGCCGGTACAGGAATTCAACAAACGCAGCCCTCCCTCGCGCGACCCGGTCAGCGGCCGCGCGCTGCGCAATTACTGGGGCTACGATCCGATCTCGTTGTTCGCTCCGGCCAGCGCCTATGCGGCCGATACGGCGCCCGGCAGCCAGGTCGATGAATTCAAGACCATGGTGCGCGCCCTCCATCGCGCCGGTCTTGAAGTCATTCTCGACGTCGTCTTCAACCATACCGCCGAAGGCAACCAGAACGGGCCTCTATTCAATTTTCGCGGCCTCGACAACGTCATCTATTACATGCTCGAGGACGACAAGCGCTTCTACAAAAACTTCTCCGGCTGCGGCAACACGGTAAACTGCAACCATCCGATCGTACGCGACTATATCATCGATTGCCTGCGCTATTGGGCGACCGATATGCAAATCGACGGTTTCCGCTTTGATCTCGCCGCGATCCTGGGCCGTGACGAGGAGGGCAGGCTGGCCGCCAATGCCCCGCTGCTCGAACGCATCGCCGAGGACCCGATCCTGCGCGACGTCAAGCTGATCGCCGAGGCTTGGGATGCGGGCGGCGCCTATCAGCTCGGCCATTTTTCCGGCCGGCGCTGGGCCGAATGGAACGGCCGCTTCCGCGACGACGTGCGCCGCTTTTGGCGCGGCGATCCCGGCATGACGGGCGCCCTCGCCTGGCGTCTGTGCGGCAGCGCCGACCTCTATCAGCACGACGGCAAAGAGCCGATCAACAGCATCAATTTCGTGACCTGCCACGACGGCTTCACGCTCAACGATGTCGTCAGCTACGAACGCAAACACAATGAAGCGAACGGCGAGGGCAACCGCGACGGCGCGGATGCGAATTTCAGCGCGAATTACGGCGTCGAGGGGGCGAGCGCAGATGCCGCCGTCGACCGGATCCGGCTGCGTCAGATCAAGAATATGCTGGCCACCCTGCTGCTCGCGCGCGGCGTGCCGATGCTCCTTGGCGGCGACGAGTTTCGCCGCACCCAGCTCGGCAACAACAACGCCTACTGCCAGGATAATGAAGTGTCCTGGTATGACTGGCGGCTCGCCGACAGGAATGCCGAGCTGATGCGCTTCGTGCGCGGGCTGATCGCCTTTCGCCGGCGCAATCCGGTTTTGCGCGCCGATGCGTTCTATACCGCCGAGGATCTTGAATGGTTTGGCCCGGCGGGCCGGGCGCCCGACTGGAACGGCCCGACGCGCGCCCTGGGCTGCCTGATCCGGCCGCGTCTGCCGGCGGGCATGGCCGCAATCCAGAACGGCGCGCTGTGCCTGCTGTTCAATGCCGATGAACAGGCGGCCGAATTCCGTTTGCCGGCGGCATCCGGCTGGCGCGTTGCGATCGACACCGGCAAGGCGCCGCCCGCAGACATTGTCGCGGCCGGGGAGGAACGGCAACCGCGTGATCCCGGAAGCTACCGGCTGCTGCCCCGGTCCCTTGCGGTTCTGAGCGCGGGCTGAACTGCGGCTCCTGGGAGCGCGTTGATCTAGCGCAATGGCCGGAACCGCGCCGCCGGCCAGGATTGCGAGCTTCGCCGCGCCCGTCCTCCCGTTCGAGGCGCCGCGAAGGCCGGCCAGCTTGGGGGAGTTCGAAGTGTCGCCGATCGATCCCTTTCTCGCCCGTACTCATATCGCCTATTTCTCGATGGAAATCGCGGTCCGCCCGGAGATGCCGACCTATGCCGGCGGTCTCGGCATCCTCGCCGGCGACACGGCCCGCTCCTGCGCCGATCTTGAGCTTCCCGTCGTCTTTGTCACGCTGGTGAGCCGGGCCGGGTATTTTCGCCAGCGCCTCGACGCCGAGGGCCGGCAGATCGAGGAGCCGGACTGGTGGCGACCCGAACAGTGGTGCACGCCGCTCGCCGCCATGGTGGCGGTCGCAATCGAGAACAAGCCGGTATGGATACGGCCGTGGCTCTACGTCCATACCTGCCCGCACGGCTACCGCATCCCGATCCTGTTGCTCGACACCGATCTCGACCAGAACGGCGAGGACGAGCGGCGGTTGACCCACGCCCTTTACGGCGGCGACGAACCCTACCGGCTCAAGCAAGAGATCATCCTCGGGATCGGCGGCATCCGCATCCTGCGCGCCCTCGGCTTCGATCTCCACACCTATCACCTGAACGAGGGCCACGCCGCTCTGCTCACCCTCGAATTGTTGAATCACTGGCGGATCCCGGCGGAGGAGCTGATCCCGGGCGAGCCGCTCTACGACATCGCCGAAGTGCGCGCGCGCTGCGTCTTCACGACCCACACGCCGGTCGAGGCTGGCCATGACCGCTTCTCCTACGAGTTATTCGAGCGCCTGCTGCCCGGGTTCGTCGAGCTTGATACGCTGAAAAAGCTGGCCGGCGAGGATCGGCTCAACATGACGCGCCTTGCGTTCAACCTGTCGGATTACGTCAACGGCGTCGCCCGGCGCCATGCCGAAACCACCGCGCACATGTTCCCCGGCTACCGGATCCACGCCATCACCAACGGCGTGCATGTCGGGACATGGGCGCACGCGGCGTTCGTCCGCCTCTACGATCAATACGTCCCGCATTGGCGGCATGAGCCCGAGCGCCTCGTCCGCGCCCTGCAATTGCCCGAGGATGAGGTTTGGCGCTGCCATTTGTCCGCCCGCACCGAGCTCTTCGACCGGGTCAAGGCCGCGACCGGCGTTGTCCTCGATCCCGATATTCCGCTATTGGGGTTCGCGCGCCGTATGACCGGCTACAAGCGGCCGCTGCTGCTTTTCGCAGACGTCGAGCGGCTGACCGCGCTCGCCGCCCGTCATCCCTTTCAGCTGGTCATGGCGGGCAAGGCGCACCCGCAGGACGGCGAAGGAAAGGCGGCGATCCGCGAGCTCCATAGGCTGTTTTCCCGCCTGCGCGGCGCCATCACCTGCGTCTTCCTGCCCGGTTATGACATGGCGCTCGCGCAGGTCCTGGTCGCCGGCTGCGATGTCTGGCTCAACACGCCGCTGCCCCCGATGGAGGCCTCGGGCACCAGCGGCATGAAGGCGGCGCTCAATGGCGTGCTCAATCTGAGCATTCTCGATGGCTGGTGGATCGAGGCCTGCATCGACGGCGTTACCGGCTGGTCGATCGGGCAGGACGGCGATGGCGCCTCCGCGCAGCAGAGCGCCGCTCTTTTGTACGACAAGCTCGAAGGGACCGTTCTGCCCCTCTACGCAACCGACCCGGCACGATGGCGCGTGATGATGAAACAGGCGATCGCCCACATCGCCTCATATTTCAACAGCCATCGCATGATGCGCCGTTATGCGGCCGAGGCCTATCTGCGATGATCCCGAGCGTGACGAAAGGTCGATACAATGATGCGAACGATTTTGCTGCCGCTCGCCCCCGGGCTGCAGAGCGAGCCCGCGCTGGACGCGGCGCTGCTATTGGCCAAGCGCATGAACTCGCACATTCGCGCGGTCTTCGTGCGCCCCGATCCGGCCCTGGCGCTGTCCTATTTCCCGGCCGCGATGGCGACCGCGACGACCTACCAGATCATCGAAAGCGAAGGCAGAAAGGCGGAGGAGGAGGAAAAAATCCGCTTCGAAGCCTGGCGATCCCGGAACGGCATTCCGGCCGAACCGGCCGATACGCGCCTTGACACCTGCTTTGCCAGCTGGTCCGAGCAGATGGGCGAGATCGAACCCGTCGTGATCCGTCACGGTCGGGTCAGCGACCTGATCGTCATGCAGCGGTTCGCCCCCGACAATATCCTCGCCCAGCGCTGTTTTGATGCCGCCCTGTTCGGCAGCGGACGGCCGACCCTGCTGGTTCCGGGAAACCCGCCGGGGGACCTGCTCGACCACGTGCTGATCGCCTGGAACGGCAGCCTCGAAGCCAGCCATGCGGTTTTCGGCGCATTGCCGCTGCTGCATGAGGCGGGCCGGGTGTCGCTCTTCAGCGTGCCGGAACCGGAAAATGACGGCGCCACCGGCGCCGAATTGGTCGAGGCGCTGTCCTGGCAGGGCATCCCCGTGCATCAGGCGGTGATCCGCGACAAGACGGTTTCGATCGGGGCGGCGCTGCTCGCCACCGCCGCCGACAGCGGCGTCAGCCTGATCGTGATGGGCGCCTATACCCACAGCCGCCTGCGGCAGAGCTTTCTCGGCGGCGTCACCAGCCATGTTCTCGCTAACGCCGCGATTCCGGTCGTCATGAGCCATTGAAAAACGAGCGATCAAAATCCGCTCGGCCGAGCAGGCCATGAGAGCCAGCCCGCAGGCCGGCAGGCGCCCGGGAGCGGCACTGCTGGTCGACGTGCCGCGCCTTGTCAGCGCCTATTACACCGGAATTCCGGATCCTTCGGTGGCGGCGCAACGCGTCGCCTTCGGCACCTCGGGCCACCGCGGCTCTTCGTTTGACAAGACCTTCAACGAGCGGCACGTTCTCGCCATTGCGCAGGCGATATGCCTTTATCGCAGCGGGCGGGGGATCGACGGTCCGCTGTTTCTCGGCATCGACACCCACGCCCTGTCGGTTCCGGCTTTCGCCAGTGCGCTCGAGGTCCTCGCGGCCAACGGCGTCGAGGTCATGATCGCGGCGGCGGACGAGTATACGCCGACCCCGGCGGTATCGCACGCAATCCTGACTTACAATCAGCGGCGCACGACGCGGCTCGCCGACGGCATCGTGATCACGCCGTCGCATAATCCCCCGCGCGACGGCGGCTTCAAATACAACCCGCCGCATGGCGGACCAGCCGAGAGCGCGGTTACCGACTGGATCGGGGCGCAGGCGAACGCGCTGCTTGAAAACGGCCTTGCCGGCGTCAAGAGGATCCCTTTTGAAAGAGCCCTGCGGGCTCCGACGACCCACCGCTACGATTATGTGGATCTTTACACCCGCGATCTCGGCGCCGTGATCGACATCGCCGCCATACGGGCGGCGAAAATCAAGATCGGAGTGGATCCCCTCGGCGGCGCCGGCGTCCACTACTGGGCACGGATTGCGGAGCGCCACGGCCTGGACTTGACGGTGGTCAGCGAAACCGTGGATCCGACCTTCTCCTTTATGACCCTCGACTGGGACGGGCAAATCCGGATGGACCCGTCCTCGCCCTATGCGATGCGGCGCCTGATCGGCCTCAGGGGCCGCTTCGAAATCGCCGTGGCCTGCGACACCGATCACGACCGGCACGGGATCGTCACCCGCAGCGCCGGCCTGCTCGCCCCCAATCACTACCTGTCGGCGGCCGTCTTCTACCTTTTTCGGCACCGGCCGCAATGGCCGGCCACGGCAGCGGTCGGCAAGACGGTCGTGACCAGCATGATGATCGATCGCCTGGCAGCGCGGCTGGGTCGGCGGCTTTACGAGACGCCGGTCGGGTTCAAATGGTTTGTCGAAGGCCTGCGCGACGGCTCGCTTGCCTTTGCCGGCGAGGAAAGCGCGGGGGCCTCTTTTGCCCGCAGCGGCGGCGGCGTATGGACGACCGACAAGGACGGCATCGCGGCAGCCTTGCTCGCGGCGGAAATCATGGCCCGGACCGGGCGGGATCCGGGCGAGATCTATCGCAAGCTGACCGGACTGTTCGGCGAATCCTGCTATCAGCGGGTCGAGGCACCGGCCACGCCCGAACAAAAGCGGGCTCTGGCGCGGCTGTCGCCGGAGCAGATCCGGCTGACCGAGCTGGCTGGTGAAAGGATCGAGAGCATTTTGACCCGCGCCCCCGGAAACGGCGCCGCGATCGGCGGAGTGAAGGTGGTCGCCAGAAACGGGTGGTTCGCGATACGCCCGTCGGGAACCGAAGATATGTACAAGATCTACGCCGAGAGCTTCCGGGGCGCCCGCGCGCTCCGGCGCATCCTCGCCGACGCCCGGGCCGTCGTCGCCGATGCGCTCGGCGCCGCGCCGCCATCCGATGCGATCGCCCGCGAGCGGACATAAGCGCGGACACGGCCCGTCCCGTCCTTTCGAAGCTGAGGAGAACGAGCCAGACCCCGCCCTGCTACCCGATGGAGAATGCCGATGGCACAGCCCCTCTCTGACGAGCTCTTGCACGCGATCGACGCCTATTGGCGCGCCGCCAATTACCTGTCGGTCGGCCAGATCTATCTGCTCGACAATCCGCTCCTCAAGGAGAAGCTGCAGCCGGCGCACATCAAGCCGCGCCTCTTGGGCCATTTCGGCACAACGCCGGGGCTCAACCTCGTCTATGTCCATCTGAACCGGATCATCAAACAGCGGGATCTCAATATCCTGTTTGTCACCGGTCCGGGTCACGGCGCACCGGGGGTTCTCGCCAATATCTGGCTTGAGGGCACCTACAGCGAAATCTATCCGCACGTCCCGCAGAACGAGGCCGGGATGCGGCGACTGTTCACGCAGTTCTCGTTCCCCGGCGGCGTGCCAAGCCATACCGCGGCGGAGACGCCGGGCTCGATCCATGAGGGCGGCGAGCTCGGCTATTCGCTGCTGCACGGCTACGGCGCGGTCTTCGACAATCCCGATCTGATCGCCTGCGTCGTCGTCGGCGACGGCGAGGCCGAGACCGGGGCGCTGGCCGCCAGCTGGCATTCGAACAAGTTCCTCAATCCGGTGCGCGACGGCGCCGTGCTGCCGATCCTGCATTTGAACGGCTATAAGATTGCCGGACCGACCGTGCTGGCGCGCATCGGCGAGGAGGAACTGGCCAAGCTCCTCGAAGGTTACGGCTACGAGCCGCATTTCGTGAGCGGCCACGAGCCGCTGCCGGTGCACCGGCTGATGGCGACAACGCTCGACCGGGTCTTCGACCGGATCCAGGAAATCCAGACGAAAGCCCGAACCGAAGGGGTCGCGGAACGGCCGCGCTGGCCGCTGATCGTGCTGAAGACGCCGAAAGGCTGGACCTGCCCGAAGATCGTCGACGGCCTGCCGGTCGAGGGCACCTTCCGCGCCCATCAGGTTCCGCTCCCCGAGGTCAGGACGAACCCGGAGCATCTGCGCCTGCTCGAAGAATGGATGAAGAGCTACCGGCCGGAAGAATTGTTCGACCGCGAGGGCCGTCCGGTCCCGGCGCTCGCCGCGCTCGTCCCCGGGGGCGAGCGGCGCATGGGCGCCAATCCGCACGCCAATGGCGGGCGATTGCTGCGCGAACTCGATCTGCCCGATTTCCGCGACTATGCCGTCGCCGTGCCGCGGCCCGGCGGCGTCCGGGCCGAGGCGACGCGCATCGCCGGCCGCTATCTGCGCGACGTGCTGCGGCGCAATGCCGAAAGCCGCAATTTCCGCGTCATGGGACCGGACGAGACCGCCTCGAACCGGCTCGACGCGCTGTTCGAGGCGACCGACCGGGTCTCCGTCGCCGAGATCCTGCCGAGCGATGATCACGTCTCCCGCGACGGCCGGGTCATGGAGGTCTTGAGCGAGCATTTGTGCCAGGGCTGGCTCGAAGGCTATCTGTTGACCGGCCGTCACGGCTTTTTCTCGTGCTACGAGGCGTTCATCCACATCGTCGATTCGATGTTCAATCAGCACGCCAAATGGCTAAAGACGATCCGCCGCATTGCATGGCGCCGCCCGATCGCCTCGCTCAATTACCTGTTGACGAGCCATGTCTGGCGCCAGGATCATAACGGTTTCAGCCACCAGGATCCGGGCTTCATCGACCATGTCGTCAACAAGAAGGCGGAGGTCGTGCGCGTCTATCTGCCGCCCGACGCCAATACATTGCTGTCGGTGGTCGATCACTGCTTGCGCAGCCGCAACTACGTCAACGTCATTGTCGCCGGCAAGCAGCCGGAATGGCAATGGCTCGACATCGAGGCGGCGGCGCGCCATTGCACGGTCGGGCTCGGCATCTGGAGTTGGGCCAGCAACGACGCCGGCGTCGCGCCCGACGTCGTGATGGCCTGCGCCGGCGATGTGCCGACACTCGAGACTCTGGCGGCCGTCGATTTTCTGCGCACGCATCTGCCCGATCTGAAGATCCGCGTCGTCAATATCGTCGATCTGATGACGCTGCAGCCGCCGAGCGAGCATCCGCACGGTCTGTCCGACCGCGAATTCGACTCGATCTTCACCCCCGACAAGCCGATCATCTTCGCCTTTCACGGCTATCCCTGGCTGATCCATCGCCTGACCTACCGGCGCACCAATCATCGCAACCTTCATGTGCGCGGCTACAAGGAAGAGGGCACGACGACGACGCCGTTCGACATGACCGTTCTGAACGAGCTCGACCGCTTCCACCTCGCCAGCGACGTCATCGACCGGGTGCCGCGGATCGCGGACATTGCCGGCCATGTCAAGCAGCTGCTGCGCGACAAACTCGTCGAGCACCGCCGGCATGTGGAGCGCACCGGCGAGGACCTGCCCGAAGTCAGGGATTGGCGATGGCCCCAGTCCGACAGGCCGGGAGCCTCGGCTTAAGCGCCCGCGCCGCGGCAGGCGGCCGCCCGCCCGCGACGGCCGGGGCCATTACGCCCCTTGCCGGTCCGCCGCCATGCTATGATGGCACAGTCTTGCCTCGGCGGGGGAGCGGTCATGAAGCAGTATTGCGACGGCGGCGAAGCGATCCTCGAAGCCTTCCGCAGCCTCGAGATCGATCACGTGATCGCCTCGCCGGGATCCGAATGGTCGCCGGTGTGGGAGGCGCTGGCGCGCCAGAAGGTCAACCAGAAGCCCGGGCCGCGCTATCTCGATTGCTGGCACGAGACGCTCGCGGTCGACATGGCGATGGGCTACACGGCGGCGACCGGGCGCCTGCAGGCGGTGCTGCTGCATGCCGGGGCCGGACTGCTGCAGGGTTCCGCCGGCCTGCACGCGGCGCTGCTGGCCGAGGTGCCGATGCTCGTGCTGTCGGGCGAATCGCTGAGCTTCGGCGAGGATCCGGGACTTGCGATCGAGCCGCAATGGTATAGGAGCCTCAGCATCGTCGGCGGGCCGCAGCGCCTCGTCGAGCCCGTGACCAAATGGGCAAGCCAAGCCGGCAATATTCATACGCTCTACGAACACGTCGTGCGCGCCGGTGAATTCGCGCAGCGGGCCCCGAAGGGGCCGGTCTATCTGAACGTGCCGCTCGAAGTCATGCTGCAGCCCTGGACGCCGCCCGCAGGCCCGCGCCGGGTCCCGCCGGCGCCGCGGATGCGGGCGGCCGACGGCGATGTCGAACGGATCGCCGGATTGCTGGCCGCCGCGCGCAACCCCCTCGTCATCAGCGACGGCGCCGGCCGCGATCCGCAGGGCTTTGCGGCGCTCGTCACCTTCGCCGAGTTCTTCGGCGTGCCGGTCGGCAGCGGCCGCGGCGCCGCCTTTGCCAATTTTCCGAAGGACCACCCGCTGTTTCTCGGCCAGCAGATCGCGCCGTTCCTCGACGATTCCGATCTCATCCTATTAGCCGATTGCAAGGCCCCTTGGTATCCGCCAAGCCGCAAGCCGACGGCGGGGACGATCGTTGCGATCGGCAACACCCCGCTCAAGGGCACGATGGTCTATCAGAGCCTGCAGGCGGATCATTACCTTGAGGGAGACACCGCCCTCTCATTGCAGCTGCTGGTCGCCGCCGCAAAAGCGAGCGGGATCGACGGCGCCGCCTATGCCGATCGCCGCGCGCGCTGGCAGCGCGAGCACCAGCGCATCGCCGCCGCCGAGCGCGCGGCCGAGGCCGAGGCGGCGCGCGGCGCGCCGATCGATCCGCTGGCGCTGGCCGGCGCCCTGCGGGCGGCGATGCCGGCCGATGCGGTCTATGTCGAGGAGACGATCACCCATGCCAGCATGCTGCAGCAGCACCTGCCGTGGGACCGGCCGCAGAGCTTCTTCCGACCCGGCGGCGGTCTCGGGCAGGGGCTTGGCATGGCGCTCGGCGTCAAGCTCGGCCTCAAAGACCGCCCGGTCGCGGCGCTAATCGGCGACGGCTCGTTCCTCTACAATCCGCTCGTGCAGGCCTTCGGCGCCGCCAAGAGCTACGATCTGCCGATCCTGATCGTCGTGCTGAACAACGGCCAGTACCGGGCGATGCAGACCGGCCACCTCCACCACTATCCCGACGGCGTCGCGCAAGCCGCCCAGTTGTGGCACGGTGTCCATATCGACGGTCCCGACTATTCCCGATTGGGCCTGCCGTTCGGCTTTCACGGGGCGCGCGTCGAACACCCGGCCGAGCTGCAGCCGGCGATCGCCGGCGCCCTCAGGGCGCTCGCCGATGGCCGGAGCGCGATCCTCGACGTCGTGCTGAGCCGGTGAATGGCGTCGCGGCGGCCGATTGACAACGGCGTCCGCCGGGCGCGAGAGTGATGAGGCAAGAGCTTTGGGGCCGCCGCACCGGTCGCGGTTCCGGAGAGGAGATGGCAAGGACGCCCCGCATCCTGATTGTCGGCGCCGGCATCGGCGGTCTCACCGCGGCTCTTGCGCTGATGCGCCGGGGCATTGCGGTCGCGGTCTACGAACAGGCAAGCGAGCTGGCCGAGGTCGGAGCCGGGTTGCAGATCAGCGCCAATGGCTCGCGCGTGCTGTTCGAGCTCGGGCTGGCGGAGGCGGTCGGCGCGGCGGCCTGGATGCCGCACGGCAAGGAAATCCGGCTGTGGAATACCGGACAGCGCTGGGAATTGTTCGACCTCGGAACGATTTCGGTGGAGCGCTACGGATTTCCATATCTGATGATCCACCGCGCCGACCTGCACGCGATCCTGCTGGCGGCGGTTCGCCGCCACGACCCCGAGGCCGTTCATCTGGGCGCCCGCGCGGTCGGGCTTATCCCGAGGCGGGACGGGGTCGCCCTCTGCTTCGAGAACGGGGCGCGCGCGGAGGGCGACGCCGTCATCGGCGCAGACGGCGTGCATTCGCAAATCCGCCAGGCCCTGTTCGGCCCCGATCGCCCGCGCTTTACCGGCATTGTCGCCTGGCGCGGGCTGCTGCCGGCCGATCAGGTGCCGGAGGGTCTGCGGCGGCCGTTCGGAGCGAACTGGGTCGGCCCCGGCGGCCATGTCGTCCACTATTTTTTGCGCCGGGGCGAAATCTTCAATTTCGTCGGCGTCGTCGAGCGCGACGACTGGTGCGTCGAATCGTGGAGCGCGCGCGGCACGTGGCAGGAATGCGCCGCCGATCTGAGGGGATGGCACGAGGATATTCAGAGAGTGATCCGGCGGCTCGAGCGCCCCTATAAATGGGCCCTGCTGAGCCGGGAACCGCTCGAGCGCTGGAGCGTCGGGCGGGTCACGCTGCTCGGCGACGCCTGTCACCCGATGCTGCCGTTCCTGGCGCAGGGCGCCAACATGGCGATCGAGGACGGCCTGATCCTGGCGCGCTGCATTGCGCGCTACGGGGCGGACATGGTCGAGGCGCTGGCGCATTACGAAGCCGCCCGGCGCGAGCGGACGAGCCGGGCGGTCCGCGGCTCGGCCGAAAACGCCGGGCGCTTCCACAATTCCCGCCTCGCGAATGCGCGGGAGGCCGAGGCCTATATCGCGGCCGAATGGCATCCGGAAAAAGTCAAGGAGCGGTACGATTGGCTGTTCGCGTATGATGCGACGAGTGCGGACATAACCGGCAAAGCGGGCGATCGCGGCGCGCCGCTGCCCGGAATGGTACGGATCGGAGGATCTTCAAATGACTGACATGCTGATCTCCTGCGACGATCACATGGATCTGTCGCAACTGCCGGCCGATTTGTGGGAGACGCGGCTGCCACGCTCGCTGCGCGCGCGGGCGCCGCGCGTCGAAGAGCGGGACGGCCAGGCCGTATGGGTGTGCGACGGCAAGGTCTGGGGGCGCTGGGACGGCAAGCCGCCCGCCACCGGCACGGCGCGGCCGATCAAGCCGCTCTACAACGCCTTCGACCGCGCCGGCATTCACGATCAGAGCGCGCGCCGCCCGGCGGTGCCCGAGCTGCGCCTTGCCGATATGGACCGCAACCGCATCGCGACGCAGGTCATCTTCGGCCCGATCTTCCAGATCTCGACCGAGGATCCGGTGCTGCGCGTCGCCTGCTACCGCGTCTACAACGACTGGCTGCTCGATTTCTGCAAGGCGGCGCCCGCGCGCCTGATCGGCGTGCCGATGCTGCCCGAAACCCCCGACGCCGCGGTGGCGGAGCTGTCGCGCCTGATCGCCAAGGGCGGCGTGCGGCAGGTCAATCTGATGATCGCCAACATCAACCCAAAGCTCGACGATCCGGCCTGGGAGCCGCTGTGGACCGCGCTCGAAGAGAGCGGCATCATCCTGTCCTGGCATATCACCGTCTTCGTCGGCAAGCCGGGCGACCGTGCGGCCGGCAAGCCGGCCAGCGTGTTCGAGAACACCAAATTCTTCATGGCCAATTTTCTCGAACCGTTTGTCGATCTGTTCGCCTGGGGCATTCTCGAACGCCATCCGAAATTGCGCATGGTCATGGCCGAGGCCGGCACCGGCTGGCTGCCCTGGCTCGTGCAGGAGCTCGACTACCGCCATTGGCGGCTGTGGGAAGCCAAAGAATTCTGGGCCGACAAGGGCGGCATCGCGCTCGAGACCAAGCCCAGCGAGTTGTTCAAGCGGCAGATCTGGGCGACTTTCCAGGAAGACTATGTCGCGATGTCGCTGATCCCGTTCTTCGGCGAGGGACATCTGCTGTGGGCTTCCGACTACCCGCACCCGGATAGCGTATGGCCGAATTCGCAGGCCGCGATCGAGCGCCAGATGAAGGATCTGTCGCCGGCGATGCGGCGCCAGCTGACCCACGACAATGCGGCCAGGCTCTACGGGCTGGAATGAGGACGGGGATCGGAGCGCAATCCCGCGCCCGCCGCCGGGCGCGGCCCGGGCGGCGCCGCGACCGGTCCGCTGCCGCCGCGCCGCCCGTGTTTTGCCGCCACGCCGGAGGGAGCGGCCAGGGCCGATTGACAATCGCAGGGGGCCTTCACGATGACCGATACGGCGACAGACCCCGCCGCCAACCGCGGCTATCACGCGCATATCTATTACGACGCCGCGACCCGTCCGCTCGCCGAACGGCTCTGCCGGGAGCTTAGCCGCCAATTCCCGGTCGCATTCGGCGGCTTCCGGGACGGCCCGGTCGGCCCGCACCCGATCGCCAACGCGCAGGTCATCTTCACGCCGGCGCAGTTCGGGAGCCTCGTGCCGTGGCTGATGCTGAACCGCCAGGGCCTCGACGTGCTCGTCCATCCGCTGACCGATGATTCGGTCGCCGATCACAGCCGCTATGCGCTGTGGCTCGGCACGCCGGTGCCGCTGAAGCTGGACGCACTGCGGCGCAACTACCGGGCCGAGCTGCTGCCGGCCGAGGCCCGCACCGCCTGAGCCCGCCGTCGCCTCCGCGCCGACATCGGGAAGCTTGCGGTGTTTGATCCAGCGCCGGTTTGGGGCGCGGCGGCGGCCCGATGAAGCCGGACGCCGACGCGCCCAGCGCCTTCGCCCGCCGGCTCGACAGCGGCCGGTTCGCGATCACGGCCGAGCTGGTGCCGCCGGTATCGAGCGATCCGGCGGACGTGCTGGCCCGGGCAATGCCGCTCAAAGGGCTCGCGACGGCCGTCAACGTGACCGACGGGGCGGGCGCGCGCGTCCATCTCTGCGCGCTCGCCGCGGCGCAGATCCTGCTCGCGGGCGGCATCGAGCCGATCCTGCAGATGACCTGCCGCGACCGCAATCGCATCGCCCTGCAGAGCGATCTGCTCGGGGCGCTGGCGCTCGGCGTGCGCAACGTCTTGATCCTCTCGGGAGACGATCCGAAAACCGGCGATCAGCCCGCGGCGAAGCCGGTATACGACCTCGATTCGAAAGGATTGCTGGCGCTGGCCCAGCGGCTGGCGAGCGAGCGTCGGCTGCCCACCGGCACCGCCGTCGGGGGGCCGACGCAACTCTTTCTCGGCGCCGCCGCCGTGCCGATCGACCCGCCCGCCGGGTGGATCCCGGCCGATCTGACCGCCAAGGCCGAGGCCGGCGCCCGCTTCATCCAGACCCAGTTCTGCATGGATGCCGCGGTGGTGCGCCGCTGGATCGGCAGGGTGCACGAGCTGGGCGTGACCCGCCGCCTGAAGGTGCTGGTCGGAGTCGCGCCGATCGCTTCGGCGCGCGCGGCGCGCTGGATGCGCGCGCGGCTGTTCGGCGCGATCATCCCCGACAAGCTCATCGAGCGCCTCGACCAGGCCGGCGATCCGCGGCGCGAAGGCATCCGGATCTGCGTCGAGATATTGCACGAACTCGCCGAGATCCCAGGCATTGCCGGCGCCCATATCATGGCGCCGCGCAACCCTTCGGCGATCCCCGAGGTCATTGCCGCCTTCGCCGCCGCCCGCTAGACCCGCCTTCAGGAAAGCAAGCTCCAGAAGCCGCTCTTGCGGCCGTGCGCGGCCTTCATCCGGGCGGCACAGGCTTCATGCCTTTCAAAGGCGCCGAAATCGGCGATGTATGACGCAAGGCTCGCGCACTCCATGAAATGCCGGGCGGCATGGCGGTCGCGGTCCGACCGCGCCTTGGCGAGGCTGAAATCGATCAGCGCCCGCAGCACCAATGCGGCGGCGAGCGGGTGTTTGCCGGCGAGCGCATCCGCCGCCGGCGACAGGACCTCGTAATGGTCGCCGTCGCGTTCCCTCGCCCGCTTGACCGCGAAGCGTGCAGCCCGATCCAGGGCGGGCCGGGAGACGAGGAACGCCAACGCCTGCGGCAGGCTGTCATAGCGCTCGGCATCGGCAAGCGCCCGCTCCCCGGCCTCCGCATCGTCGAAATCGGGAAGCCGCTTGAGGTCAGCGCGCCGTGCCCTGCGCTGAGCGCGCTCGAAGCACGGCCAGCGCGCCGCGCGCGCGATGGACTCTGGGGACACCAGCCGCCATTGGCAACGGCGAACGCGTCGCCATAAAACCCGGCTGTAGTACTAGACGGAGCGGGTCATGACGCAGGGAACGAGGTGGAAGTTGAGTGCGGCGCCGAAGGCGAAGATCGCCCTGGAGGCATTGCGCGAGCAGGCGAGGATGGCCGCTCTGGCCCAGCGCTACGAGGTCAGCCCGAACCAGATCTCCGCCTGAAAGCAGCAGCTTGTGGAGAGCGCGGGCGTTCGAGAACGGCGGCGGCGATGCTCGCGGCGCTCTGCGAGCGCGAGCTCACTTGATCATGTTCCTGTCCCTGCTCTTCCAGCTGTGTCCGATGTCACGCACCGACCGCGAACCGATACTGCCGGCCATGCCTCTTGCCGAAACGGGCAATGCGCTCATCATAGGTGATCAACGGGCAGGCGAGCTCGATTGCCGTCGCAATCAGAAGCCGATCCGCCGGGTCGCGGTGCTCGAAATGATGCAGTTGGTAGCTGCGGGAGGCAGCCCGGTAGCCCAGTGGCACGGCCTCGATGCCGGGACGATCCAGAAAGCGCTCGATCCAGGCGCCAACGGGAATGTCGAGATCGATCCGGCCGGTGTCGACAAGCAGCGCGATCTCCCACGCCGTGACGGCGCTCAGGAAGATGGTACCGCCGTTCTGCCAGCAACCGTCGATCAATGCGCGCGTCGACGCGCGCAAGCGGTCGTCGCCGCTGTCGAGCCAGAGGGCGATGTGGGTATCGAGCAGAAGACGATCGGTCACCGCTCGACCTCTCGGCCGGTCTCGGCATCGGGCACGACGTCGAGAGCCGGCGCGATGAGGTCGACGCCTTCGTGGACCCGGACAGAACCGCGATGCGCCCCGAAGAGCGAGCCCGCGCGAGCGTTCTGTTCCAACAGGCGCCGCACGGCTAGGGCGACCGCTTCGGTCTTATTGCCGCCCGTCAGCTTTTTGGCGGCTTCTTCGATCAGCGCCACCACTTCCGGGCGGTTGATGGTGACCACGTTGGCCATCGCATACCTATTATCATTACATTTATACTTATATAATGCCTACACCCGGAGTACAAGCCTGTTCGCCCTCCTTGTCGTCGTCATTTGGCGCGACCTCCAACGTTCGATGCGTGAAGGTCTTCGAAGAGGCCGTCGCCGCCGCTCCGCCGCTGATTGTCATTGGCAGCCTGCATTCCCTTGATGTGATCGCGGGCGAGTTTTCGACCGATTGCCTCCGCGATCCGGAGAATACGCGGATCCTCGCCGCTTGTCGGCCGTCCTCCATTGTCGTTCGCAGGAGTCTGAAGTGGACCCCGGTTTTGGGACCAGCGGCTTAATTGGAGCGCGGACCGTTCCGTCATGCTAGACGGAGCGGATCATAACGCAGGGAATGAGAGTGCGGCGCTGAAGGCGAAGATCGCCTTGGAGGCATTGCGCGAGCAGGCGACGGTGGCCGCTCTGGCCCGGCGCTATGAGGTTCTTCCGAACCAGATTTCCGCCTGGAGAAGCAGCTTGTGGAGCAGGCAGCGCGGGCGTTCGAGAGCGGCGGCGGTAACGCTGCGGCGCTGCGCGGGCGCGAGATCGAGAAGCTGCACGCCAAGATCGGCGAGTTGGTTGCCGAGCGGGATTTTTTAGCTAGAGGTCGGGAAGATGAGCGCTCCGGACCGCAGAGTTGTACGGAAAGCCCGCGCTCGGAATTGGCGTGCGGATTTGGTTGCGGGGGCAGGATTTGAACCTGCGACCTTCAGGTTATGAGCCTGACGAGCTACCGGACTGCTCCACCCCGCGCCAAGATATGGGCCGCAAACGGGGGCTTCGATGGCCTGGCAGCGACCTACTCTCCCACGCCTTAAGACGCAGTACCATCGGCGCTGAGGGTCTTCACGGCCGAGTTCGGGATGGGATCGGGTGTTTTTCCCCTCGCTATGACCACCAGGCCGTCGAAGCCTCCGTTTCCGGAGAGGAGAAGTGAGCGTGACCTGCCGTGTCTTCAAGGGGCGGCGCCGCCGGCGGGGGTTTGCCGCCGGGTGCGGCGGGGGGAGTGGGGAGCGGTTTTGAGCGATTAGGACCGGTTGGCTGCGCGGATTGCTCCGTTTCCACTTCCGGCCTATTGACGTGGTGGTCTTCC